>ERZ773254.284-NODE-284-length-31477-cov-6.963720_pt1 | contig 31477 bp, 37 predicted proteins | sample MGYA00580516_ERZ773254 | MGnify/ENA primary metagenome ERZ773254 (study PRJEB29015, sample SAMEA2738158) | human oral metagenome | biome: human oral; feature: human-associated habitat; material: saliva | place: China | collected 2192 ...
TATACTGGGGGTATCAAAAATGAGGAGCTTTGGTGATGTTTAAAGCTAATAAAAAGTATTGGATGGGCTATTTCGATTTTACGGGACGTTCAAGCCGCTCAGATTATTGGTTGGCAGTTCTAGCAAATACTATAGTAACTATCATTTTATTTAGCATACTTATAGTTGTAATTGTTTTTGATAGTCCCGATAGTCCTTACCATATTATTCTCAACATACTGTATCTGCTTGTAATGACCTATTTTCCTGCTAGCTTTATCCCATCTATTGCTATTCAGGTCCGTCGCTTGCGTGATGCGGGCTATCATTGGGCCTTGATTTTTTACGTTTTGCCTTTGTTATAGGCGATATCGTTCTGTTGGTTTTGTTTTGTCAACCAACAAAAGTAGAATTTCCTTTCAACAATTTTAATAATCTTCAGCAATGATAGTTACTTAACAGCCTCCTTAGGCTGTTTTTTGGTTGATTTGTTAATCTTCCCTTCTCTTGGTATACTGGGAGTATCATAAAAAGGGGATTTTATAATGATTGAAGCCTACAAAAAATTTTGGAAGGGCTATGTTGATTTTACGGGACGTTCAGATTATTGGCTTAATGTGCTTGCGCAATGTTTGGTTTCTTTACTTTTCGGTTTCTTACTTATACTAATCATGATTTTAGGGGGAGATCCGGCTACGTATACTTCTAACGCATATAGTTTTCAAATGATTTTGATTTATATTGTATTGTCAGCTTTTGGAATATATATGTTGGCCTTACTGATACCTTCCATTGCAATCATGGTACGTCGTCTAAGAGATAGTGGCTACCATTGGGCTTTGATATTTTTAGCGTTGATTCCCTACCTTGGTAGTTTTATTATTTTTATCTTAACCTTGCAACCAACAAAGGTAGAATTACCATTCAATAATTTGAATAATCCACAACAATGATAAGTATTTAGCAGCCTAGTATGGCTGCTTTTTCGTCAATTTGTCAAATTCTTTTTTTATTGCTATACTATAAGTATCAAAAAATGAGGAGATTTTATTATGATCGAAGCTTATAAGAAGTTTTGGAAGGGCTACGTAGATTTTGAGGGACGTTCAACACGTTCAGATTACTGGTTTGCATATTTGGCAAATATGTTAACTGTCGTTGCTTTTTATGTGTTGTTAGCAGTATTTGGAGGAATTGCAGGTGCAACTGATTCAAGCTTTTTAGCTGTTATTTCACTTATCCTACTACTTATCTTTTTTGCCTATGGTATTGCTGCGTGTTTACCTGGTATTGCTGTAACTGTTCGTCGTTTGCGTGATGCTGGCTACAATTGGCCGTATATTTTTGTTGCATTTATCCCATTTGTAGGTGGTATTATCTTAATTGTGTTGTTGTGTAAACCAACTAAGGTTGAGTATCCATTCAATAACTTCAATAACTTCAATAATCCACAGCAATAATAATGACTTAACAGCCTTGCTAGGCTGTTTTTTAGTTGATTTGTCAAGCTCCTCTTCTCTTGTTATACTGAGAGTAACATAAAAAAGGGGGATTTTATTATGATTGAAGCCTACAAAAAATTTTGGAAGGGCTATGATGATTTTAGGGGCCGTTCAACACCGTCAGATTACTGGTTTGCATATTCGGCACATGTATTGATTTTCTTTGCTTCTTATTTGCTCCTAGCAGTGTTTGAAAGAATGGATTCTGAAACAGGATCAAGCGATTTATTTACTATTGGTGTTATTTTACTACTTATCTTTTTTGCCTATGGTGTTGCTGCGGTTTTACCTGGTATTGCTGTAACGGTTCGTCGTTTACGTGATGCTGGCTATCATTGGGCATATATTTTTATTCCTTTAATCCCATTTGTCGGTATTTTTATCTTCATTTTTCTACTATGTCAACCAACAAAAGTAGAAGTGCCAGTCAACAACTTCAATAATCCACAGCAATAATGACAATCAACCAACTCTTTGAGTTGGTTTTTTGATGCCAAAAAAGTTTTATGTTAATGTTGCACATTTTAATATTTCTGATATAATCTTATCTGAGACTAATCGATACTAAAAATATATTTAAGAAATGTGAATACTCTATGAAACTACTTCGTCATTTAAAAGAAAAACGTTACCTTATTTTGGCATTTACTCTACCGGCTATTCTTTTGGCTTTGGCAATTGTCTTTTTGGAGCCTGCACACAATCATGCTAAGGTCCAAGTCAAGGTAGCTACTAAGCAGTCATCGTCTAGTAAACCCAAGGCTTCATCCAAGTCATCGAGCTCAAGTTCTTCGTCATCTTCTTCAACCTCAAGTGAGTCTTCAAGTGAATCGTCATCAGCAAGCTCAACGGTAGAAGCAGCTAGTCAGACAGAAGCAAGCTCAACTCCTGCGGTAGCATCAACGCCTACACCATCACCATCTTCAGCACAAGAGACTTATCAAGCGCCCCAGTATAGCTATGTGCCACCAACAACTTATACAGAGTCACATAGTGAGTCTTCAAGCTATACAGCACCTGCCTACAGCGCAGATGTTAGCTCTGGGACAACAGAATAAGGGTTAGAGAAAAGGAATTTAGGATTAGAAATGAAAAATAAAGTTTTAGCATTAGTAACAGGATTTTCTAGTTTAGTCCTATTAGCCGCTTGTTCAAACCAGCAAAATGGCTTGACTTCGACGACTTCATCTTCATCAGTAGAACAGTCACAATCAAGTAGTAGTGAAAGCTCTAGTCAAGAGAAAAAGGTAGATACCTCTGCTTATGATAGCATCATTAGTAAGTACCAAACGGCTGTGGCCAACAACCAAACGGATGCCTCGCTTAATTCTCTCGTTGTTACCTATGCTAATTCTCAAACAAGTCCTGCCTCAACGGTCTATACTTACCGTGATCTGGATGGTAATGGTGTTGATGAGTTGATTCTTGCTTTTAAGCCGGGGAAACTCTTTAAAGAGCATATGATTACGGATATTTATACTATCTCTAAGGATAGTGGTCAGGTCATTCGTCTGACAGAAGGTCCACAACTGGGCATGTTGGGTGAGCGCATGACTTTGGCCTACCTCAAGGATAACACCTTTAGCTACTATGGTAGTGCTGGTGCTATGGCTGGTGGAGGTTCTGGCTACCACTTTAGTAGTGATGGTCAATCTCTTGTAAAAGATGACAGTGATTCGGGTGCAGAGAAGGCTGATCTTTCGAATTGGGATTGGAAGGATCTGAGCAGTGCCTCTACTAATAGTAGTTCTAGCGCAGCGTCACAAACTCAAACAAGTTCAACATCTCTTAAGCCTGATGAACTCAAAAATGGCAATTACAAATCAGCTGTAGGAACATGGAAGTCTTCAAATGGAAAGACCATCACCATTACTTCGGATGGGCAGTTGGATTTCTGGGGCTATACTTATCCTATCGACAAAGTCTCACCCAATCAATATGTGTCTGGTATATATACCTTAACTTATGTTGATTCTAGTCCAGTAGGGAATACCCCAATTCAGCTTTGTCCTAAGGGGGTTAGTGATGCAAGTGATGCGGGAGATAATAGTAAGGACCGTATCCTAGCGACGAATGGGATGCCATCTGCGGAAAGTTATTTTTATCGAGTGGATTAATCTTATCAAATGATATAGAAACTAAAGAGTTAGGCCTCGGGTCTGGCTCTTTTACTATCCTGTCAACTTACAGAACGAGACAATTTCTCTATTCTTGTGCTATAATAAAAGTTATGACTAATGAATTTCACCATGTAACCGTTCTTTTACACGAAACTGTTGATATGCTTGATATCAAGCCCGATGGCATCTATGTTGATGCGACCTTGGGTGGCGCAGGACATTCGTCTTATCTTTTGTCGCAATTATCTGAAAAGGGTCATTTGTACTGCTTTGATCAGGACCAAAAGGCTATTGATAATGCTCAAGTGCGTCTCAAGGACTATATTGATAAGGGTATGGTGACTTTCATCAAGGATAATTTCCGTAATCTCAAGTCCAACCTTGAAGCCTTGGGGGTGTCTGAAATTGATGGCATTCTCTATGACTTGGGTGTCTCTAGCCCACAGTTGGATGAGCGTGAGCGTGGTTTCTCCTATAAACAGGATGCCAAGCTGGATATGCGCATGAATGAGGAGGCGAGTTTGACTGCTTATGATGTGGTCAATACCTATCCTTACAACGATTTGGTGCGCATTTTCTTCAAGTATGGTGAGGACAAGTTCTCTAAACAAATTGCACGTAAGATTGAACAGGCCCGTCAGGTTAAACCAATTGAGACCACGACGGAACTGGCGGAAATCATTAAATCAGCTAAGCCTGCTAAGGAATTGAAGAAGAAGGGCCATCCAGCCAAGCAAATTTTCCAGGCTATTCGTATCGAAGTGAACGATGAGCTTGGTGCTGCGGATGAGTCTATTCAAGAGGCCTTGGATTTACTTGCTGTGGATGGTCGTATTTCGGTCATTACCTTCCACTCTTTGGAGGATCGATTGACTAAACAGCTTTTCAAGGAAGCCAGTACGGTAGATGTGCCTAAAGGTCTACCTTTTATTCCTGAAGACCTCCAACCTAAGGTAGCCTTAGTTAATCGCAAGCCAATCCTACCTAGTCAGGAAGAATTAGAAGCTAATAACCGCTCGCATTCTGCTAAATTGCGTGTGGCTAAAAAAATCAGGAAATAATTATGGAAAATAAGGAACATCAGATTGTCAATAGAGCCATTAGAAACCATATTCGTTTTATGACGCGTATGGAAAAGGCCTTCTATTCGGCAATTGTTTTGACAGCTATTGTGATGAGTATTGCAGTTGTATTTTTACAAGGGCGTAATCAGGCTATCAAGCAACAAATCACAGACCTTAATAGCAAGATTAGTGATGAAAAAACAGAGCTTAACAATGCTAAGCAGGCGGTTAATGAGTTGACTAACTCTGACCGTATTAAAGAGATTGCTAATAAGGCAGGCCTGTCTATTAATAACGATAGTATTAAGAGTGTGAGGTAACCAATGAACAGATTAAGAAAACTTAAACATTTATTTCTAAACTATGTCGTTAGGGATAGGCGAAAGCCAGCCCAGAATCGACAGCACGTTGGTCAGAACCTTATGGTTCTCAGCATCTTTATCTTTTTCGTCTTTATTATCAACTTTGTGGTGATTATCGGGGCAGACAGTAAGTTTGGTGTCGATTTGTCGACCCAGGCTGCTAAATCTTATAACACTAAGACCACAGTGGCTGCCAAGCGTGGGACGATTTACGACCGAAATGGAAATGTTTTGGCTGAGGATTCAACCAGTTATGCCATTTACGCTATCGTGTCGACCAGCTATGTGTCAGCGACTCAAGAAAAACTCTATGTCCAAGATAGTCAGTTTGACAAGGTTGCTGATATTTTAAAGGATAAGCTAGGAATTGAAAAGAGTGATTCCTTGGCCCAATTGCGTACTAAGGGTGCCTACCAGGTTTCCTTTGGGCTAAAGGGGAAGGGAATTACCTACTCTGTTAAAGAAGAACTAGAAAAAGCCTTTAAAGATGCGGGAATTAAGGGGATGGCCTTTGAAGCAACAACGTCACGAATGTACCCTAATGGAACCTTCGCGTCAGAGTTTCTTGGTCGTGCCGAAGCTGTTGAAAATAAAAAAGACGGCTCATATTCTTTAATTGGTCAAACTGGTTTGGAGCGTTCGCTCAATAGCCTCTTGACTGGGACAGATGGTGAGGCCATCTATGAGAAGGATAAAAACGGTAATACGCTTCTAGGTACGGAAACCATTACCAAGGAAGCTATCGATGGTAAGAACATCTATACAACCTTGTCAGCGCCTCTTCAAACCTTCCTAGAAACGCAGATGGATACCTTTATGGAGCAGACGCAAGGGGTAAATGCTTCAGCGACAGTTGTTAATGCTAAGACAGGTGAGATTCTTGCGACGACACAACGTCCAACCTATAATTCTGATACCCTTGAGGGACAGGCTAAGAAGAATTATGACTGGGTTAACCGTCTTTACGAAGCCCAGTATGAGCCTGGTTCAACCATGAAGGTTATGCTCTTGTCAGCTGCTATTAACAATGGAAGCTTCAATCCGAATGCGACCTTCAGTAATGCTAATGGTATTAAGGTTGACGACGTTGAAATTAATGACTGGTCAATCAATGAAGGTATCTCAACAGGTCGTACCATGTCATTTGCTCAAGGGTTCTCTTATTCAAGTAACGTTGGTATGACCATGCTGGAACAAGAGATGGGAGACAAAGTTTGGTCTAACTACTTATCTCTTTACAAATTTGGTCTTCCAACCCGTTTTGGGATGGTCGGTGAGTCTTCAGGGGTTGTCTCTCGAAACTCTGTTAATATAGCTCAATCATCCTTCGGACAAGGGATTTCGGTGACTCAGGTCCAAATGCTTCGAGCCTTTACCGCTATTTCAAACAACGGTATAATGTTGGAACCTCAATTTATCAAACAAGTTGCCGATGTTAACCAAGGTACAGCTCGTACAGCTAAGAAGGAAGTTATCGGTAAGCCAGTTTCTAAGCAAGCTGCCTCTGAAACGCGTAACTATATGATTTCCGTTGGTACGGATCCAGAGTTCGGTACCCTTTACAATAAATCTGAAGGTTCACCTATTATCAAGGTTGGTAACTATGACGTAGCGGTTAAGTCTGGTACGGCCCAAGTTGCCGATGAGAAGACTGGAACGTATAAGGTTGGTTCCAATGAAACCCTCAACTCAGTTGTTGCCATGGTGCCTTCAGATGATCCAGAATACATCATGTATGTGACTGTTCTGGAGCCTAAGACTTGGGATAATAATTTTTATGCGACTGTGGTTAACCCGGTTTTGGAAGAAGCCATGTCTATGGGAGACACCCTAGATACTTCTGTGTCTGAAGGTAGTGAAAAGACCGAGGAAACGAGCTATCAAACCGGCGATATTATCGGTAAGAGTACGGGCGAGACAGCTAACACCCTTCGTCAAAACTTGATTCATCCGATTGTTCTGGGTGTTGGTGATAAGATTGAGAAGGTTTCTGTAGATTCCAAAGCCAATATCAAGGCTAATGAACAGATTCTTATCATGACCAATGATTTCACAGAACTTCCAGACATGTATGGTTGGACCAAGAAGAACGTTGAAACCTTTGCCAAATGGAAAGGCATTAAAGTTACTTATAAGGGTGGCAAGTCAGGGACTGTTACCAAACAAAGTGTTGCGGCAGGAAAAGCCCTGTCTAAAACCAAGAAGATTACCATTACTTTAGGAGACTAAGATGACTATGAGTCTGATAGCAGGTGTGGCCGCCTTTGTGTTGACGGTGCTCGCCATGCCTCACTTTATTACTTACTACAAAATCAAGAAAATCGGTGGCCAACAAATGCATGAAGATGTGAAGCAGCATTTGGCTAAGGCTGGAACACCAACTATGGGAGGGACAGTCTTCCTAGTGGTTGCCATCTTGGTTAGCTTGATTTTTAACTTCCACGTCTTTAGCGAGGGCCACCAAGCCTATGGTGCTACAGTAGGGATTCTCTTTGTAATTTTGATTTATGGAATTATCGGCTTCCTTGATGATTTCCTTAAGATTTTCCGTCAAATCAATGAGGGACTTAAACCTTGGCAAAAGATGGCCTTGCAGATTATTGCGGGTTTGCTTTTCTACTTTATCCACGTACTCCCTAGTGGGACAGATAGCCTAGCTATTGGTGGATTAACCATTCATCTCGGTGTCTTTTATGTTCTCTTTGTCCTATTCTGGATTGTTGGTTTCTCAAATGCTGTGAACTTGACAGACGGTATTGATGGTTTAGCTTCTATCTCTGTGGTTATCAGCTTGATTGCCTATGGGATTATCGCTTTTGTCAAGGGTGAGTTCGCTATCTTGACTATCATTATCACTATGATTGGGGCACTTCTTGGCTTCTTCGTCTTTAACCACAAGCCAGCCAAGGTCTTTATGGGAGATGTCGGTTCCTTGTCACTTGGAGCTATGCTTGCGGTTATCTCTATTGCCCTACGTGTAGAGTGGACTCTACTCTTGATTGGTGTGGTTTATGTCTTTGAGACAGCTTCTGTCATGCTACAGGTCAGCTATTTCAAATACACTAAGCGTAAGTATGGAGAAGGTCGTCGTATTTTCCGTATGACACCATTCCACCATCACCTCGAATTGGGTGGTCTTTCAGGTAAGGGTGACAAATGGTCAGAGTGGAAGGTTGATGCTTTCCTTTGGACAGTTGGAGCACTTGCAAGTGCCATTACCCTTTGGATGGTTCTTGGAAACGTTATGAAATAAATGAAAAGAGCAGAAATGCTCTTTTTTTGTTATAATGATAAGGATAGACTAGATAGAAAAGAAGTAAGTAAACATGTCATTTAAAGATTTTAATTTTAAAACATTTATTCAGGAGGCTCTTGACGAGATTAAGTTTAAGGAGCCAACACCTGTTCAACAGAAATTGATTCCTGTAGTCCGTTCAGGTCGTGATTTGGTTGGTGAATCAAAGACGGGTTCAGGGAAGACACATACCTTCCTCTTGCCAATTTTTGAGAAACTAAATCCAAAGAGTGGTGATGTTCAGGTTGTTATTACAGCACCATCACGTGAATTGGCGACACAAATTTACCAAGCGACAAAGCAGATTGCCAAACATTCTGAAACAGAAATTCGTGTCGTTAATTACGTAGGTGGTACGGACAAGCAACGTCAAATTGAGAAACTTAAGGTAGCCCAACCTCATATTGTTATTGGGACACCGGGGCGTATTTATGACCTGGTTAAGTCTGGTGACCTGGCTATCCACAAGGCTCATACCTTTGTTGTTGACGAGGCTGACATGACCATGGATATGGGATTCTTAGATACTGTAGACAAGATTGCGGCAAGTCTGCCTAAGGAAGTTCAAATTTTGGTCTTCTCAGCAACCATTCCTCAAAAATTGCAACCATTCTTGAAGAAGTATTTGACCAATCCAGTCATGGAACAAATTAAAACTTCAACAGTTATTGCGGATACCATTGATAACTGGTTGGTATCTACCAAGGGGCGCAACAAGAATGAACAGATTCTTGAGATGCTTAAGGGGATGCAACCATACCTGGCAATGATTTTCGTTAATACCAAGGAACGTGCTGACGATTTGCACAGCTACCTAGTGTCAAATGGTCTTAAGGTTGCCAAAATTCATGGAGGTATTCCACCACGTGAACGTAAGCGTATCATGAATCAAGTCAAGAAGCTTGATTTTGAGTACATTGTAGCGACTGACCTTGCAGCGCGTGGGATTGATATTGAAGGGGTTAGCCATGTTATCAATGATGCCATCCCTCAGGATTTGTCTTTCTTTGTTCACCGTGTAGGACGTACAGGACGTAATGGTTTGTCAGGAACAGCCATTACCCTCTATCAACCAAGTGACGACTCAGATATTCGTGAGCTTGAAAAGATGGGGATTACCTTTGAACCTAAAGTCTATAAGGACGGCGAGTTTCAAGATACCTATGACCGTGACCGTCGTGCCAACCGTGAAAAAGCCTATCAAAAACTTGATACGGAAATGATTGGCTTGGTTAAGAAGAAAAAGAAAAAAATCAAGCCTGGCTACAAGAAGAAAATTCAGTGGAAGGTTGACGAAAAACGCAAACGTGAGCGTCGTGCAGCTAACCGTGCTAAGGGGCGTGCTGAGCGTAAAGCTAAGAAGCAAAGTTTCTAAGTATTGGCTTCTAGGTGAGAGCAATTTTAATTTAAAAATTCAAGAGGTTGAAACCAAAGTGTTTCAGCTTTTTTGATTATTATCAAACTTTTTGGAAACTCAAAAGACCTTATTTAGTTTGAAGATATATTTTTCTTTTGAGCCTAAGGTCTCAAAACTTCCCAACGCTTATGACTACAAAGTCTTAGTCGTCATTATCACAGTGACAAGTCTCAGTATATGCTCACTACACTCGCAAAATAATTGGCTGTCTTAAGAACTGAAACTATGACAGATTTTAAATAGTTTTATCACAGCCATTTTTAAGAAGCTTTCCGTTTAAAGTAAAATAATGTGTAAGTTTGAGGTTATTAGTTGAGTCAACTCTCAAAATCAGGTAGTGACATTTATGTCACTACTTTTTTGTTGGCTTTCTATCTATAATACAATCATAGCTTTTGAGAAAAGGCTAAAAAATATTTTAAAGGAGGTTGTTTTAATGACAACACAAATCATTAACAATTTTAACTCACTTAATTCCGAAGATCTTTCTACTGTTAAGGGTGGAGCATGTAGTTTTTGGGGAGCTACAGCTGCCGTAGGCGTCGGGGCTGTTGGAGGAGCCATTAAAGGTGGTATTCAAACAGGTACTTGGCAAGGTGCAGCCTTAAAGGGTATTGGTTATGGTATTAAAGATGGGATTACTTATGGCCTTATTTGTCGTTATTAGGCGATTACTGAGTCAATTTTTTGGCCAAATAGTACTTGCTCTCCTAATTTATGGGCTTATATTCTTTGCTTGGCAACACTTTAGAGGAGAAATTTTCTCAATTGTGTGCATCTATGTCAGTATATCCCTAGCAGATGACGTCTATCATCTCGCAGAAGAATATGTTAAAAAGAAAGTTAACTAGGAATACGTTCCTGTTTGAAAAATAGCATGTAAAAACTTGGCAGAATGATTGTCAAGTTTTTTTATAGCAAAAGTGCTACAATAGGAGTCATGAAAGACACGATTCGAATTCTTCATATCAATGATTTACACTCTCATTTTGAACAGTATCCACAACTCAAGCGAGCTGTGGATGATTTGAGTCAGACGGATAGGGAGTTGATTAAGGTAGATCTTGGGGATAATGTGGATAAGTCCCATCCCCTATCTGATGCGACCGCTGGGCGTTTTAATGTCGCCCTGATGAATGAGTTGGGGATAGACTATGCGACTATTGGAAATAATGAGGGGATAGGTCTGGCCAAGGAGGAGCTAGACTGTCTTTATGAGCAGGCTAAGTTTCAGCCTATCATAGGAAATCTCAAGGATGAGGGGAGACAGCCTGAATGGGCCAAGTCCTATCTTATCCACAGAACTAAAGCAGGTACAAACATTGCTTTCTTGGCCTATACCTTCCCATATTACATCACCTATGCTCCCAACGGTTGGCAGGTGTTAGAGCCTATGGCTAGGTTGGAAGAGGATTTGGCTCGTCCTGAGGTAAAGGATGCAGACATAGTCGTCGTTCTTAGCCATCTGGGTGTACGCTATGATGAGCAGATTGCAGAGACTTATCCGCAGGTAAACCTTGTCATCGGGAGCCACACGCATCACCTTTTTGAAGAGGGGAAATTAGTCAATGAAACCTATTTGGCAGCTGCTGACAGATATGGCTATTATCTTGGCTGTATTGACCTTACTGTGGAAAATGGGCGATTGATAGAATGTCAGATTGAGGCTATCCCCACCAAGTCCTACATCTTGGATTTAGACAAGGAGGACGAAACCTTTATCAAGGCTATGCGTGAGGAAGGCCATCGTCGTTTAGCTCAGAAAAAAGTAGCTAATCTAGGTCGAGAACTAGATTTTGATGAGACCTGTCAATTGGTTTTACAGGCTGTTTGTCAGGAGACCGATAGCCAATTAACGCTTTTAAATACTGGACTTATCATGAAAACACTAGGTCCTCAAGTGACCATGGCAGACCTGCAAGAAGCCCTTCCTCATCAGATGCGGATGGCTCGTCTAGTCGTGACTGGACAAGAACTCAAAGAAATCTGTCAGGAAGTTTTTACTAAGGCTGAACTCCTTAAAAATCAAGCTATTAAAGGTATGGGATTTAGAGGGAAGACATTTGGTGAAGTAATCACGGGGAATTTTGCTTACAAAAACGGTAATTTGTTGTATAATAGAAGGGTTGTAGATTCCAATGAGAAGTTTAGTTTGGTCCTTGTGGACCAGTACTACTTTGCTTCTTACTTCCCTACTATTAAGGAAAAGGAAGTTACTCTTCTTTTTCCAGATTTGTTAAGGGAACTTGTGGCCAAGTATTTAGGAAAAAATGGTGCCAATTGGGATAAGATATAGAGACATTATTACAGCATCAGGATAGAAAATAAGAGAGAGCAGAAAGGATGGCACATGCGTAAAGAAATCTTGCCAGAAATGTTTAATTATAATAAATATCCAGGGCCAGACTTTGTGTATGTGGCTGATCTTCTGAAATCAGATGCCTGTCAGTTTACAGTTCTTGAAAATCACAAGGATGCTTTAGACGCTACCCGCTTTGGGCAACGTTTTTCTGAAATCATGCTCAAGTATGATTATATTGTTGGGGATTGGTCTAATGACCAGCTTCGCCTTAAGGGATTTTATGAGGACGAGCGCCCTAATACGCGTAAGACAGACCGCATTAGCCGATTGTCAGAGTATTTACGTGAATACTGTGCCTTTGGCTGTGCCTACTTTATTTTGAAAAATGAAGAGCCGCAATTAATCGTCTTTGAAGAGGAGACGGAGCCTCGTCGCAAGCGCCGTCGTTCTAATAATCGTCGTCATTCTTCTCAGGAATCTAGAGATAGAGAGCACAATGCTTCTCAAAAGAATAAGGGGCAAAAAGCTTCTGCTAAGCAGAAGTCAGACAAGTCCAAACGAAGAGATAGGGATCAAGAGGGCCCAAGCTTTGAGAAAATCAAGCGTCGTCCTAAGTTTAAATCTAGATCCGAGGACGGTGGCCGTGAGCGTAAGTCTAACTTCAAGAAGAGTCAGAAGCAAGCTCCAAAATCTAAAGGTCAAAACACTCCATCGAAGAAACAAAGCCAGACCAAGTCAGATGGTCAGCATTTTACAATCAGAAAAAAAGGAAATTAAACTATGTCAGAAGTAACAACACAAGCAAAACCAGAACGCCGTAAACGTCAGAAGTTAGAGGATATGGAAGGCTACAAACCTTCTATTTATGGTCTTACTCGTGACGAGTTGATTGATTGGGCTATGGAACACGGTGAAAAGAAATTCCGTGCTACTCAAATTTGGGATTGGCTCTACAAGAAGCGTGTGCAATCTTTCGAAGAAATGACCAACATTTCTAAGGATTTCATTGCTAAATTGAATGAGAATTTCTGTGTGAACCCATTGAAACAACGTATCGTTCAAGAATCTAAAGATGGTACCGTTAAATATCTTTTTGAATTGCCAGATGGTATGTTGATTGAGACGGTTTTGATGCGTCAACACTATGGTTTGTCTGTCTGTGTGACAACTCAGGTTGGATGTAACATCGGTTGTACTTTCTGTGCCAGTGGTTTGATTAAGAAACAACGTGACTTGACTGCTGGTGAGATTGTGGCGCAAATCATGTTGGTACAAAAATACTTTGACGATCGTGGCGACGGTGAACGTGTCAGCCACGTGGTTGTTATGGGTATCGGTGAGCCATTTGATAACTATGACAATGTGCTTCGCTTCTTGCGTACCATTAACAATGACAATGGTCTTGCCATTGGAGCGCGTCACATTACCGTGTCAACATCTGGTTTGGCACCAAAAATCAAGGAATTTGCTAACGAAGGTGTTCAAGTTAACCTTGCCGTATCACTTCACGCGCCTAACAATGACCTTCGTTCAAGCATCATGCGTATCAACCGCTCATTCCCACTTGAAAAACTCTTTGAAGCTATCGAGTATTACATCCAAACAACCAACCGTCGTGTAACTTTTGAGTATATCATGCTTAATGAGGTCAATGACCATCCTGAAAATGCACAAGAGTTGGCTGATTTGACTAAGAAAATCCGTAAGTTGTCATACATCAACTTGATTCCATATAACCCAGTATCAGAGCATGACCAATATAGTCGTTCAACGAAAGAACGTGTGGCGGCCTTCTACGATGTACTCAAGAAAAATGGGGTTAACTGCGTGGTTCGTCAAGAGCACGGTACAGATATCGATGCAGCTTGTGGACAATTGCGTTCAAACACTATGAAACGCGACCGTCAAAAAGCAGTGGCAGAAGCTTCTGGTAAATCAGAAGGTAAGTAAGATGTTTCGGCTTAAGACTTGGGTAGATAAGGATGGAGAACTAACACCAAAAGGAAGAAAGCTAAGCCGAGTTTTGGTCTATACTTATCTCCTTTGTTTAGTGCTCCTGTGTTGGACACCCCAGTACGGGCTAGTTGAAGGTGTTGACACCCCTGGTATTCAACATTTTGGTCGTGTTGTGGTCCTATTAACCCCATTCAATAGTTTGACCAACTTTTATCAGCTGGATAGTCTTAAGGAGATTGTCTTTGTCCTTGGGCAAAATGTGACCAACATTTTCTTACTGAGTCCGCTGATTTTAGGGCTTTTAGCCTTGTACCCCAGATTCAGGTCTTGGAAAAAGGTCCTTTTAGCGACCTTTGTCATGTCTTTGACGATTGAGGTTGGACAAGTCATTCTAGACCTTCTCATTGATGCTAATCGTGTCTTTGAGTTAGATGATTTATGGACCAATACTTTAGGAGGTTTGCTGGCATTAGCTGCCTACCGCCTCCTTGTGAAACTGATTCAAACGCATTTTAAAGAGTAAAAAACCTGGGAGCTTACGCGTCTCAGGTTTCACTTATTTTCTATCATACAAATACAACACATTCAAAAGAGGGAAAAATGAATAAACACGTTTGGAGAAATAATGAAACATTTAATGATGACAGTAGTCACCGTATTAACGTTAGGAGTAACAATGACGATGGTTAAGGCAGATACCTATCAAAGTGGCCGTGATGCCGATATCATGCGAGAAAGAGGACAGGTTTGGAATTATTCTGAGTCTAAGAGAGAGGCTCAATTAGCCAACTACAACACCGATGGTCGCTATCTCAGTGAGGCAACTAACTTTGAATTGTACAATTTTGTCAGAGAGTATAAGACATCTGATGAAATCAGACGCATTTGGAACCCTAAGAAGGATGAATCCGTTATCCATGATAAGGAGAGTTACTCTATGGATGGTGGGAACAAGGTATATAATTTTGATTCCTTTGCTTATCAATTACCAGAGTCTACTGATTTTGGGAAGTTATCTTATATTGGTCACTTTCAGTTAGAAGATGGCACAATCTATCGCTATTGGAAGTAACCTTATCATACGAGACTTATACGAGGTCTATTATTAACCATTTGTAAGGATAGGAGGAGTAACTTGTCTTTTAATGAATCAATCATTGCAAAACTTTGGTGGTTTTTCAAGTTAGAAAAACGTCGTTATATTGTCGGGATCTTGGCACTGAGTCTGGTTTCGGTTCTCAATCTAATTCCTCCTATGGTTATGGGGCGGGTCATTGATGCTATCACATCGGGAAAATTGACCAATCAGATCTTGCTTCTGAATCTCGTTTATTTGCTTTTGGCAGCTCTGGGGATGTACTATTTGCGCTATGTTTGGCGCATGTATATCTTGGCGACTTCTTACCGCTTAGGCCAGATTATGCGTTCACGCCTTTTTGAGCATTTTACCAAGATGTCGCCTTCTTTTTATCAAAAGTACCGAACTGGGGACCTCATGGCCCATGCAACCAATGATATCAACTCTTTAACCCGCTTGGCTGGTGGGGGTGTCATGTCAGCCGTGGATGCCTCTATCACAGCCTTGGTAACCCTAATCACCATGTTTTTCAGCATTTCCTGGCAGATGACACTGGTGGCTGTTTTACCCCTCCCCTTCATGGCTTTTGCGACTAGTCGTTTGGGCCGTAAGACCCATAAAGCTTTTGGAGAATCCCAGGCAGCCTTTTCAGAACTTAATAATAAGGTTCAAGAGTCGGTATCAGGAATCAAGGTAACCAAGTCTTTTGGCTATCAGGAGGCTGAGCTTCAGTCCTTCCAAGAGACCAATAAGATGACCTTCAAAAAGAATATGCATACCATGAAGTATGATAGCCTTTTTGATCCTTTGGTCTTACTCTTTGTTGGCTCATCCTATGTTTTGACCCTTCTTGTCGGGGCCTTTATGATTCAGGCTAATTATATAACCGTCGGAAATTTGGTAACCTTCATTACCTATTTGGACATGCTGGTTTGGCCTCTGATGGCCATTGGCTTCCTCTTTAATATCACACAGAGGGGAAATGTGTCCTACCAACGTATTGAAAATCTTCTGGAGCAGGAATCAGATGTTCAAGATCCTGCGCATCCTCTCCCAAGTATTGAAAATGGTTGCTTAGAATATGCGATTGACCGCTTTGCTTTTGAGGATGAGGATACTTTGAGAGATATTCATTTCACCTTGGACAAGGGGCAAACCCTTGGCTTGGTTGGTCAGACTGGCTCTGGAAAGACGGCTCTTGTCAAGTTGCTCTTGCGGGAGCACGATGTTAATCAAGGAGCCATCTATTTGAATGGGCATGACATCCGAGACTATCGCCTATCAGACTTGCGTAGCTTGATGGGTTACGTTCCTCAAGACCAGTTTCTCTTTGCCAGTTCCATTTTAGACAATGTCCGCTTTGGTAATCCTGATCTCGCCTTTGACAAGATAGAAGAAGCGACTAAGTTGGCTCAAGTTTATGATGATATCAAGGCCATGCCTGAAGGCTTTGAGACAGTCATTGGTGAAAAGGGTGTCAGCCTATCAGGCGGTCAAAAACAACGTCTGGCCATGAGTCGGGCCATGATTTTGGATCCAGACATTTTGATTTTGGACGACTCCTTATCGGCAGTGGACGCAAAGACAGAATATGCTATTATTGACAATCTCAAACATACCCGTAAGGACAAGACGACTATCATTACCGCCCATCGTTTGAGTGCGGTGGTGCACGCTGACCTTATCTTAGTCATGCAGGATGGTCGTATCATTGAACGTGGCCGTCATGAGGATTTGCTAGCTCAGGGTGGTTGGTATGCCAAGACCTATGAGTCTCAACAGTTAGAAATGGAAGGAGGAGAAGAAGATGATGCCTAATCAAAACCAATGGTCTGTGTTTAAGCGTCTCTTGACCTATCTCAAGCCTTACAAATTCTTGACCTTTCTAGCTTTAGCCTTCCTCTTGTCCACAACGGTTATCAAGAGTATTATTCCCCTTGTGGCCTCTTATTTTATTGACCACTATCTTCATGATATGAATCAGGCGGCAAGTTTAATTCTGATTGGTTACTATGGTCTTTATCTTTTGCAGACACTAGTTCAGTATTTGGGAAATCTCTTTTTTGCGCGTGTGTCCTACAGTATTGTCAGGGATATTCGCCGAGATGCCTTTGCCAATATGGAGAAACTGGGTATGTCTTACTTTGACAAAACTCCAGCAGGCTCTATCGTTTCTCGCTTGACCAATGATACAGAGACTATTAGTGAGATGTTCTCAGGGATTCTGTCTAGCTTTATTTCGGCTATCTTTATATTTGTTACCACCCTTTACACCATGATGATCTTGGACATTCGTCTGACCGGGCTTATTGTGCTCTTTCTTCCTCTGATTGTCCTTTTGGTTAACCTTTACCGCAAAAAATCAGTGGTTATCATTGAAAAGACCAGAGCCTTGCTTTCAGATATAAATGCCAAACTGTCAGAGAGTATCGAAGGGATTCGAATTATTAAGGCCTTTAACCAAGAGAAACGTCTCAAAAAAGAGTTTGATGCCATTAATGAGGAACACCTGATTTACGCCAGCCGTTCCATGTCACTGGATTCTCTCTTTCTACGCCCAGCCATGAGTTTACTGAAGCTCCTGGGCTATGCTGTTCTCATGGCCTATTTTGGCTATCGTGGCATCTATCTGGGTATCACAGCGGGGACCATGTATGCCTTTATCCAGTACATTAACCGTCTCTTTGACCCCTTGATTGAAGTGACGCAAAACTTTTCAACCTTGCAAACCTCGATGGTCTCAGCAGGTCGGGTCTTCGCCTTGATCGACGAGCGCACCTATGAACCTGAGCAGAGAGGCACAGATGCCAAGGTTACTGAGGGGAATATTCGCTTTGAAAATGTCTCCTTCTCCTATGATGGCAAGCACCAGATTTTGGATAATATTTCCTTCTCTGTCAATAAAGGAGAAACCATCGCTTTTGTCGGTTCTACAGGTTCCGGGAAATCCTCTATTATCAACGTGTTTATGCGTTTCTATGAGTTCCAATCAGGCCGAGTTCTTCTTGACGGTGTGGATATTCGCGATTATAGTCAGGCAGAGCTGCGTAAGAACATTGGTCTTGTTCTTCAGGAACCCTTTCTCTATCATGGCACGGTTAAATCCAATATTGCCATGTATCAGGATTTAACTGATGAAGAGATTAAAGCAGCCGCTGAGTTTGTGGATGCCAATCATTTTATCGACAAACTTCCAGAAGGCTACGATGCTCCAGTTTCTGAACGAGGTTCAAGTTTTTCAACTGGCCAACGCCAACTTCTAGCCTTTGCTAGGACCGTTGCTAGCCAGCCTAAGATTTTGATTCTGGATGAAGCGACAGCCAATATTGATTCGGAGACAGAGGCTATTGTCCAAAATTCTCTAGCAAAAATGCGTCAAGGACGCACAACCATTGCCATTGCCCACCGCCTATCGACAATCCAAGATGCCAACTGCATCTATGTCTTAGACAAGGGCCGCATCATCGAACACGGTAGCCATGAGGAGCTCCTAGCCCTCGGCGGCACCTACCACAAGATGTACAGCCTACAAGCAGGTGCTATGGAAGGAGCCTAAGCTAATCTAGACCATAGATTCTATATTCGAAAAGATTTCTTAAAAATCAAAATCGAGTGGTGACATACATGTCACTACTTTTTTGTTGGCTTGCAACCTATAATAAAACCATAGCTTAAGAGAAAAAGCTAAAAAATAATATTTTAGGAGGTTGTTAGAATGACAACACAAACAATGAACAATTTTGAAACACTCGATCTCGAGGCACTTGCAAACGTTGAAGGTGGTGGATGGGTTAAGTGTTATGCCGGCACAATCGGATCTGCTCTAGTAGGATCAGCAGGAGGCCCAGTAGGTTACTGGGGAGGAGCTTTAGTTGGTTATGCCACATTCTGCTAATATTTAGGTGATTCTATGCTTAAAGATAAAAAAATGTATTTACTAGCCATTTTCCTTTTAGGATTTGGCATTGCTAACCTTTTCAGAAATTTAGATTTTGTTCATCATATCATTAATTTGGTAGGGTTGGCATTAATCACTTATAGTCTGATTTTTAGCAAATGGGAGCGACTCAAAAAATAGAAGTATTCGAAATGTAGAGTTCCTAAAAATCAAAAACGAGTAGTGACATTTATGTCACTACTTTTTTGTCGGCCTACAACCTATAATAAAATTCATAGCTTGAGAGAAAAAAGCTAAAAAATAGTTTAGGAGGTTGTTGCTATGACAAGGCAAACAAATAACAATTTTGAACTCCTTGACCTTGAGGCACTTGCAAACGTTGAAGGTGGTGATGGATTATGTTTGATTTGAAAAGTTATATTTTAGGGATGGTTTTCATGGCTGTGATGAGTTTTTTGGATAAGCCTATTATGTCATTGCTTGAAAAACACAAAGCTACCAATTCCGCTAAAAAGAAATCCTAATTGAGATACCTTGTCAATTGCTAGTCTGTGAATAGCTTTGCACAGAACGCTAAAAACACTTTAAGGAGAAAAGTATGTTTAAAAACTCAAAACCGTATTTACTGGCTACCATTCTCATCGGAATGGGCCTCGCTAATCTATTTAGAAGTTTGGATGCAGTCCACCATACCATTAACTTGTTGGGGCTAACCTTGCTTCTTTATAGTCTCCTTTTTAAAAAATGGTCACAGTTTAAAAAGTAACCTTTTGCCCCTTTGAACGTGAGGTGCTTGCAAATGCTTATTTTTGATGTTCCCGAAGTAAAATTATTCTTGCTAATGATAGCGGAGATTGTATTATATTTGATTGCATATTTTTGTAATAGAAAAAATAAAGATATGTATATTCGCTTATTTAAAATATCAGTGCTAATGACGCTATTGTATTACATCTCCAGTAGAATTTAATCGCTAAGGGATTACTTGAGATCTTACAGCAGTATAAAAAAATACAGAAAGGAATAGAGTTAAATGTAATAGCTTATTCGGTTTACAAGACTGACTGAGGTTATTCATAGCTTAAGTGTTTTATCATGAAGTTAAAGAGTATTAGTTCGAGAGTATTGCGATTTTTAGGACCATCACTGCTGTATTGGCAGTCTTTCTTATAAGTACCAGTATTTCTCTCTACAAAAGTAAGACTTCGCCAGAGATTTGGTTATCAGTCGTAGCACTAGCTTTAGTAGTCATTTTTGTAAATGGACTGCTCTACCGTTTGCTTAAGAAGCGTCCCGATTCAGTAAATCCGTTAACAATATGGCAGTCCTTCATTGTCTTTCTGGTCATCTCATTTCTAGTGCTTTGTGTAGAGTTTTACACATTACTAACATTCAGTGATACCACAGACCGCATAGTACTAGTCGTATTAATGCTTTTGTTAATTCTCTGTGATTTTCTAGCTTACTTGCAAGTCAAAAAATATTTTAAAAGATAGAAAATATAGTAACCATTTGTGACATTATTCAATTTACGTTGCATAAAGTGCATAAAAACGCTATAATAAGAAAGTGATTAATGAAAAATGTGAAAATTAGAGTAGGATTTCTATGGCTTGACGGATATTCTTCTATCGTATAGACAAAACTTGCAAGGTCTGGGTCTTCAAAATATGTCATGAAAGGAGGATTACTATTGGAACAATCTGTTTTTTCTAGAAAATACATAATATTTATCCTACAAGTTATCTTGGCTGTCTGTATTCAATGTGTGATAACATTTTTCTGGCATCAAGAAAGAACATTTTTATTTTATACCTTGTCACTTTATGTTTCTTTATCGTTCTCTGATGATCTTAGTCAGCTGATTTTTAGAAATGAGAAGTGATGTATTTGTTTTAAGCAGCATGGAAAGTGACAGATTCGTGTCTTTAGCCATGCTAGATTCAGAATAATAGCCAATCATTTCTGTGATAATACCCTTATAACTTATGTAAATGGCTCTAGTAGAAAAGGAGTAAAAATGGTGATATTACAAAAATTTAGTTCTGCTGTGTTACGTTCGTTACGTGTCGTATCAGCAATCCTAGGAGTAGTCATTGGGAATATAGCTTTAAATACTCTATCTAGTCAGCATCCAATCTGGATTTGGCTACCTCTGGCATTGCTATCAATCTTTTTACTTGTGTTGCCCCTGTTGATTAAGCAAGAGCTTGACCGTCGTCCACTTGAAGAACGACAGTTTACTCTTAAACAAATTTACGCTGGTATGGGCTTGGCGCATTTGGCTATAATTTTAGCTGGTATTTATCGTTTGCTGACGGTGAGAGATGCCGAATGGCGTCTAATCATTATTGTTGTGATTGTTTTGGATATTTGTTTGCTAGCTTTTCTGACACCTAGAGTGCTTAAAGTTATTAAACAAAGTGAACGAGGCTAGAATTCAGTTTATGATAGACACGCCTATAAAAATTGCGATGCTGTAAGTTCTTATCTATGCTTTGGTAACTTTCTAGGTGTTGTGAAAACTTTCTGTTTGAGAGAACTGTGAGGTTTAAGTTTTATGTCAAAAAATCTACGTGCCATTACGGCCATTGTTTTGTCCCAATTGCTTATTGAGTGGATGGGATTCTTTTTAGGTATTCCTCTAAGTAAGATTCTGGTTTTAACAGTACTTAGCAGTCTAGCAGAGATTTTGATGCATCTTTTCCTAAGCAAAAAATCTAAAGTTACTTTGGGGGATAAAGAGATATGGCATCAATATTTGTTATTCGTTAAGAAGACGCTGTGGCTCTCCATTTTGTTTGTTGCAATTTTTCTTTTTTATACGATAACCAAATCTGATAGCTTTATGCTTTATTTTTACTGGCATATCTTTGTGTTGTTCCACTGTCTTGGCTACATCATTTGTTTAAATAATATTAAAATGAATCGTAAAAATTGAAGCCGAAATCTTGTTTGTTTCCACACAATAAAAAAATCCCATGGGAGTTCTCATCCTATGGGATTTTTGCGATAAATACTAATAAGGCAATGTCATCTGACTTTGGCTTAGGTCCACAGTTACTTCATAGTCACTATTGTCACGAATGGTGTGCTCAAAGTCTGTGGTATAGAGAACGAGTCGTAGTTTGTCGCCCTTGTTGAGTTTGTAGATGGTTGGTTGCAAATCCAAACCGATAGTCATCCATTCATTTGGAGTGACATTCTCAATGCTAAGGAGGTTCTTGCGATTTTGCAGGTTAAGGTGTCCTTTGGTAATGACACGATATTTTGCCTGCTTGAATGGCAATTCACGTAAGGCTTCTTCCTTGAAGAGACGGCCGTTATCTAAATTCATGCGTTTGAGTGCGGGAATAGGTGCGAGATACTTCTTGTCTCCCATTTCCAGAACCTGAGCCGAGATGAGACCACGGTTTGTGCTAGATTTGACCTTGAGTTCTAGGTGGACACGACCATTGATTTGGATGTCTTGGTCCAGTTCAAAGTCTAGGGTGATGGCATTGGCTTTATTCACAAAGAGGTCATCCTTAAAGCTTTGGTAAGTCTTACCGTACTTGGCAAAGGTTTCCTCATCATAATGGTTAGCGATACTAGCTTTGGCCTCACCAAGCTGAATGTGTTTACCATTATCATGACCAAAGTTATCGAGCACTTCCCAGGTCTGTTCAGCCTGGTTGTTTTGCCAGATAACAGTAGGCAGTGTGTAGCCATTCTCCAAACCAAGGAGTTTCTGACAAATCAAGGCATTCATGCTTTCTCGGAAGTCAATAGACTGCCAAGCATTCATGTAAACGTGGGCACCATTGTGGAAGAAGAGGTGTTTTTCAAGAGTGTCAGGAAGAGCATTGAACATTTGATAGACGTTAATCGGTTTGACATTCCAGTCTTGGCTACCATGTGTAAAGACAACAGTAGCTTTAACACGATCTGCGAACTGCACATAGTTACGGTCATGCCAGAACTGGCTATAGTCCCCATGCTTACGATCAATGGCTGTGCTTAGCTCTTTGAGGTAGGCTTGGTAGTCTTTTTGGTGGCGTAGGTATTCTCCAGCTAATAGGGCACGAGAATAGGTAAATTCGGTCAAGGTGTCGAGATCTTCACCAGGGTAGCCTCCAGGACTGACGAGGAGTCCATTTTCACGATAGTAGTCGTACCAAGAAGAAATACCCGCTTCAGCGATAACCATCTCCAAACCGTCAACACCAGTTGTAGCAAGTGCATTGGACATGGTACCCAAATATGAAAGCCCGGTAGTAGTCACCTTACCAGAAGCCCAATCTGCAGTGATTGTATGCTGTCTACTACGACTAGTAAAGGCGCGTGCACGACCATTGAGCCAGTCAATGACAGCTTTATAGGCCAGAACTTGTTGATAGTCTCCAGAGGTCATGAAGCCTTCAGAGTTGAAGGTACCAACACCCGATACATAGATAGAAGCCACACCACGAGCCAACATGTAATCGTTAAGCGTGTAGGTATCTGTGTGAGCAAAACGCTCCTGAGCCTTTGTGACAGGATTGATAGGCGTAAGGTCTGCCTCTGGTGTCTTGATTTCTGGTTGGCTAAGGGAGATTTCACCTGCTGGTTTGACGAGCAAATCACCTTCCATCTTGTGGGTGAGCTTATCTGAAGCAGGCTCGTTAGTCCCTTGTTGATAAGGGCTTGCGGTCATCATGGCTGGAACTGGGAAGTCCACATCAGGACGTAAGATAGTCACCTTGACCAAGTCTAACTGCCCATCTTTATCGGTATCTACAGGTGTTTCGACATAAACCACCTCACGGTGAAGCTGATTAGTGTCAAATGTTGCCAAGCTCTTACCATTAAAGAAGACGTAGTTATTACTTGCAGGGATTAAATCCTGAGCTACTAACTGATCAATTAAGGTATTGCCAGACTGTGTGCGTGTTGCCAACAACTGGTGCAGGTTGTTAAGGCTACCATCAAAAGTGATTGGAAAAGCCATTTCCTCTAGGAAAGCAACACTATCTGTAAAGTCTACATTAGGGACAAATCCTAGCATTTGAAGAGCTACCAAACCAAAGACGTCAGCAGTCAAAGGACGGTCTGATTGGAAGAAGGTTAGGAGATCAGTCTCTGTATCAGCAATCCAATTTTTCAAAGCTAAATCAGTATCTTCAAAGAAAAGGAAGTGCTTGCGAACAAAAGCCTCAAAATTGGCTTTGACACTGGCATCTAGAGAGACTTCAAAGCCCAAAGAACGAAGTTCCTGACAAGCAATTTCAGGATTAACAGGGATGTAACTAAACTGGTTAAATTTCATACTTTAAAACCTCAAAAAAAGAATACGTAAACATTTCAGAAATATCTTTACATCAGACATTATACTTGATAAAATGATAGATGTCTAAATTATTGTAAAATGTGAAAGGAAATAAAGAGACAAATGAATGATTTTCTAAAAGAAGCGCTCAGTCATGATTGGATTATGAAGTACATTACTGAGTTTATTGGGACAGCTTTGATGGTTGCACTTGGTAATGGTTCGGTTGCCAATGTTGAGCTTAAAGGGACTAAGGGTAGTAAGTCTGGATGGCTTGTTATTGGTTTTGGTTATGGTTTTGCGGTAATGATGCCAGCACTTATGTTTGGTGATGTTTCTGGTAACCACATCAACCCAGCCTTCACACTTGGACTTGCTGCATCTGGCTTGTTCTCATGGGTAGCCGTTCCAGGTTACTTGATTGCTCAACTTCTCGGTGCTTTCTTAGGACAAGCTATCGTGGTTTGGGTTCACCAACCTTATTATCTTCAAACTGAGAATCCAAACAACATCCTCGGTACCTTCTCTACAATCTCTGCTGTTGATGATAACTCAGACTCAGAGGAAAATCACAAACGTGCTTGGCTTAATGGTTTTGCCAATGAGTTTGCGGGTTCATTCCTTCTCTTCTTTGGTGCTCTTGCCTTGACTAACAACTACTTTGGTCACAAATTAGTCTCACAAGCAGTTCAATATGGGTATGATAAAGAAGCTGTAACAGGTCAAATGGCTAATGGTGCACTTGCGGTTGCCCACATCGGTGTTGGTTTCTTGGTTGCAGCCTTGGTTATTTCGTTTGGTGGTGCAACAGGTCCAGCTCTTAACCCAGCCCGTGACTTGATGCCACGTCTTCTCCACCACATTTTGCCAACAACAGTTCTTGGTGAGCACAAAGGTGATTCTAAATGGTGGTATGCATGGGTTCCAGTTGTGGCTCCAATCTTAGCAGGAGTTTTAGCTATAGCTTTGTTCAAGTTCCTCTACCTTTAATCAATACAAAAAATCTGAAGTTAGTGCTTCAGATTTTTTTATGCTTAAAATTTTGAAAGTAATAAAAAACTGAGAAAATATTCTCAGTCACATTGGATTAGTCATTACTAGAATGGTAGCACCTAAGGTGTAAAGATTCCATAAAACATGAAGTGTGATACTTGCAGATAAGTTTTCTCTTTTTTGGTAGACCATAGAGAGAGCCAAGCCCATTCCGATATAAAGAGTGAGGTAGGCAAGATTAGTTGGCATATGAAAGAGACAAAAGAGCCCAGTGCTGACTAGCACAGCTGTTTTCGAATAAGGAGCTAACCAGGTGAAAATCCACTTGCGAAAGAGGATTTCTTGGAGGAAGGCTGCCGAAATCATACCAATGGCTACAGGTAGGATAGGAATAGTTGTGAGGGTCTTTTGAAGTTCTGCATGGTAACTGGTGTGGGTCAGTAACATGAGGTTACTTCCGATAAGTCCCATCAAGAAGATAATGACAAAGCCCCAGATAATGGCTTTGATGTCCTTTCGATTTAAGCTAAAGCTGTGAATCAATCTTTCGCTTTTAGCCCAAAGATAGGTAATATAAAAAATGATGAGATTGATAGCGATGACTCCCCAGCTTTCAAGCTTCGTAAAAGTCAATCCAGTCTGATTGTTATATAAGGTTGTCATACCTAAGGTGATGTTTGGGATAGCTATCATCAGCAGTAAAAAAAATCCCTGATAGGCATGTCTAAATGCCAGATTATTGACAAGAGTTTTCATAGACTCTATTATACTCTAAAATGAGGAAAATGCTAGCCCCAAAGTAAAGATAATGTAATGATTTTCATAATTTGTGTGAAAGAAAGTGAAAAAATTACAATACTGTTTTTTCTTAGGAAAATCCTTGTCACACAAGCTCTTTTCGGATAAAATAGAGAAGAATGGAGGTTGTCATGACGCAATCAGGGAATTTTAAGTTTCACACACCAATCTTTCGTGTGAATAATAGACAGGAAAATATTGATTTTTACCAAAATACATTAGGATTTAAGCTTTTGACTGAGGAAAATGCCCTTGCTGTCTTCACAGATTGGACAGACCGTAACTCACTTTTTGTGATTGAGGAGTCACCAGCTTATCGTTGTCGCGCTGTTGAAGGTCCTAAGAAAATTAATAAAGTGGTCATTAAAGTCTCAAATCCACTTGAGATTGAATACCTTTTGGCGCGTGATGATCACCAAGCCAAGGCTATTTTCCAAGGGGAAAAGGGCTATGCCTTTGAAACAATCTCACCTGAGAATGGTCTTATTTTGATGCATGCTGAAGATGACTTGTCTACTCTCAAGACAGTTGAATACGCAGATGTTGAAGAAAAAGAAGATTTCAAAGGAGTGTCAGACTTTACGGTTGAGTCTTTGACCTTGAACGTTGTTGATACAGCCCAAGCAGCTTTCTTCTACGATAATCTTTTTGGCGAAGAATTGCCTTTGTCTATCCACTTTGAAAAAGCAGAAGGTCCTGACCTCCAAGTGAGTTCAGACCAGACTTGGGATTTGGAAATTCTAGAGTTTAAGGTAGCAGAAGACTATGACTTGGTTGCCTTGCATGATAAACTTGAAAAAGAACAGTTCTCTAGTTACCTAGACAGCAAAGGGAACTTGCTCGCACTCACTGACATGAGCAATATTGAGGTTTGGTTTACAAAGTAATGACTAATTTTCAACAAACATTGTCAACAATTACAGACTACATCAAGGCTGACATCTTTCCAGGTGCCAGCCTTGCACTTTATGACGGACAAGATTGGCAGGAGCATTATCTAGGAACTCAGGATGGAAAGCATCCGGTAGTTCCAGGACTTACCTATGATCTAGCTAGCGTTTCCAAGGTAGTCGGAGTTGGGACTCTCTGTCTTTTCTACTTACAAGCGGGAAAATTGGACTTGGATGAGAAACTATCGACCTATTATCCTGAAGTAGTGGATAAGACGTTAACCCTTCGTCAACTTCTTTCTCACAGTAGCGGAATTGATCCTTTTATTCCAAATCGTGATGACTTAGACCAAGCTGGCTTGATTGCTGCTATTAATGCCATCAAAGTCAAAACTGACAAACCTTTCTTGTATACAGATATTAACTTTATTCTCCTGGGTTTGATGCTTGAGAAAATCTCAGGACAAACACTGGATAAGCTTTTTGACTCCGAAATTTTCCAACCGTTTGGTATGTCTGAAACAGGGTTTGGGCCAGTTGACCTTGCTGTTCCAACTGTTGAGGGGGTTCCGGGTGGGACTGTTCATGATCCCAAGGCTCGAGTTCTCAAAGAACATACAGGTTCAGCAGGCCTCTTTTCAACCTTAAAAGACTTAGAGATTTTTGTTAACCATTATTTGACGGATGATTTTGCTAAAAATATGACGCAGAATATCAGCCAATCCAACAAGGAACGTAGTGTCGCTTGGGACCTTCAAGGAGAGTGGATTCTTCATACTGGTTATACAGGTACCTTTGTTCTGATTAACATCCCAGCTCAACGTGCGGCGATTTTCCTCAGTAATCGTACTTACTACAAGGATGAGAGAGCTCAATGGATTAAGGACAGAGATGTTTTAATTGAGATAATGAAGAAGGAGTTGGTACATTCTGACAAATAAAAATAGAAGAGGGGCATCTTTTAATCCTCTAGAAGGTGAGATTAGTGCCGGGGCGACACAATTGTTTATCTTTTTGAAGATATGTTTGATAGTCTTGTCTTATGTGACATTTGTATGGCTGAAGCATCTATTTGGTGTTGGTCAGGTCGGGCAAGAGGTGGATATTCCAAAAGTTATTGATGTCATACTTTTGGGTGTGACATTTTATAGGATGGGACATGGCATCATATTTAAACTTTTTCATTTCTGTGGTTATCATGCCCGCCCCTTTGGAGAAGAGGATTACCGAGGTAGAACGTCATATATAGTATTTTTTGAAAAAACGACAGATGCCTACAAAATACTATATGATAAGCGCTCTCTTAGACATCAATTTCTTTATTTCCTAGCGACTCTTGGTAGACTCTACCTCTTCATCATCTTAGTCGTTCTAATCGGTTATAGCTTCACCTTAGGAAAAGTTGGCTATATAATCTTCTTGCTCTTATGTGGTGTTTTGATTTTTTCTGTAAGATGGCTCATACATCTGAAAAGTCACTTTGTCCGTTATTTTAACTTAAAAGTTATCTCAGAGGAGTATTTTTACCCTATTTTTCTAAAGAAATAAAGACTAAAGTGATGCTTATACGAAGGGCTCACCAAGTTAATCAAAAATTACCATGTTTTGATTGGAATCATGAAGAAGGAGTTCATAATGGAACGGTCGCTTAAGCCACCTAAACAAAGTAGATTTGTCTCCTGGTTTCTGAGTCTTCTCTTTTGCATGCTTAACGGGAGTAGTCTCTTTGTCTGTGGTATGTGTTTTACAGTGGTGATCATTTTTTTGACGACGGATAGAGATGTAGACTCTTTTGTAGTTTTGGTATTTATTAGCTTGTTATCTAACCTTATTATTTCTTTTTATATTTTGATAAGAGAACTACTATACAAACTGATTCATTGCCTTGGGTATCGTGCCCAACCCGATTTAAAAGTCCTTCGTATGAGAAGAGGGTTTGATATTCATTTTCCTGTGTTTGAAAAGTATGGTCAAGACTATAAGTTACTCTACAAGAAGCGTTCCAAGAAGCTTCAAATAGAGTATTTGCTTATATGTTTAGGGTACTTTTGTGCACTCACTCATATTGTGATTGGTTACGCCTTTATACTCAGGAAAATTCTGGAGTCCTTAAAATTGACATTTACCGACTTTGCTAGATATCCTGCTTTTTTAGTTTATATGGTAACGATGATCGTTATCATTATGGGAAATCGTAGCTGGAAAAAAATCACAGAGAGATTAAAAGCTAGAAAAAATGTGACAGTTCTAGCTGTCGAGCATGGTTATCCTATATTTGCGACAAAAGAAGAAGCTTAAGCAGTAGGTCAACTGCTTAAGCTTTTTTACTTATTAAGGATTTTTCAACAGTAATGTGTTGGATACCAGCTTCTTCAAAGATGTTACCGACTTCTTGATAGCCATTATTGAGGTAGAACTTAAGTGCACCGAGTTGAGCATGGAGAGAAATAGTCTGGAAGCCTTGTTCTTGTGCAAAATCTTCAGCTTCTTTTAGGAGAATGATCCCCAGACCTTGACCTTGGTAGTCAACAAGCACCGCCATACGTTGGAGGGTAACCTGAGTCAAGTCTTTATTCGGTAGTAGGCGTACGGTTGCTGCTGCCTTGCCTTTGTCATCATATAGAACAAAGTGGATGCAGTAGGCTTCATTCGCATCAATCTCGATGGAGCGAGGAACACCTTGCCCCTTAACAAAAACAGTGTTTCGGATGGCTACGGCATCGAGGTAAGTTTCTGAGAGTGTGTCCCTTGTGTGTTTGATAATCATAGGACAAGTGTAACAAAGTCTATAACTAATTGTCAACGAAAAAAAGCCCGATGCGAGGAGGTATCATCAAGCTTTTTATCTTGTTTTATTCTTTAATTTGTCGGCCGTTTGTATCTTGGATAGGACGATTGTTTTCAAATCCAAGGGTTTGGGTGAATTTTTCCACTTGTTCCTTGCTAACAGTTTCTTGATTCTTGAAGACAATCCAGTTAACACCCTCAGTACATGGCGGTGTTGTCAAGGAACCTTCGAAGTTGTAGTAGTCCTTGTCTTCAGGATAGAAATCATCTAGTGAGATATCCTGAGGAAGCTCAGTTTCTGTATTGGCCGCCTGAGGCATTTTATCCCAGATTTGTTTTAAGGCTTGATTTTCATCGCCATAATTATAGAGAACTGAGACAACTGTGATTTTCCCATTATCTGTCTTATAGACGAAGTGCCCCTCTAGAGGATAAGTCTGACCATCAATTTCATTCTCACTAGGTGCGTGAAAATGGAACTGCTGTAATTTATAGACATCATCACCAATCGTTAGGGTATTCTTTGGATTTTTAAAGCTGACTTCAATAGTATGCCCGTTATTTTCAACTTGAGCTTCTGATTCTTGATTATTAAGGTTTAGTTCTGGAAGATCAACGTCCTCAGCACCGGTGATATTGATCGGAGATTGTTCTTTACCATTTTTGCTGAGTTCATAATCTTTAGAAAGGTCACCCCAATGGTCTGGACCAGTAGCACCAGTATAACCCCATTGAACGTCCTTGGACTTTGAGGATTCGTTTTTTGTATCAGACTGGCAGGCTACGAGTAGGACAGTGCTTGCTACGAGAAACACTAATCCAATTATCTTAAAACTTTTCTTATTCATTTGTCCTCCTTAGACTCTTTAATCTTATAACAATGATAGTCTACGTGTTATTAGAAACCATCCGTTTGACAGTCATTGAGTATCGTTTCTCTAAGGTGCTTCTGAGAAGGAAGTGTTTGGAGATACCAAACGGAAACGTTTTTATTTTATAGCTTATCTTATAAAAAGTCAAATGTAAATGATAGTAGATTTAGAAAAATATAATGAAAACTAGTTTTTTGCAAAAATAAAAGAACCCGCTATTGCGAGCTCTTTAGTTATTTTATCCCAAAGCGTCGTCCATTGAAAGAACTTCGTGGAAGACACGTTGTGTCAATTCAGTTTTTTGTTCTGGAGTGAGGTATTTAGTGTTTACACAGTATCCAGAGATACGTACGATAACATCTTCACCGCTCATGATCTTTTCGTAAACGTCTGACAAGTCCATAACGTTCAAGTTAACGTGTTGTCCACCGTTTTCGAAGTATCCGTCAAGGATAGTTACGAGGTTGTCAACTTGTTCGTCGTGAGTCTTACCAAGGGCACGAGGTGATACTTGAGTAGTAAGTGAGATACCGTCAGCTGCATAACCGAAGTCAAGGCTTGCAAGTGAGTTCAAGTTTTGCAACCATCCACCTTTAGCTTTGTTAGATGGGTTAGCACCTGGTGAGAAGAATTCCAATTTAGACAAGTTCACTGAACCATCTTCGTTGAGGTATACCCCTTTGTGAACTGGAGAGTTACCAGTTTGTTTAGAGTAAGCAACGTTAGAAGTGATTGTAAGAAGTGAAACTGTAGCTTCTGCATCTTTGTAGAGTTTGTGGCTACGAAGACGAGTAGTGTAAGCTTCAATCAACCATTCTGCCAATTCGTTTGAACGTGGGTCATCTTCACCCCAACGTGGGTATTCACCGATTGTTTC
>ERZ773254.319-NODE-319-length-28636-cov-6.439418_pt1 | contig 28636 bp, 19 predicted proteins | sample MGYA00580516_ERZ773254 | MGnify/ENA primary metagenome ERZ773254 (study PRJEB29015, sample SAMEA2738158) | human oral metagenome | biome: human oral; feature: human-associated habitat; material: saliva | place: China | collected 2192 ...
CTACGGGGGAGGGAACCTCGGTGTCAACCTTGTCGGTGGAAACCTCAACCAGGGGCTCGTCAACCTCAACCTGCTCGCCAACTTCCTTCAGCCAGCGGGTAACGGTGCCCTCGGTGACGGACTCGCCCAGTGCGGGCAGTACGACCTCGATGCCTGCAGCAGCAGCAGCGGGAGCAGCAGGAGCCTCAGCAACCGGAGCGGGAGCTGCGGGAGCCTCAGCAGCTGCGGGAGCAGCCGGAGCAGCAGCGCCGGAACCGTCGCCAATGATAGCCAGAGCAGCGCCGACCTCGACGTCCTCGTCCTCGGGGACGAGAATCTGCTCGACAACGCCTGCTACGGGGGAGGGAACCTCGGTGTCAACCTTGTCGGTGGAAACCTCAACCAGGGGAGCGTCAACCTCAATGGTGTCGCCGACCTCTACGAGCCAGCGGGTGACGGTACCCTCGGTCACGGACTCGCCCAGTGCGGGCAGTACTACGGTGTGGGACATAATCTTTCCCGTTCTCCTTGGTGAATGCTTGAACTAGAAAAATGTGGGGCGGCAACCCGGACGCGCGCCCCCGGTTCAGAACCGGGGAGCACGCATCCGGGTGCGGGGCGTTGTTCAGCGGATACGCCCGTCACCGCCTTGACCTGAAAGGTCGTAACTAAGCCGACGCGAAAAACATCAGCCAGTAAAAATATGTGCGCCTGGATTATGCGCTGTGCAGCGGGGTGCCGTTCAGGAGCATTGCTGCCTCACCCAGGGACTCGTTCTGAGTCGGGTGTGCGTGGATGAACTTGGCGACGTCCTCGGGGAATGCTTCCCAAGCAACCCACATCTGAGCCTCACCAATCTGCTCACCCATGCGCTTACCGATGGCGTGAACACCAACGATGGGGCCGTCCTTCTGACGAACAACCTTGACGATACCGGTGGCGCCCAGGATAGCGGACTTACCGTTACCGGCCAGGTTGTACTCAGCGGTCTCAACGTTGTCAGCGCCGAACTTCTCCTTAGCCTTGGGCTCGGAGTAACCGACGGATGCAATCTCGGGATCGCAGAAGGTGACCTTGGGGATGTTGATGTCTTCAACAACGGTGGGGTTCAGGCCAGCGATTTCCTCGGCAACGAAGATGCCCTGCTGGTAACCGCGGTGAGCCAGCTGAACACCGGGGACGATGTCGCCCACTGCGTAGATGTTGCCCACGCCGGTGTGCAGGCGCTCGTTAGCCAGGACGAAGCCGCGATCCATGGGGATGCCCTGCTCCTCGTAGCCCATGTTTGCGGTGTTCGGGCCACGACCAACAGCGACCAGAACGATCTCTGCCTCGAAGACCTTGCCGTCAGCCAGGGTGACCTTAGCACCGTTAGCGTCCTGCTCAACCTTCTCGAAGAGGGTGCCGGTGTTGAACTTGATGCCGCGCTTCTTGAACGCACGCTCCAGAACCTTGATGATTGCCGGGTCCTCGTTGGGAACCAGGTTCGGCAGGCCCTCGATGATGGTGACGTCAACGCCCATAGCGTTCCACATGGATGCGAACTCGCAACCAATCACGCCGCCACCGAGCACGATAGCGCTCTTGGGCAGGTAGTCCATCTCCAGTGCCTCAGTGGAGGTCAGAACGCGACCCTCAATGGGCAGACCGAAGGTCTTGGAGACCGAGCCGGATGCCAGGATAATGTTCTTACCCTTGTACTCAACACCACCGACGGTGATGGTGTCCTGAGCGGTCAGCTTACCCTCGCCGGGGATAACCTCTACGCCCTTCATCTTCAGCAGGCCTGCAAGACCCTTGAACTTACCGGAGACGATGCCGTCCTTGTAATCGCGAACCTTGCCCATCTCGATGGACTGCAGCACAGCGTTAACGCCAACCTTGGACGCCTCGCGTGCCTCTTCAGCCAGTTCAGCAGCGTGCAGGTACGCCTTGGTGGGGATGCAGCCGGTGTGCAGGCAGGTGCCGCCGACCTTTTCCTTCTCAATCAGACCGACGGTGAAGCCTAGCTGGCGTGCGCGAATAGCTGCAGAGTAGCCAGCGGAACCGCCGCCGAGGATGAGGATGTCGAATTCTTGAGCCACGATATTGCTCCCTTGCATAGTTGTGGGGCTGTAACCCCGGTGCAATGCGTTCTTTATCTATATTGCTTTTCTGTCAAACAGCAGACCCGCACCTTCCGGTTTGCGTGAGGGCGCGCATCTATGAGAGAGCAGAAAAGCACTCACTACAACAATACCCCTGTTTTAGACCCTTTAAGTTCACCTGACGCTAATTTGGGGCAATAATCGCACAAACTGTGCAAATTTTTTGAAGAGCGTAACCATACTGGAATTTATGATGTGAGATTTTGCACGTAGAAGAAGAGCAGTATCGGGGCCCTGAGACCGTCAGTCTAGGGACCCCGATATAAGGCGGATGTTTCCTTTACTGTGCGTACGATTCGATGAAATTCACCAGGGTCGCGGTGCCAAAACCGGTACCTTCCTTAGGGGTGAACCCATAAGCACCTTCTTCGTTAAAGGCAGGACCAGCAATATCGAGATGTGCCCAGGGAATGCCTTCACCTACAAATTCTTGCAGGAAGAGCCCTGCGATCATCATAGAACCGTAGCGCGAACCCATATTTTTAATATCTGCCACTGGGGAATTCATAGAGGTACGCAGATATGATTCGAGTGGTATTTGCCAGTATGCCTCACCGGATTTTGCCCCTGCCTGTTGTACACGGTCGCGAATATCCTCATCACCCATAAGTGCGGCGGTACGCAATCCCAGCGCCGCCATGGCTGCACCCGTGAGCGTTGCAATATCCAGGATTACGGTAGGGTTTGATTCGGATGCAAGAGCAATACCATCCGCCATGACTAGGCGGCCTTCGGCATCGGTATTGAGAACTTCAACCGTGCGGCCGTCACGAATAGTGATGATGTCTTCGGGGCGCAGGGAAGCACCGCCGGGCATATTCTCAGCGAGGCAAAGGTATCCGGTGACCTCAACCGGAATTTCCAGCTCGGACGCCGCAAGAACTGCGTGCAGAACCGATGCTGCACCTGCCATGTCGCATTTCATCGTCATCATAGATGCCGCAGGTTTTAGGGAGTTTCCACCGGTATCAAAAGTAATCCCTTTGCCAACGAGAGCCACATGTGCAGAAGGGCTCTCGGGGGTGTACTTAACAACGGCGAGTGCGGGCTTCCGCGGGGAGCCTTGACCGACTCCTGCGATGCCTCCAAAACCTTCCTTGAGCAAACGGTCATAAGGGTAGACTTCAATGCTGACATCTGAATAATCTTTGACAAGCTCTGTGGCGAGATTTGCAAAAGAATCCGGGTACAGGTGTGAAGGGGGCATATTGACGAGGCGGCGCGCATCCTTGGCAGCTTCGCCCAGAATAACGGCGCGCACAAGGGCGGGCTCGGCTTCGCTGGCATCGGCTTTTGCCACAATGGTGATGGACTCCGCTTCGTCTCGAACAGAATCTGCAGTTTTGCTGCGTACTCCTTCTTCGGAGAATGATCCGAGAACGGCACCGTGAGCTACAGCTTCAATTTCGTCGCGTGAGGTACTACCGAAGTCGAGCGCGATATGTGCAGTTCCTAAAAGCTGACGGGTTGCCGAGCCAGCAGCGAAGCGAAGGGCATCTAGGCGCTCCTGGTCAATTGTGGTGTCTGAGCCTAACCCGATGAGAGCGATGATGTCGGACGATGCCCCTTCTACGCCGGGGAGGCGAAGTATTTGGTCGAGAGCACCTGTGGCACCTAGAGACTCCAGAAGTTTATTGATGCTCTGCGCCGAATCATCAGGAAGTGAATTTGAGGCTAGGTAAGGTCCGTCTTCTCCCGAAAAGACACCGAGAACAAGTACCTCAGCATTCAGCGATTGCAGGTCGTTGGTGTGAAGAGAAAGTGCTGTCGACATAGTTCCTCCGCGAATGGGTTGGAATATTGATATTGGGTAATGTGTTTCTACTGTACACTGCGGGTATCGGAAATCTTGACGAACAGTACGGTGAAAATATCCTTCTAACGCTTTTACGAGTGTTCGCCTCGCGCGAGAGACTAGGAAATAGTACTGTTGCGGTTAGATACATACATTAAAATAAAAAGTTCAGAGACTAAACCCGGCGAGGGAAAGGAGTGAAGATGTTAAACCCTGAAGATTTATATTTGGCGAATAATAAAATTCTTCATGATGCACGGTTGAAAAATCTCACTCTGGTTATTGCTCTCTCAAGCCCACAGGATGCAGGATCCACAGCGGGGCAGCTGGGGCATTTTCTTCTCAAGGAACTTAAGAATATTGAGGTTGTGGAGTTTGATACGGATCAGCTTCATGATTACCGTAGCCGCAGACCACATATTTTCTTCAATAAAGACCATTTTGAGCAGCCAATTATGCCTGCTCTGAAGCTTTATGCGGTCGAAGATACCCTTGATAAGCCTTTCTTGCTTTTGACCGGTTCAGAACCTGATTATCAATGGCAGCGTTTTCAGCAGGCGTTGTTGTCTATTGTGCGGACGCTGGATCCTTCACTTGTGGTGCTGGTGTCGGCGTTTCCAATGCCTGTGCCGCATACACGTCCTATGCCGGTGACGGCGCATGGCTCTCGGAAAGACCTCATTGAAGGGATTTCGCCATGGCGTCCTAAAGTTGATTTGCATGCTAATATGACGAATCTTTTAGAGGTTCTTTTCACCGAGAACGGCTTCGACACTGTGGGATTCGGTATTAATATTCCCCAGTATGTTTCTGATGCTGATTTACCGCAGGGAACGCTGACCGCGCTTGAACACGTGAGTATGGCAACCCGATTGGCTTTTCCGAGTGATGAGCTTAGGGAGGCTGCGAGGACTGTTCATGGGCAAATTAATGAGCAGGTCAAGGAGAACCCAGAGATTGGGCGTATGATTTCGACGATGGAAGCGAATTACGATGAAAACTTCCGTACCTCAAACGTCGCTATTCCGCTCTCGCAGCGCGACGCCCATAAGATTCCTGGACGTGATGAAATCGGTGCCATGTTTGAGCGATTCCTTGAGGAGCATGAAGAATAAGTAAGGCTCAAAAGATCTCATGGTTTAACTCAGGGGTGCACGCAACATAGAAAATTCAAGCTATGGTGGGTGCATCCCTAAACTTTTAGGGGTCACGTATGCCTTGTGCTGCTCGTGTGGGTATGGATCGTAATATTTGGATAGAAAACAGCTAATTCTTATCCACAGAAGCGAAATATGTGTCCTAACGAAGCGAATGCACCTGGGTTATCCACAGGTTAGTTGGTCTGCGAACTTTTAAGGTGAGCAATCTTGCCATAGTAAAGATATGACAACAACGAGTAACCTAACGACAACCTATAGCTTACATACCGAAGAAGACTTGATAGCTCTCGTGCTGCATCAGTTTGGATACTGGCCGCAAGAATCGCTGGTGCTTTTAAGCGTGACGAAGCATGCCGTAGGGCCGTGTATACGCGTTAATCTTCCTGATGAGCAACAAGATCTAGAACAATATTTTGATAAGTTAGCGAATCTGGTACCCGCCACCGTTGACGGGTTCGAGCTCATTACTGGGGTTTTTGCTTTGATCTTTAGCGGCAATGCGGCAACTCGAGAGCGGCAACTTTCACCTGCTACACGCACTGTCTTACACAATACGGATTTGTATATCGATAATCGCGCCGGAATCTCATTCAACCAGTGGCTGCCCACACTTTACGCAGCTTGCAACAATGTTCATCTTGATCTTTACGATGTGCTGTACTGCGGGTCCGTATCGCGATGGTCACTTGATCGAAACCAGCTTGCGCTCACTTACCGCGGCCCTATTGAAGACATTATGCATAGCTCGTATTATCTCGATCGGGTGTATGAGGGACGCCGAGTATCCGCAGAACCCCTGTCTGCATATACGCAATGCCTCTGGGATACTGCAACCAGTGCCTCCACGAATGAGGTGACAGAATGGGAACAAGCAAGTCTGTTGTGGATGCATACCTTCGAAGAAGAACTTAACCAAGCTATGGGTCGGCATACTGTTTTAGAACATCCCGGCTACTACCGTCAGAAAAGTATTGAACTCTGCTACTGGGAAAGTGCCCTTGAGGCTGTACGCTGGGTAATGCGTACCTATCCGCCTGAAAACGCCGAAGAGCACGATAACGCCATAAGTTTTGGGGATCGTTTACGTTCGCTGATATCGCCCGAAATAGCCGGCTATCTGCTGTGCAGCATGAATACCCAGGCAACCCCAGAATTTATACTGTACCAAGCGGCTAAAGACCTGCCGGAAGCATTGGGGGTACTAGACGGATATGACTGTATGCATGCCGCATGCGGTGAAGGACCATACGAACCGGTGGAACCTCTATGCTACGGCAAACCAACAACTCGTCGGCGCACGACGCTGCCGGAGACCTTTTATCAAACTTTTCGGGGCGAAAGCCCCCGTATCGGAGGTATCGGGCACGGTCGCGTGAGCTGGCACGACTGGATACGGCGTACGCATCGTATACTTCAACAGCAGATTTTAGACGACACATGCGACTCGTCTGAGACCAGACCGGAAGAACACATAACGAAGATAGACCGGATGGTGGAACTTCTGAGCGGTCTAACAAAGGACTATAAACCGGCCTGGAGCCGTCTTAACGCTCTCGAAGTTCTCTGTAATCTGTTGGTGCATGCGGTTCAAGCGGGTGAACAGTATGGTCGACTGAGGCTTCTTCAAGCCTGGATAAATTGGCTACGTGGCGGAAACACCTATGCAGGTATTCTCGCCGATATCGCCAGGCTTCACTGTGATGAAGATATGCCTCTTTTTCAGGCCCTATCAGAATCTGTATTTCCGCTCTGGATTACGGATCCCGTGCGGTGTTGGCGCGGTGACCTTTACTTCAGTACTCTATTGCCTCACGAGGCAGCCGACGCCAAGGTAGAGACGATTGATCCAAAGGCAGGGTAGCGAACGTTGTGTTTGCAGGGAATAAAACAGGGTTGTCTAGGCGAGCCTTATTTGAAAGAAAATAAGATTCTGCCATACTTGATGATGACCCCGTAAAGTCTGTGCTTTTGCGCGCGCCTTCATGAGGTGAAAACGCAGGGAATAATCCCCAGTATCTAGCGGTTATATTTATTCCGCTAACCCTGCTTTCACCAATAATGTGAGGAGCAAGACTTGACAGGGTCTTAGGTGTTTTGCAGACAAAGCACCCCAACACGAGTTAGAAAGGGTTCTTGTGGCACCTGCAACCAGCAAGAAGACCGCGACCGGTGAAACCTCTGAAGAGACTGTAGCCGAAACCCCCAAAAAGACAACCCGCACTAAAAAAACTGCAGCCACATCCAAACCTGCAAAAAAAGCGCCTGCTAAGAAACGCGCAGCAGCCAAAACTCAAGAAGACGCAAAATCTGATGCAGAGGACTCGGTCGAAACTACTGCCGAGGCCGTGCCTGAAGAGAAGTCTAAGCGCGCGCGTAAAACAACCACTAAACGTAAAACCGGTGGACGTAAGAAGAAGACCGACGAGGACGAGTTTGATCTTGACCTTGACGACGAACTAGATCCCGAGAACGTTGACGGCGAAGAGCACGAAGACGCTGACGAAGATGAAGAAGCCGTCGCCAAAAAAGAAGAGAAGAAAGCTGCCGAAGAAGTGGCGGCTAAAGGCTCTGGCTTCGTGCTGACCGCCAGCGATGATGACGATGCACCTGCCCAACGCGTCGTTACCCCCGGAGCAACAGCTGACCCCGTGAAAGACTACCTGAAGCAGATCGGTAAAGTCTCGCTCCTGAACGCGCAGCAGGAAGTCGATCTTGCGATGCGCATTGAAGCTGGCTTGTATGCGGAGCACAAACTCGCCGACAACCCCGACATGGATCCGAAGCTCAAGAAGGAACTGCGCTGGGTGATCCATGACGGTAAGCGTGCGAAGAACCACCTGCTGGAAGCGAACCTGCGCCTCGTGGTCTCACTCGCTAAACGCTATACGGGCCGCGGAATGCTATTCCTTGACCTTATTCAGGAAGGTAACCTTGGTCTGATTCGCGCGGTCGAGAAATTCGATTACTCGAAGGGCTTTAAATTCTCCACCTACGCCACCTGGTGGATTCGTCAGGCGATTACCCGTGCAATGGCGGACCAGGCGCGTACTATTCGTATTCCTGTGCACATGGTTGAGGTCATTAATAAGCTCGCCCGTGTGCAGCGTCAGATGCTTCAGGATTTGGGGCGTGAACCCACCCCCGAAGAGCTCGGTAAAGAGCTGGACATGGCTCCCGAAAAGGTTATTGAGGTGCAGAAGTACGGGCGCGAACCTATTTCTCTGCACACGCCGCTGGGTGAGGACGGCGATTCCGAGTTCGGCGACCTGATTGAGGATTCGGAGGCTGTCGTTCCGGCTGACGCGGTGTCATTCACTCTTCTCCAAGAGCAGCTGCACTCGGTGCTCGATACGCTCTCCGAACGTGAAGCGGGCGTGGTTGCTATGCGATTCGGCATGACCGACGGGCAGCCGAAGACTTTAGACGAAATTGGCAAGGTATACGGCGTGACGCGTGAGCGCATTCGTCAGATCGAATCAAAGACCATGTCGAAACTGCGTCACCCCTCGCGTTCGCAGGTTTTACGTGACTATCTAGACTAGGATAATACCCCTAGTCGTAACGTGTTGAGTGCGCCCATCAGATCTTTCTGATGGGCGCACTTACGTATAACACTTAATACAATTAAGCAGTATGCGAATAGAGAACACCCCTACTGAAATCTATCTTGAGGGTGAAAGAGCGTAACTTGCAGCCTTGAATACCGCGCTGTTGCGGCTTGGAAGGGCCCGCTAACAAGGCGGTGGTAAACAACGCAAATCTAAGGCATGTTCGTGCGTATAAAGTCGACCCTGCAAGTACACGACACGGAACGCAAGGTATGGCATAGCGTGTTTATCTGTGATTACCTAGAAGTAGTGGTTACCACAAGATAACGAACCCGCATTTTTCCGGAAATGCAACCAACAACCGCATCCCACATCCACATCACCGATAGGGGACGATACTGTGAGTATTCTTGAAAAGACCGCTCTTGAACAACAAGCCCTGAACGTTATTGACCGCATCAATGCACAGCAGATATCGCCTGTTATTTTCTTTGACACTCAGCAGACATCAGAACCTCTGCCAGTGACCGCTTCTAAGGTTGGAGGTGTTCCCTACGTTCCGGTTGGTACCGCGGCGCCGACCAACGGCAGTGGACAGAATTTGGGGCTTATTGCCCAGATTAATTGTTCTGAGCTTCCCACAAACGACATTTACCCCGAAACCGGAATCCTACAGTTCTGGCTTGATCCGCACGAAGACTTGTGGGGGCTAAACTTAGACGATCCCACCAGCCAACAAAAAACTCGAGTTGTCTATTATCCGACTCTGGATGCGCCAGACTCCGGGGTCGGTACCGCCGTAACGGAACTTATAGTTAATAATCCTCATGATGACTTATATTGGCCGGTCAGCGGACATCATGGGTATGGTCTTATCCCCAAATCCCAGAGTAATGAAGAATGGATTTTTGACGGACGCCCACATTCGGAATTCACTCGAATCTGGAACGATATGTACCCCGAGCAGCTTATAGCAAGCATTTGGGACCTTCGAAAGTTCGACGGCGGTGCTGACACTCTCAAGACTTTACACGATATGACGGGCACTCCCGAAAGCTATACCCATCACAAAATTGGTGGTTACCCCCTCTTCGAGCAACGCGATCCGCGTGATGGTGATGCGGCTCTTACTCAGTACACCGTGAATCTGCTGACGCTTATATCACGGGTGGAGTCAGGGAGCCATGAGGGCATTATGTGGGGCGATATGGGAACCGCAAACTGGATGGTGACCTCGCACCAGCTTAAGAACCGAGACTTCTCGAAGGTTCTCTTCGAATGGTCATAAGGTCCAATACTTAGGACCAGCTGGCTGTACACACAAAATTCTCTGGCGTGTATCTTCTCCGACCGGGTATAAAGTTAATGCTTCATGCTAAGGTGTGAGTCATCTTTATATAACATTGGGCATCCAACTCCACGAGGAGAACGCGTGACGGATAAGCAGACAGAAATACTAGAACGGGCTCGCACTTTACTGGCTGAGATGAACGTGGGACATCAAGTTCCCACGATGCGTATCAATACACGATTCGCTAAGTACAAGACGTTGCCGGTCACCGCCTCCAAAATCGGGGGAGTGCCGTACCTACCCAAGGGCCAGGACGGTCCCGTAGACGTTAACAGTGAACCTTTGCATATGATTGCGCAGATTAACTGCGCCGACCTGCCACCGAATAGCATTTACCCGGCGGAGGGGCTGCTGCAGTTCTGGATTAGCCCGACCGAGACCGATACGGAAGATTACACCTCATCACGATATGATCGCGTGATCTACTATCCTGAGCTAGGAAAAGCGAACAGGAAGGCTAATAAACTAGTCATTACCGAGGATACTGGCTTTATATGGCCTCTTTTGGGCGGAGAATACGCCCTGAGCTTTGAGCCTGAAAACCTAGAGCCCGGGCTAAAACTCAAACAATACAGTACCGGGCAGTTATTTACGCGGTTGTGGAATGAACGTTACCCGCAGGAGCAGATTGAAAGTCCTTGGGACCTTGATGAGCTTGCAGGGCTTGAAGGCGATGACCTTGCGAGCACCTTTTACGAAGATCTTGACCACCACCAGCTGGGCGGTGTTCCCGAGTACATCGACTGGGACCCCCGAGATGATAAGGAGGAATGGAAAGACTACACGATTAATCTGCTCACTCTTGTCTCTGCATATGAAGGTGACACCATAACCATCATGTGGGGCGATGCCGGAGTGGCAAACTGGCTGATTACCCCAGAGCAGCTAAAGAATTTAGATTTCTCTAAGGTCTTTTATTCGTGGGATAGCTGCTAAAGAAAATACACCATGAGCACTATTTTTGAGCGGGTCAAACACCTTAATTATCTGCTGAGCCAGCAGGATCGTAAACCCACTGTGCGTATCATTCCTCGCGCAGTTTAGGGAACTGTGCGGTGACCGCCTCTAAATGTGGGGGAGTGCCGTACCTGCCCGCCGGGGTTCAGGCACCCACTAACCAGGATGGTAAGCCGCTGGGTATGGTCGCGCAGATTAACTGTGCTGAGTTACCCAAAAATGAGCTTTATCCCAAGACCGGGATACTTCAGTTCTGGCTGGATCCGTATGATGAGCTGGGACTGGGCATCGACCTGAAGAACCCAGTGTCGCAGGTCAATACTCGCGTGATCTATTATCCTAATCTTGAGGAAACAAACCCATGTGCCCACACTCTTGTTATGCCAGATCAAGAGAAACAAACCGAGGTGGAATTTATGGCCTGGCCAGTACACATGGATCAGGGATGGGAAATCGGACTCAGCTTTGAAGAAGCCTCAGAAGGAATAACCCCACAGAATTGGTGGGTCTACCAGAGCCGGTTTGTAGAGTTGTGGAATGAACTATACCCCCAGCAGCCTATCGGCGATTTCGCGGGTATTGATGCATACGCGCCCGCAGATGAGGAACGTCCGAGTGTGATGTTCTACCGTGACATAGATCAGGGAAGTTACCACAAACTTGGCGGATACCCCGAGTTTACCCAGCAGGACCCGCGTCAAGAGCATGATGGGCTCGATAACTACACAATCAACCTGCTCACTATGTTCTCTGAGGATGCCGAAAAATTTGTTACTGTTTGGGGAGATCAGGGCACTGCAAACTGGCTGATGACTCCGGAACAGCTGAATAACCGAGACTTCTCGAAAGTCCTTTTTGAATGGTCCTGCGGTTAGCTGCTTCGCGCCGATTGTTTGCGTGAAATATAGTCTATAGTCCAAGTTGAGCAAGAAACCGCTCAGCAACGGCCTGCACTTCATCAAGACCCCGAACACGTTTTATCTGCGGCTCCACCAAGTTGCCAAGCTGAAAACAAAGCGCCACGAGAGAACCCATCACAGACCCAATGGAATCCGAATCGGAATCTACCGATATGGCCTGCGTGTAAGCATCGAGCAAAATATGACGGGCTAGACCGGAGGAGGCGCGGGCGCGCGATTCCGCGTAGAGCGCCACCCACACGGCGATCCCCAACACCGTCGTAGCCATCCAATCGGTGCCGAACTCTTGTGCTACTGCCTCCGCAGAGGGCTCTACAGGATGTTCCCCGCTCCCGAGACGAAGCGCCTGCTCTAGAACATAGCGGGTCTGCGAACCGTCACTGGGAAACACACCATCCGCATTTACCGTGCCGCACCACTCGATAATTGTCTTTACTGATGCGGCGAGTATGTCTGAAGATCGTGAAGGTTGGTCGGAAGTTACCCGACCCAGAACATCACGAACCAGCAGAGCATATGCCGCTGCAGAAACTAGCGCCTCCGGATGTCCATGCGTAAGCGCCGCACCACGTACCGCCAACGATACAACTGTACGTTCCTGCTCCACCGGTAAAAACCCGAAGGCAACCGACCGTACAAGAGCACCAGAACCTAGCCCCTCAGGATTAATGTTCTGCGTAGCGGTCTGCATCTCTCCGCTTGCTAAAGCATGCAGAGTTGCTTTCCCTGGACCTTCCTTCCGGGCCATATACGTACCATGATCGATGGTACGAGGCAGAGCATAAGGAGCATTCTCGGGTAAAACGAAACCCATACCTCGGTACCAGCGCAGATAGGCGAGCCACAGACATGCCGCTTCATCGGCAGCTGCACCTTGATTGTTCCACTCCAAAACCTCGGTCAGGGCATCAACGGTATAGCAGGTCAGCTGGGTATCATCGCTAAAGATCAGCGGGGTATTTTCCGTTACGATGTTCTGCGGGCGTTCCGCGATCTCGGCGGCGCTCAGAAGCTCTAAAGGATACCCGAATGCATCACCTAGAGCCCCTGCAATCAGGGCAGATCGAAGACGTTCAGCATACGTTGGAGAGGAAATATAAGGCACCCGAGTAAAATCACCCATAACGCACATTATCCCATACCCCCATAACTCCAAAGTACGGGCGTAAGTTACGTACATGATGAAATCAGGGTGCATGTTCCAGCACCCAATGTAATACTAAAAACTATGAAGATTCTGCATACCTCCGACTGGCATTTAGGGCGTACCTTCCACCGGCACAGCCTGCACGAATGGCATCAACGGTTCATCGATGAACTTATCGACTATGCGACTGCCGAAAAGATTGATGTGCTCCTTATCAGCGGAGACGTGTACGATAGCGCCCACCCCAGCGCCGAAACCACCGAGCTTCTTGGCAAGACTTTAGACCGTCTGGCGCTCGCGAGAATTCAGGTAGTTCTGAGCGCGGGAAATCATGATTCCGCTCGTAGGTTAGGGTATGGGGCAGGTACTTTAGCGCGGCAGGGTATATACCCTGTGACGACTTTGAAGGAAACATTTGAACCGGTAGAGCTCACCCGGGACGATATACGAGTGCGTATTTATGCCGTGCCTTACCTAAACCCACGTTATTATGGGCGTCAGCTTGATGTTGAGCCCACCCATGCAGCCGTGCTGGGAGAGATCTGCACACGAATTCGAGAAGACAATGAGAAACGGAACGCAGGGGAGAACCCCGCAGATTTCACCATTGTCATGGCCCATGCCACCGTGAGTGAGCACGGTGACTTCAATGAATCTGTGCGTTCTTCTTCGGAACGAAATATCAGCGTAGGCGGCGTGGACTGGGTGCCAGCCATGCTCTTCAATGGCTTCGATTACACGGCCTTGGGACATATTCATCGCCGCTATCCGGTGACGGATCGTGCACGATACAGCGGCTCACCGTTACCCTTTTCCTTTAGCGAAGAAGCTAATAAGAACGGAGCCTACTTACTGAACCTCACAGCACGCGAAGGGTGCGTGAAGGCGCAGATTGAATCTCATGAATGGCGCACTCGGCTGCCCCTCAAGACCCTGACGGGAACTTTCGACGAGCTGATGGAAAGCGACGAATTCTCGCCCTACGAAACCGAGTATTTTTGCCGTATTATCCTGCGCGATGATAAGCAGCCGGTAGGTACTCTCGACGAGCTCCGTAAACGATATGAGAATATTGCCTCGTTCGTTTTTGAGCCTCTGCATCAACAACCGCGCGCGAACGCCCGCCCGCGCATCACCGAAACCACTAACCCGGCGCATGTGTGCGAGGAATTTTACGCTACCGTGCGGGCGCATCCGCTGGAGGCAGCAGAAACCCGAGCCATTGAACATATTGTTGATGAGGTTATCAGCAGCGGGAGGTCAGCATGATTTTTCATCGCCTAGAATTTGAAGCATTCATGGCCTACCCCAAGCGAGAGGTTATAGACTTTGATGCTCTCAACGAAGCCGGTATTTTTCTTCTTAATGGTCCCACCGGGTCGGGAAAAACGACCGTACTCGACGCTATCTGTTATGCGCTGTACGGAATGCCCTCTTCCGAGCGTGATATAGGATCTTTGTACTCTACCCATGTGTCCCCTGGAGAAATAAAACCCCATATTTTTCTGGAGTTGAGCATACAGAATCGGCGTCTAAGGATCGACCGAACCCCAGCGTACCGTCGGCTCATCACACGCGGGAAAAATAAAGGAACACCCACCCTCGAAAATCCGCAGGCATTAGTTTCTGAACTTATCCCGGGCAGAGACCCGCAGGGTGAACAATCCTGGCGTAAAGCCGCGGAGGGCATGGCAGACTCGGCGGACTACCTGACAAAACTTATAGGACTTAACCGAGAACAATTCTTGAAGGTTATGCTCTTACCGCAGGGGCAGTTCGCCGATTTTCTTAAAGCTCGCAGTAAAGACCGAATTCCGTTGCTTAAACAGCTTTTTCCGGTTGATACCTATGAACAGGTACTGAATAGGCTTCGAGAGAAAGAACAGATTAGTGAGCGTGCTGTACAGGATATTAAACATGCTTTAGACAGGACTCTTGAGCAGACCGTCACGACGTACACAAAACTATGTGAACGACTTTCGCGTAGCGGCACAGATCTTGACGACAACAAAAATATCGTTGATGCGCAGGAGCGTGAAGTTTCTGAAGCATATACCAAGCTTGACTTAGCGACCGATCTTGAGACTGCACGGCATGATTTCGAGGGGTGGTTCACGGAGCATCTTCACGCTGTACGCCGGCAAGAACAGCAGGATGAGCACGCCCTGACCGACCTCAAAGATAAACGTGAAAAACTTGCCGCGCAACAGCAGGACATAGCCCAGCGAATACAGGATTGGGCGGAATATGAGAAACTGCAGTCGGCATGGATGCGACACGAATCCCAGGAAGAGGAACATAAGAAACAGTGCCGAACGCTCAGTAACTCTCGGGCAGCAGCCCCTGTGGAGGCTGAACTGGAACGTTCTCGTCGTGATGAGGAACGCCGGATGCACGCCGCCGAGCACGCACAGGATACGCTGAACATGGCTCGGCGCAGCGCCTCACAAGCTCTAGAAGCCCTAGGGGACTGCACCGAGCACCTTGAGGCTTCACTGTACCGGATAGACATGGCGCAGGATCTTCAACGGGTTCTCAATCAAGCTCCAAGCGTGATGGCGCAGCTTCGGGTATACCAGTACGATGAACAAGCTTTAGAAGAGGCAAAAGCAGCCCTTACAGCGCTCAAGCGGGACTCCGAGAAAGCGCAACGGACGGTGGAGGGAATTGCGAAACGCGAGCTCCAGAGCCAGCAAAAACTCAGTGATATTAGCAAGCGGCTAAGCTCCCTGCACGATGTTGAACAGAACTACGCTCGGGCCCAACTTGCCCTAGAAACTGCGAAAAAGACCCAGCAAGAAGTCGCTGCCCATGCAGAAAAATTAGAGCAGGCGCAAACTGCTCACGACCAGGCCGTGCAGGCGTATGAGCTAATTCAGCGGGTATCTATCACCGCTTCAGAAGAGTACACGAGGCTTCAAAAACGGCGCTTGGAACAGGTTGCTTTCACACTTGCAGAGGAGCTGGACGAAGGACAGCCCTGCATGGTGTGCGGCTCTCGGGAGCATCCGCAACCGGCTCAGCCCAGCGTCAGCGGCATTACCTTAGTGGAACAATCTGAGATTGATGCCGCCGAGAAGCGTGCCCACCGGGAGCAGCAGAAAGCATCGGTAGCAGCTACTTCCGTGGCGCAAACCCAGGCCGTTATGGATCAGCTCAAGGAGTTTCACATACCTGATTCTCAAGAAGCACAGCGTCAGGTGACAGAAGCACAAAATATCTATAACCAGGCTCAAGAAGCCTTAAAACACAAGCGTGAAGCGCAGCATCAACAGGAAAAAGAGACGCTTGAACTTCAGAAAATTTCGGAAGAGCAGACCCAGGCGCGTACATCTTTAACCCAACTGCAGACTCAGCAGGCGAGTGATCAGCAAACCCTGAAAAAGCTTGAGAAAAAACTTTGTCAGGTGGTGGCTACCATAAGTTTTGCCGACCGGGTACTCATGCTTGAGAGCTACGTGGAGCAGGCGCATCGCGCCGTTGATGCAAGCCGTCGTCTTGACGATGCCACAATTAGCGCCGCAGAGAGCGCGCATCGGGCACAGCAAAGTCTGGAACGGTCGGTTTTCGAGACTTTCGAGGCGGTTCAGCAGGCGGTTCTCACAGAGGTACAGCAACAGCATCTTGAGCAGGCTATTTCGGCTTATCGAGAAGAACATGCCACTCTTCAAGCCTCTCTTGACCGACCAGCCATGTGTACCGTTGCCACGCTTATTGAGCATGGACAGAAGGCTCCTTCCCAAGAAGAACTTACCCGCATACGTCAAGAACGCGATAACGTTGAGCAACACTATGAAACTTTGATGACACGCGAGGGTATTCGTACAAATGGTATTGAAACTTTAGAATCTCTGTTTCAGGACTACCAAGACCGGCAAGGGGAATCAACCCATGCCGTGGAACAGGCCAATCTTTACGCCGGGCTGGCGAGCATCGCTCGGGGTGACAATCCTGATAAAAACCATCAGATAGATCTTGTAAGCTATGTGCTCGGCGGTGAATTTGAGCAAGTCTTGCAAGTGGCTTCTGAGCATCTGCAGCGTATGAGCGATAATCGTTACCGTTTGGTACTCAGCGACAAACGAGAGAAACGAGCGCGTATTGGCGGCGGTCTGAGTATTAGCGTTGAGGATAACTGGAATAACGACCAGCGTGAGGTGAGTTCTCTTTCCGGCGGCGAGTCTTTCCTAGCATCGCTTTCATTAGCCTTGGGCCTTGCCGAAGTTGTTCAAGCACGTAACGGCGGTATAGAGATTGAGACACTTTTCATTGATGAAGGTTTTGGAACTCTCGATGCGCAGACTCTGGAGCTTGTAATGGAAACGCTGGAGAATATTCGAGAGAACGGTCGTGTTATTGGACTTATATCACACGTTGAAGATATGAAAGAGCGTATTCCTGCCCAAGTCAGTATAGAAAAGCGACAAAATGGCTCGACTCTTCGAGTTAACGTTTAGATTTGGACGAATGCGGGGGTAAACTATCCAAAGAGATATCACTTAGACGGTTGAGAAGACCGGCCTCAAACAACCCCAAGGAGAACAGGATGCGCCCCACCACATCCGGAAGAGACGGCGGTGAGAGAACCTCACCTACACCGTTAGGTTCTGGTGCGTCTGGTACGCGCATTACTAACAAGCCCTCGCAACAGCGGCATAGCTCTTTAGGGACCGGGGTACCCCGCTGGGGCTCTGGGCTTCAGACAAATATTGTGGTTCCTCACGAAGAATACGATCTGCGAGAAGCGACCCGTGCTCACGGTCGCAGCTTTCTGGGGATGTTGAGGATCCGCTTAAGATACCTTATCCGCACACGGCGCGAAGAAGGATTTCTTTACAGCGCATTTGACGTTATGATGCACATGCCTGTTGCCCTGATCGGTATAACCCTTTTTCTAGTAATTGCGCGAAATCTGCATACAGTGCATGATGGCGGCTATGCTGTAGGGGCTCTTGCCTTTGCCTATACCCTCAAGATATCGACAACCCCGATTTTGGAGCGTTATTGCGGTCTTAGACTCGTATTAGGAGGCAGTGCGGTTCTGCATATTCCTGCGGTACTGTACCTCATGCATCTGTCAAATATGCTGGCTACGGAGGCCGCAGCCTCGGTCACGACTTTTGAGTATGCGGCGGCATGTATGCTGGCGGGCTACACCCTTCCGCCATGGCCTGTAATTGTGCATGAAGCTCGGTATAATCCCACAAAAATTTCTGATCCTGAGTGGCTTTTTGCCATGGTTGCATGGACGAATGTCGAAAAGCTGGCGCTGTATCCTCTGGCTGCATTTGTCTTGGTGCTTCTGAACAGCCTTATGGGTATTAACGCTGGGTTCTGGGCGGCTATTTTATTGGCTGGTTTGTTAATATTTGTTGTCGTTCTTATCCCCAACGTACTTCCTAGAACTCCAAAGTCGCTCCCATCAGGTTCAGACGTGGCGCGAGCAGATGGAACCGCACAACCGCACGTACAGGAGACACCCTCAGATTCTATAAGTATGGTTCTGATCTTGGGCCTCATGGTTATCAGCGGATGCATTGGATCTATCGGTTCAGCTCTGCTGGGATTCGCGCTCAATCACAATGCATTATCGCTCTACCCCTTGATGATTACAATATGCTTGGGGACGGCTGTTATCACTATGCTTCCGGTGCTTTTAGGCGCAGATAAAATTGTTCCTTGGCACGGTTGGCTTTCGAGCGGCGTTGTGCTCACACTGGCTGCACTTTTACTGCCTACTGTCGATCGAATATCAATGATGATGGTAGGCCTAGCAATCTACGGCGTGGCGTTAGGAATTGTTGTTGGCGGCCATAAATTAGCTTTGGCGCATGTGCTGGTACGCACTCCTGATACTCAGATGAGCTTCTATATTAGTGGTGCTATGGCACTAGGGCTTACTTTTGGCGCTACCTGGGGAGGGTACCTGGGAAGCAGCCCCTACTACCGTAACGCCTTTATCGTTCCGATCGTTGCCGCTTGCCTATACTTCTGCATGGGACATCTTTACGGGTATCTCTGGCGCCGCCGCTACGAGGAACAACTGGCGCCATTAGACGGCTGATCAGCAAGTAGGACTTACCCATATGAATAATATATGAGGTGGTACAGGTCTTCGAGAGGAAATTCTGTACCACCTCATATATGAGCAAAAGAGTCGTGAGGTTCTTAGTGCCCGCGTTTCTTCCAAGCGTCTAGATCGGGTGCCTCTACACCGATGCCTGTGGAGTCTCCGTGACCCGTGAGAACCGCAGTGGATTCGGGCAGGGTGAGCAGTTTCGACTCGATGGAGTCGATAATAGTGTCGAAGTCACTGTAGGAACGCCCAGTCGCTCCGGGACCGCCCTTGAAGAGAGTATCGCCCGAAAAGAGTACGCCTTCGCTGTTTTCCCAACTGAGTTCGGGCGCGTAGAAACAGACCGACCCGGGGGAGTGCCCGGGGGTAGCGATCACATGTAGCTCGGTATTACCAGCACTTATTTCCTGCCCGTCATGCAGGGGCTCGTCGAAGTCCCAAGATGGGTACACCATTTCCCAGAGCACCCGATCCTCAGGGTTTAGGTAGACAGATGCTTTAAAACGCTCGGCGGCTTCTTGCGCGGAGCGAATATGATCATCGTGAGCGTGGGTAAGTAGAATCCTCTCGACCGTGCGCCCGGCAACCTTTTTTGCGATTTTATCGACGTCATGCGCGGGGTCAATGATTGTCACACGCTGGTCATCACCAATAATCCACACGTTATTATCGACTTCCCAGGTGCCGCCGTCGAGCGAGAACGTTCCGTGAGTAACAACCCGTTCAATAATTTCAGTCATATGAGAGTTCCTTTCCCGGTTTTAAAGTTCCACCACGGAACGCAGCACTCGACCGGTTTTCATGGTTTCAAAGGCATCATTGACGTCTTCCAGCTTAATACGCTCGGAGACAAAGCCGTCTAGATCGAGGCGACCGAGCAGGTACTGATCCACGAACTCGGGGAAGTCGCGCGAAGGCAGCGTATCACCATACCAGGCGCTCTTAATAGAGCCGCCGCGCCCGAAGACCTCATCCAGGGGAATATCCCAGGTGGTGCCAGGCTCAGGAACTCCCACAAGTACCACGCGCCCGGCAAGATCGCGTGCCTCGAAAGCCTGTTTGAAGGTGGGGGCGATACCTACTGCATCTATTACTAGGTCCGCACCAAACCCGCCGGTCAGCTCCCGAATAGCCTCGACCGGGTTTACCTTGGCTGAGTTTACGGTGTGTGTTGCACCCTGTTGACGTGCGCGTTCGAGCTTATCGTCATCAATATCAACGGCGATAATGGTAGTTGCTCCGCCCAGCTGCGCGCCAGCGATTGCTGCGGTGCCCACACCGCCGCATCCAATAACGGCCACGGATTCTCCGCGTTTGAGTGCACCCGTATTGAGAACGGCACCCAGGCCTGCGGTCACACCGCACCCGAGCAGTCCAATAGCGGCGTACTGCTCGGGAGAAATATCGGCGGTAATCTTCGTACACTGACCCGCTGCGACAAGGGTTTTCTCGGCAAAAGAGCCAATGCCTAAAGCAGGAGTGAGCTCGGTGCCGTCTTCTAGAGTCATTTTCTGGGTAGCGTTATGGGTAGCAAAGCAATACTGTGACTCGCCCTTACGACATGCACGGCATTCACCGCAGACCGCACGCCAGTTGAGGATCACAAGATCTCCGGGGGCAATATCGGTTACGTTATCGCCAATTGCCTCCACTACGGCTGCTGATTCGTGCCCCAGCAGGTAGGGGAAATCATCGCCCACACCGCCTGCAACATAGTGGTGATCTGTCTGGCAAACACCGCAGGTAAGAACCTTCACGAGAGCCTCGCCCGGACCGGGATCGGGTACATTAATAGTCGTTACGGTAACGGGCTCGTTCTTAGCGAGCGCTACAACAGCTTTAACCTTGTGCATGCTTTGGTTTATTCCCTTCGGGATCGTTGAAGAAGTTTCGGAACCTCGTGCGGCTTTACCCGTCGCATAGAGCATATATGACCACATGTTCTGACGCATCAAGATTTCTTGATACGTCTTTCCATTCTAGGGCTATCACTAGGGTCTGTACATACAAATAGCTATAAGCTAAGCGTGTTGGTGCGCATGAAAGATGCTTATACTGCTTGCAGGTCACTTCTCTGAGAATCGCGCGCAAAGGCCAAAGCGTTGCGCCTAAAAACGCCTGAGGTTAAGGCACTCACATGATCCCGCCCCGGAATATCAAGAAATTTTAGATACGGATGTACCCTCTGGAGCAGGGGATATAGCCTACGCCCGTCGGCAGCGATGGAGTCTTCGGAACCGATTGCGATCAGCAGAGGAACACGAGGGTACGGGAAAGGCGGGTTAGCAGCGTGAATAACGGGAATGCGCGTAGAGTCTGCAAGCGCAGACGGCAGTGAGAAGAACTCGCCGAAGGGTATATGCACAAAATCAAGGAGAGCATTGGTACGTAGCGGTGACGATTCAATAATGCTGGTAAAGGCTTCTTCTGTCGCAGGTTCTTGGGTAATGGCATCATCAGCACACGAGGCAGAAAGCATAGAGCGCAGGGCTTCGAGGTGATTGTGCAGGGGCATACCGCCCAGAATAAGCGATGCAACGCGAGATGGGTGCCTCAGAGCGAGCTCCCACCCTACCCTAGACCCGAAGGAAAAACCCACGCCATGTACTTGTTGGATAGCAAGTTCGTCAAGGAGAGCAGAAAGCGTATCAGCAAAGAGAACCATGCCGTTCTGCGGTGAACCATCTTCTGACACTGTGGTCTGGACGACCGGAAAAGTACCGTGTTCTTCGATTGTTCCCACCGGGAGTTTGGCATGTACCGTAAAGTTGGAGTCTTTGAGGTATTTTCGCCCGTGAAAAGGTAAATCGACGGTTAGCACGGGTATACCCGCCCGAATGTACTGGCGAATCCAGCCGGTACCGCCCCAGAGCTGGTCGCTACGGGTTGCAAAGCCGTGTAGAAACAGAACGGGAGTTGTACCTTTTTCCGCGTCTGCAGGTGTGTAACGGGTGTATTCAAAAGGTGGTATGGGAGTCTCACACATATGTATATTTTTGCACCTGCGCGTGCTGATTGTGTAGACGAAAATATATATGACGTGTGGGGCGAAAAATCACGTTTATGACGATCACAATCGTGGTGGGTGCGGTATATTTCCGCCAACTACCACAGGTCTATCCGGTAGTGCATGTGCCGCCCATGCTGCACTTAAAAAAGAGTGTTTCGCGAAGAGTCTTGACGCTTGGAGCTGCCGTTTTGAGGATTATCGTTTTGTGGAGTGGAATCGCGGATATGTTTTTGAGAGGACTGCGAAGTCTTCTCCTTCACGTCCCCAGAATTCTCAGAGGGTTGTGCCTCTTCTGACGCTTCTGCACGGGTATCGGAAACAGCCTGTCGAAGCATCTCAGTGTTGGTAGAAACAGCAGTCTGCACCCGTTCGAGGATTGAGGGCTCGGGCGGTTTGGGCAGGGTCTGCTGACCGCTTGCAAGGTCTTGGATCTCTTGGGCACTTGAGCTTAGGGCCTCTAATTTTTCCTGGTACTTGTTAATGGCTCGGGTTTCGCGGGGCTCTACACGTAGTTTTCCGTCGATATCCTCACCCGCCACAATTTGGCGCATCCGGTCAAATTCAGCATCGACATGAGCGCCAAAGACCAGCATATTGTTCATGATCCAGAGGAACACCAGCATGACGATGACACCGCCGATAAGTCCGTAGGTAGCGTTATATTTGCTGAAATTATTGGTGTAGATGGTAAAGCCTAATCCGCCTAATCCCATGCCAAACAAGGCGATAATGGCTCCCGGCGAGGTCCACCGAATTTTAAGACGCCGCACATTGGGTGTTGCAGTGTAGAGCATCGCAATGAGAAATACCGCAAGAATGAGAATTAAAACCCAACGTCCATTGAGCCACAGAACCTTGATAAGTTCTATATCTACTCCAGGCATATAGGGCGCAACCCAGTCGAGAACTGATGCTCCCAAGAGGAACATCAGCATCATGAGAACCACAAGCACTATAACCCCGGTAGTGATGAGTACGTTATAGGGTTTGAGGAACCACCCGGGTCGTCCTTCGCGTACTCCGTATACGTTATTGAGCGCACGCCCGAAAGATCCTACATATCCGGAGGCAGACCAGAGCGCACTGAGAATACCAATGATTAATGCAAACCCGGCGCCTTGTCCATTGGTTAGCTGATGAATAGGTCCTTCCAGAATCGAGTACATTTGCTGAGGGGCACGCTCTTGGAGGAACTCTAAGATTACCTTGGCGCTGTCTTCTCCCTGCCCAAAAATTCCCAGGAGTGACAGGATCGCGAGCAGAGCAGGAAATGCAGAGAGCACCGTGAAATAGGTGAGCGCTGCGGCTAGATCTGTTCCCCCGTGCGCTCCAAAGGAAAAACCTGCGCGTCGAAAAATATAGGCGATACTGCCCTGAGGAAATTCGCGTATTTTTACATATTCTGAATGAGGAAGTGATTTTTTGCGGCGTCGTGCCATAGGAGCGTTCCTTGTCTTGGTGTTTGCTTGCGGCGCTTAGGAGTACCAAGTACTTATGGCAATAATACAGGAAATAGTTTTTCTCATGAGGAGGAACGATAGAGCGCGGCACGTATGAGTTCTCTCCACTGAAGAGTTTTACTATTACTTAACAGCGAAAACCTCCATCTAAAAACCTGTGTATGGCAGGGAACAGGATGAAGGTTTTCGAGTCAGCACCTCAAGTGTATCTTAGTTGGTGATATCTAATGTATGTGCAGTGTGAGCCATAATTTCGTCAGCGAGATCCGGATTACCGTTGAGTTTAACCCCATACCCCGGAACCAGAGCACGGATGCGCGACTCCCAACCCGCAAACTGAGAGGGAAAGCACCTCTTGAGTAGGTTCAGCATAATGGGTGCTGCGGTTGAAGCCCCCGGTGATGCGCCAAGCAGGGCGGCGATAGAACCATCGGCCGAAGAAACAACCTCGGTGCCAAATTGCAGAATTCCGCCCTTCTTCGCATCTTTCTTCATAATTTGCACACGTTGACCCGCCTCAATGAGTTCCCACTCGTCACCGTTAGCTTCAGGGTAGTAGCGGTGCAGGGACTCCAGACGCGCATTCTTATCCTTAACCAACTCGGTGAGCAGATATTTGACGAGCGACAGGTTATCGAGACCCGCACGAGTCATGGGATAAATATTGTGCAGACGAAGTGAGAGGGGCAGGTCGAGGAGAGACCCCTGCTTCAAGAAATTGGTCTTGAACCCAGCATAAGGTCCAAAAAGCAGAGAACGCTTACCATCAACATATCGAGTATCCAGGTGCGGAACAGACATCGGAGGAGCGCCTACGGATGCCTGACCATACACCTTTGCATTATGCTTAGCGGCGGTAATTTCATTGGTATTGCGCAGGAACAGACCCGAAACCGGGAAGCCGCCGTATCCCTTACCTTCCTCAATCCCAGACTTTTGGAGCAGATGCAAGGCACCGCCTCCAGCACCGAGAAAAACAAATTTAGCGTGGATTTTCAAGGGTTCTTCGGTATTAAGGCGGTTAATGGCAGAGACAGTCCACGTACCGTCAGATTCACGGTCAAGGTTCTTAACCTCGTAGCCGTAGCGTACTTCGACTCCCTGAGATTGCAGATAGTCGATCATGCCGGAGGTAAGTGCACCAAAATCAACGTCGGTACCTTCCGGAGCCCAGGTAGCTGCGACCGGTTCTCCCTCGGAGCGGCCCTTGACCGTCAAGGGTGCCCATTGAGCGATCTGGTCGCGTTCCTTGGAGAACTGCATTCGCTCGAAGAGCTTCTGCTGGCGGAAAGAATCGTAACGTGCCGCAAGGTACTTGGAATGATCTTCGCCGAATACAAGGGACATATGGGGTACAGGACGGATGAAATCGTTATTGGGCAGAATACCTTCATTCACAAGGGAAGCCCAGAACTGACGTGAAATCTGGAACTGCTCATTAATACCTAAGGCTTTATCGGCGCTTACTTTTCCGTCGGGGCCAGCGGGGGCGTAATTCAACTCGCACAGTGCAGAGTGACCGGTGCCAGCGTTATTCCACGGGTTCGAGGACTCCTGCGCAGGTTTATCGAGGCGTTCCAGAAGAGTAATATTCCAGGTGGGTTCCAATTCCTTCAAAAGGATACCAAGCGTTGCGCTCATAATACCGCCGCCCACAAGGACGACATCGGTCTGTTCAGTACGTGCTACCACTGATACTCCCAGGGGTTTGGTGCCCGGCTTTGGGCACGGTCATATGACAGTTATATGACTCTAGCGTACTCCCTGAGGGTCTGCGGGTACACATTCCGCCGAGAAAAACCCAGAATCAGTAATGTAGTTCACAAAAGGGTAGGGAAATTCTGCAAAATACATTAAATTCCACAACGGAAACCTTAGGAAATTCGCACTTTAGCAAAGAGCTCGATAGCGCTTTGTTCGGTTTCGTAACCAATAATACGTCGATTAATGCCTATGTTAGACGTAACGTTCAAAAGCGGAACCGCAGGCATAAATGCCGCTAAATCCTGGTTAACGGAACGATATTTTTCACGTTGTTCGTCTAAAGAAGTGGTGCTGTCGGCTTCGCGGATCTTACTCATAATCTGTTCTAGCGTAGGCGCTGGTTCCACTTTTGCAGGCGTAATGCTGGGAGACGGGGTAGGTGAGACCTCGGCCTCGGAACTGTCCTTCGGGGCAGCGCTTGCTGAGGGTGATGGAGTCGGAGAATCGGCGGGATGCGCCTTCGCCTCGGGGGTATCGTGCGATACGGGGTTTAATCCCATAGCATCGATCCACTGCGCCACCAGAAGAGGTGCAAGAATCGGCCCAAGAAAAGCGTAAGGATCACGATAGGTTCCGTAGAAACCACCGAGGAGAATGCCGCGAGTAGTATTTATTTCCGTAGCGCGGGTATGATAATCGGACCAGTTCAGCGGGATAGGTTTAATATTGAGTCCAATATCGAGAAGAGCTCCGATCATCTCAGAATAGACTTTTTGGGGTGACATAATCCACGGAAGCGAAATATCAATAGGGTAGTAGCATTCGATAGTTTCGCCTGTGTAACCTGAGGCCGCGAGCAACGATTTTGCTTGGTCAACATCTCGCTTATACAGACGTTCCAGAGAGTCATCCGAGGTACGAAAAAGCCTAGGCATGAGGTGCAGTGCTTCAGAAGTTCCAGAAAGGTAATATCGGATGAGGGCACCGCGATCGACAGCTCGCGCGATAGCTCGGCGCACCGAAATATCTTTAAGAACCGGATGCGCAAGGTTGAACCCCAGATAAAGAAGCGAGAAGGGATCACGCAGCGGGTATAGGAACCCTTCACGCCCCAGAGGTCCTAAGTCATTGCCGCTTACTTGATCGCAGGCATCAACTTTATTGTCTACGAGAGCATAGTAACGTTTGTCGGAAGAATTGAGAGTCGAGAAATGTATTTCGTCGAGTTCAATCTTTTCCTGCTTGATACTCACAAATTTATCGTTGCGTATGAGAACGATATCGGTATTTTGCGAAGCGGGCGTTGAGATTTTAAAGGGCCCAGTGCCGATGGGCATCTCTTTGATACGGTGGTTCTCGGTAAGTGCCTCGGGTGAAACGATGCCGAAAGCCGGTTGGGTCAGAATCCGCAAGAACGCTTGTGAAGGACGTACAAGCGTAAACACAAGTTTGGAGTCGGTGACGCGCACATCGGAAACTAGGGGAGCATAACGTAAAGGTATCTGCTCGGTGTGTTCATCAGTCTTTGGTGTATCGGCCTTGGGTGTATCTGTGTCTTCCTGAGCCGAAGGAGTTTGCGTTGCGGCTGCGGCGGCAGACGGTGAAGAGCTTGTCTCCTGTGATGCTTTACCTGCGTGTGGCGAGTTGGAGTGCACAATGTTACCAAACCCCCAGCCGTAGAGCGGCTGAAAGGGAACGCAGCGTGCTGCCGTTTCTGGGGATGTTGCTAACGCCTGCCACCGCTGTACATTACGCAGTACGGCTTCTGCCGTAAGGGGAGTGCCATCGCTAAATGAGACCCCTTCCCGGAGCGTAAACGTATAGGTCAGACCATCTGGGCTAATCGTCCACGAGGAGGCGAGCGCCTCTTGTGGAGTACCTGTGTAGTGGTCGGCACTCACGAGAGTTTCAAGAATCTGTGCTGTTACACGGTACGTCGGAGAGACCGGGTCAAAGGCGGGATCAAGAGAGTAAGGTGCCGCGCCTTGAGCAAATCTAAAGATTCTGCGGGTCTCTCCTGAACCGTTGTCGGGTGCCGAATCACCGCAGGCCGTCAAAGTATAACCCGCTGCCAGAAGAGACCCTAACCGCAGCGCAGTGCGACGGCTGATGCCGCTGTAGCTGATACCGGGGGCATCGGTTGGGGAGAGATGATTCACGGACAAGCCCTTTCATGGTGATTACTGAACCGTGATAGGTAATGCGTGGTTGATAAGACGTTTATGTCTGGGCGAAAACACTATTCTTTTAGAATACAACGTCACGATTTAATGTCGCGATACTCAAAGAGGGTTTTAGGCACGACTCACAGCGAATTATAGGCTTAGGGATATAGCGCCAGGGTACTCTGCTGTGCGGTATATAACAAAAAGCCCGCAACTTCTTCGATAAGAAGACGTTGCGGACCCAAGATTGGTGCGCGAGGGGGGACTTGAACCCCCACGCCGTAAGGCACAGGAACCTAAATCCTGCGTGTCTGCCAATTTCACCACTCGCGCGCGGTGAGCAAAGCTACCTAGGAAAGTCTACACGAGGATATAAGACTATACAAACGGAAAAATCCGACTATTTGGGGTCAATGCCAAGGTCGCGGCGTAGCTTAGCAACATGGCCGGTGGCGCGTACGTTATATTGCGCCAGCTCTATGATGCCCTGCTCATTGATGACGAATGTAGATCGGATAAGTCCCTCGTAGACTTTGCCATAGTTTTTCTTTTCGCCCCATGCACCGTAGGCAAGCGCAACGGCGTGATCGGCATCGGAGAGAAGGGGGAAGGTGAGAGACTCTTTGGTGGTGAACTTCTCTAGGGCTGCGGGTTTGTCGGGAGAAACGCCTAAGACAACGTATCCGAGCGATTTCAAAGAGGCAAGGTTATCTCGAAAATCGCAAGCTTCTTTGGTGCATCCGGGTGTTGATGCCTTGGGATAGAAGTAGAGAATGACCTTATGCCCTGCGTAATCCGCTAGGAAATATTGCTGACCAGTATAATCTTCCAGGGTAAAACTTGGGGCTTTTGTGCCTGGTTCTAGTCGGGTGCTCATGGTTTCTCCTTAAAAGTAGAGGTTCTCGGTAATGCATGTGTTGCCGTAAACGTTCTCTTTAGTGTACGGGGTTTATAGGATCAGTGTACGGGGTTTATAGGATCTCTGGGGTATTTTTTGTGAGGGTGTGCCATGAGATGAGGTGCTGCGGTGCCATCGAGAGCATGAGCGACAGCAAGAAATGAGAGTTTGTGTGAAGCGTCACTTATATGTAACTTGCGTGAAATATTAATTATCCGTATAGTATTTATCTGTTGTCGTATGAATGCGATACATCACCCCAAGTAAGCGCCTCTAGCTCAATTGGCAGAGCAATTGACTCTTAATCAATGGGTTCTGG
>ERZ773254.327-NODE-327-length-28132-cov-51.068170_pt1 | contig 28132 bp, 24 predicted proteins | sample MGYA00580516_ERZ773254 | MGnify/ENA primary metagenome ERZ773254 (study PRJEB29015, sample SAMEA2738158) | human oral metagenome | biome: human oral; feature: human-associated habitat; material: saliva | place: China | collected 2192 ...
CGGAGGCAACTATGCAAAACAGACCAATCATTATCGGAGTAACAGGGGGATCTGGGGGAGGAAAAACCAGCGTTTCTAAAGCAATCTTATCGCATTTCCCCAATGAAAAAATCGCCATGATTGAGCATGATTCCTATTATAAAGATCAATCTCATTTAACCTTTGAAGAACGTATCAAAACCAACTATGACCATCCTTTTGCTTTTGATACTGATTTAATGATTGCGCAAATCAAAGAATTATTGGCAGGACGGCCTGTTGATATTCCTACCTATGATTATGCAGCACATACTAGAAGTTCGAAGACTTATCGCCAAGAACCTCAAGATGTTTTTATCGTAGAAGGAATATTGGTTTTGGAAGACAAACGACTTCGTGATTTGATGAATATTAAGATTTTCGTAGATACTGATGATGATGTTCGTATCATCCGTCGTATTAAACGCGATATGGAAGAACGTGGTCGTAGTTTGGATAGCGTTATTGATCAGTATCTTGGTGTAGTGAAACCTATGTATCATCAATTTATTGAACCGACAAAGCGTTATGCAGATATCGTTATTCCAGAAGGAGTGACAAATACAGTAGCAATCGATTTGTTGACAACAAAGATTGAAAAGATTTTAGAAGAAGCCCGTTTAGCTCAGTAATAACTAAAAAAACTGTATCTCTTGATACAGTTTTTATTGTTTAATTTTTTCAAGTCTTGGAACAATGGCGAGAGTTAAAATAGCCGAGATAATTAATTCTGCTATCGAATTTGTAGAGATAACAGTCGCTAATAGTTTTTGAATATTTCCATCAAAAACATTACCAAAGAGGAAGAAGATACCACCTAAGACAAATACTGTATTTGTCAGCGAGCCAAGTGCACCAGCAAAAATGAGCCCGGCTTTTCCCTTTAGCAGTTTATAAACGAAATAAGGTGTCAAACCGATCAAGATACGTGGGACAATTGCAATCACAACTGAATATAGGTTACCATTAGGTACAAATGGTGAGAAAAGATAACTAGTTGGTAAGATAGTAATTGTATTAACTGTTAAGCTAATCATACCCATTAAAAATCCAAGGACTGCACCAATCCGTGGGCCGTAAATGATACTTCCAATAATAACAGGAATGTGTACAATAGTAGGTTTAATTGGGAATGGTAATACATTAAATAAGATAGAGCTAAGTAGATGGATGACAATCATACTAGCAAAAAAGATAGCAACAGGTGCGATGTTAGAGCGTTTGTTCATTGAGAGTTTCCTTTATTCTTTCTATAATAATTTCCAAATCGGCTAAAGCGCCGCTTCCGAAGTCCCCACAAGCTAAGAGAGATTCTTTAGGAGAGATGATCCCGTATCCATAGCTTTCAAGAGTTTTAAGATTTGTTTGTGTGGCAGGATGGTTATACATTTTTGTATTCATGGCAGGAGCAAGTAATTTAGGGATATTATCTGGTAATGCCAGAGCAGTACTAGTCACCATATTATCAGCAAAACCATATGCTAATTTTGCAATGGTATTAGCAGTTGCTGGAGCAACGATAAACAAGTCAGTTTCTTTTCCTCTTTCGATGTGATTGACTTGGTCTGGATAAGGTTCTTGCATGACATCGAGATGAACCAGATTTTGGGACAAAACTTGCAGTGTTAATGGTTGTATAAAATCTGTAGCAGCTTTTGTCATCAAGACCGATACACTATGTCCTTGCTTTTTCAAAGAACTGACTAAATCGGCAGCCTTGTAGGAAGCAATTGAACCAGTAATTGCAAGAGTAATATGAGCCATAACTTTCCTTTCTAAAAAGTAATTCCTTGAATTTTTTTAATTATTAGCTCAGCGATTTCTTGTTTGCTGTATGCTGTTTGATAATCGTTTTCTTCAACTAAGTAAGCCAGGTGTTGTTCAGAGTTTATTTGATTCAAATCGTTAGCAACAATAATGTCTGCTTGATTCTTTTTAAGACTTTCTCTAGCAACATCTATCAAATGATCCTTTGTGACATCAACCAGGAGTTTAAAACCTATTAGATGAATTTTAGGATTCCATTCTTTGACCAGAGAAATAATCTTAGGATTTTTCTTAAGAAAGAGAATCTGAGTATCTTCCTTTGAAGAAATTTTGGACTCAGTATTCTGCTTAGTTAGAAATTTCGATAGATCTTGACTTGCTTGTACCTCATCTATACTTGTCATGTAGACTGGGGTGTAGTCAGATACAGCCATAGAATGAATTAAAACTTGATAATCTTTAACAAGATTTCGCATCTCCTCAAGTAAATCCAAAGTATTCTTTATTTCTATGATTTTAAGATTTGGATGACTAGCTGGTCTAACTGCCTGAGAAGTTGTAATCAAGCAAACTTCATGACCTGCTTTTATTAAAGCTTCTGTTATAACCAAGCCAAGATGACCTGTAGAGTGATTAGTGATAGAGCGAACACGGTCTATAGCCTCACTAGTACCACCAGAAGTTACTAAAATTTTCATAGAACCATTTTACACAAAAAAGACTTTTAAGTCAAAGAAAGCGGTTTAGTTTAGCTTTGAGTTATTATAGTTATTATCTATAAAGACATATAAAAAATAGATAATTCTTGTAATTTCACAGAATTATGGCAAAAAATACGAACAATAAATTCATTTTTGTATAAATAAATCTTGTTTTATGATATAATGAGTTAACACATTAGATGTAGAGGAGTTTTGAATGAAAACAGATATTGAAATCGCACAGAGTATCGAGCTAAAACCAATCGTTGATGTTGTAGAGAAACTTGGTATTTCTTACGACGATTTGGAATTGTACGGAAAGTACAAGGCTAAACTCAGTTTTGATAAAATCCGTGCAGTTGAGAGCAATCCAGTCGGGAAATTGATCTTGGTAACAGCCATTAACCCAACACCAGCAGGTGAAGGGAAATCAACCATCACTATCGGGCTTGCAGACGCCTTAAATAAGATTGGTAAGAAAACCATGATTGCTATCCGCGAACCATCTCTTGGTCCTGTTATGGGGATTAAAGGTGGTGCAGCTGGTGGTGGTTATGCGCAAGTTTTACCAATGGAAGAAATCAACCTTCACTTTACTGGTGATATGCATGCTATTACAACTGCAAACAATGCTCTTTCTGCCTTGATTGACAATCACTTGCATCAAGGGAATGATCTAGGTATCGACCAACGCCGTATTCTCTGGAAACGTGTAGTCGACTTGAATGACCGCGCTCTTCGTCACGTAACTGTTGGCCTTGGTGGTCCGCTTAATGGTATTCCACGTGAAGATGGATTTGATATCACTGTTGCTTCAGAAATCATGGCAATCCTTTGCTTAGCAACTGATGTTGAAGATTTAAAACGTCGTTTGGCTAATATCGTTATCGGTTACCGTTATGACCGTACACCTGTTTCAGTTGGTGATTTACAGGTTGAAGGTGCCTTGGCATTGATATTGAAAGATGCTATCAAACCGAACTTGGTTCAAACCATCTATGGAACACCTGCCTTTGTACATGGTGGCCCATTTGCCAATATCGCACACGGATGTAACTCTGTCTTGGCTACAACTACAGCCCTTCATTTGGCAGATTACACAGTAACGGAAGCAGGATTTGGTGCAGACCTTGGTGCTGAGAAATTCCTTGATATCAAAACTCCAAACTTGCCAACTGCGCCAGATGCAGTAGTTATCGTTGCAACTCTTCGTGCTCTTAAGATGAATGGTGGAGTAGCTAAGGATGCTTTGACAGAAGAAAATGTAGAAGCAGTTCGTGCAGGATTTGCAAACTTGAAACGTCACGTTGAAAATATCCGTAAATTTGGTATTCCAGCAGTTGTTGCTATTAACGAATTTGTATCTGATACAGAAGCAGAAATCGCAGCTTTGAAAGAACTTTGTGCTTCCATTGATGTTCCGGTTGAGTTAGCTAGCGTATGGGCTGATGGAGCTGAAGGAGGAGTGGCTCTAGCTGAAACGCTTGTCAAAACAATTGACGAAAAACCTGCTAACTACAAACGTTTGTATGACAATGACCTTTCAGTACAAGAAAAGATTGAAAAGATTGTCACTGAAATCTATCGTGGAAGCAAAGTAAACTTCGAGAAGAAAGCTCAAACTCAAATCGCACAAATCGTACAAAACGGTTGGGACAAATTGCCAATCTGTATGGCCAAAACTCAATATAGTTTCTCAGATAATCCAAATGCTCTTGGTGCACCTGAAAACTTTGAAATTACTATTCGTGAATTGGTACCAAAATTGGGGGCAGGCTTTATCGTCGCACTTACTGGTGACGTTATGACCATGCCTGGACTTCCAAAACGACCAGCTGCTCTCAACATGGATGTTGAAAGCGATGGAACAGTTCTTGGATTATTCTAATTGAACAACAAAAGACAACCTTATAAATGAGGTTGTCTTTTTTACTAGAAAAACTCCCAGAAATCTTCTAGGAGTTTAATATTATTTCATAGTTGGGAAGAGCAATACATCACGGATAGTAGTAGTATCTGTGAGGAGCATGCAGAGACGGTCGATACCGATTCCCAAACCACCTGTTGGCGGCATACCGTATTCAAGTGCTTCGATGTAGTCATAGTCAATGCCTGTTGCTTCATCGTCACCAAGTTCTTTAGCTTTAGCTTGGGCTTCGAAACGGCTAAGTTGATCGATTGGATCATTCAACTCAGTAAAGGCATTTCCGTATTCTTTAGTCATGATGAAGAGCTCGAAACGATCTGTAAAGCGCTCATCTTCAGGATTTTTCTTAGCAAGTGGTGATACAGCTACTGGGTGACCGTATACAAATGTTGGTTGAATCAATGTTTCTTCAACAAATTCTTCAAAGAAGGCATTGATGATGTGACCAACTTCTGTGTAGTGTTTTTCAACTGGAACTTTCTTCTCAGCTGCGATAGCTTTAGCTTCTTCAAAAGTCATATCTTTCCAGAAATTAACACCAGTAATTTCCTTGATTGCATCAACCATGTGTACACGTTTAAATGGTTCATTGATTTTGATTTCAGTTCCTTGATAGATAACTGGACCGTCACCTTTAACAGCTTTAGCTACGTGTTGGATAATACCTTCAGTCAAGTCCATGATATCGTGGAAGTCTGCATAAGCTTGATAAACCTCGATAGAAGTGAACTCAGGGTTATGTGTAGCATCCATTCCTTCGTTACGGAAGATACGACCGATCTCATACACACGTTCCATACCACCAACGATAAGGCGTTTCAAGTGAAGCTCAGTCGCGATACGAAGTACCATGTCGATGTTTTGTGCATTGTGGTGTGTGATGAATGGGCGAGCAGCAGCACCACCAGCTTCGTTGTGAAGAACAGGTGTTTCGACTTCAAGGAAACCTTGAGCATCGAGGTAGCGACGGATTTCAGAAATGATTTTTGAACGTGTGACGAAGCGATCAAAGCTTTCACGGTTAGAAATCAAATCAAGGTAACGTTTACGGTAGATTGTTTCAACGTCTGAAAGTCCGTGGAATTTCTCTGGAAGGGGACGAAGGGCTTTAGACAAGTGTGTGATGTGAGTAGCCTTGATAGAGAGTTCTCCCATATCCGTACGCATCACTTCACCTTCAACACCTAGGAAGTCACCAAGGTCAGCTTTCTTAAAGATTTCGTAGTTTTCTTCACCGACAGCATCTTTACGAACGTAGATTTGGATTTGTCCTTCGCGGTCTTGGAGGTGAGCAAAACCAACCTTACCCTTACCGCGTTTTGTTACCAAACGTCCAGCGATAGTAGCAGTTTCGTTTAATTCGTGTAGTTGTTCTTTATCAAGGTCAGCAAATTTATCTTTTAGTTCTTGAGAGTTAGCAGTACGTTCAAAACGTTTCCCGAATGGATCAATTCCTTGTTCACGGAGCGCAGCCATTTTTTCACGGCGAACGATCTGTTGGTCATTCAATTCTTCCATATGTTCTGTTGACATGGGTTCCTCCTAGTTTTTAATCAAATTTTGAAATAATAAATCAATTTTTCACGATACTCCCATTTTATCATAAAAAGTCAAGAAATTCACGGATATTCTATAAAAACTAAAAAGAACTTGACGTAATAGATCAAGTTCAATTATTTTTTTGATAAGAAGTATCGTTCCAAGTCTTAAGAGTAAATTTTTCGAAGTCGTCGGTCTCTATAATTGTTAGACTTGCATTGGCCAAACCACCATTATTACGAAGATGCGCTTCATTAAATCCTAAAAGTGTTCGAAGACTTGCAGTAAGATTTGCTCCGTGGCCAACCAGTAATAGTTGTTCTGTCTTCGTGTTTTTCAAAGATTTAATAAATTGAATGGTGCGTTGAGTTGTGCTGTAGAGTGATTCAGCTTCAAACATACTTGTATCAAACTTAGCTAAGTTCGTTTTAAAGGCTTGAATTTGCTGAGGGTAGATTGCGTTTAAAGTAGCAATTTTTAACCCTTCTAGTTTTCCAAGGTGCCATTCTCTTAGCTCGGGAACACTTTCCAAAGGACATGGGTTTGTCAGTTGGCTTTGGATAATTTCAGCTGATTTAACAGCTCTCGGTAAATCACTTGAATAAATCTTGTCGAATGAAATATCTTTAAGATATTGGCCTAGTTCCTTTAAAGTCTCAATGGATTCAGGAAGAAGTGGGGAATCTCCACCTGCACCTTGAAAGCGACCTTCTAGATTCCAGACTGTTCGACCATGACGAACAAAGTAAAGTTTCATAACTTGTTTTCCTCCAAAATATCTACAAAGTTCGCTTTAACAAAGTTTGCCAAATCTTGTGGAGTAATGATGATGCTGTGTCCGACTTCTCCAGCAGAAACAATCATTTTTTCCAATTCCAATGCCCTTTCATCAATATAAATAGGGTAGTTGTGTTTTTGACGGATACCGACAGGGTTATTTGCACCATGGATATATCCAGTTGTTTTTTCTAAATCCTTTTGCGGAATCATACTCACTTTTTTATTACCAGAAATCTTTGCTAATTTCTTTTCAGAAAGATGTTCAGTAATAGGAACAATCCCAATAACTGGACCAGTCTTGTCCCCTAAAAGAGCTAATGTTTTAAAAATGTGACTTCTCTCATACTCAGAAGGAAGCTCTCCCTCTAAAGCATTGATTTGAATCCCTTGGTGTTCAACACCTGCCTTAGCTAATATTTGCTCGACTAAGGTCTTTTTTACTTTAGTTTTTTTTGCCATTATTTGTACTTATCCTCCAATTGACTCATCCAAATCCCTAACCAAATGCCAAGGGCGAAGAAGAAGGCGATAATGACATAGGAAACAAGAGATAAGCCTCTATAGCTGATGCTTTCAGCATTGCCAGTATTTGGAATCAAAATCAGGAGAGTGCTTGAAAGGACGATCCCAATGATAAAGTGATAGACACGAGAGTGGTAGACACGAAGAGCATAATCCATTAATTTTGAGAAAATAATCAAAGTTGCTCCAGCTCCAATTGCGATTGGAAGAAAAGTTCCGATTAAATCAAAAGTCTTGAAACCGGTCAACATTGGACTATACAGTCCTAAAATTAAGAGAAGGTTTGAAGGACTTAATCCTGGGACTAAAACTCCTAAAGCAAGAAGGGCACCAGCTAAGATAAAGCTTGTAAAACTTGCATTTAGTGAACCTACTACAAAGTTTAAAGCATAAAGTCCAATCCCTGAAATGATGAAGGTTGCCCAAAACCAAATCATATCTATCTTATCTCTTTCGGAGTCCTTAGTAGCTTCCCTTACAAGGCTTGGGACAGTTCCAATAATGGCACCCGCAAAGCTCCATAATACATAAACCTGATAGTGTTCAAGGAGATATTCAATAGGATATGAAAATAGTCCAATACCTAGTAACATCCCAATTGCAACTGGTAAAAAATAAAGAACATCTTCTTTAAAATTTTTAAATGGGTGAGCTAAGAATCGAATCATTCTCTCGTAAATACCCAAGATTGCTGCTAGAACACCTCCAGAAATTCCTGGTAAAATAAAGCCTAGCGTAATAACAACTCCCTTAATAATTTTTGAAATCCAAGATAACATAAACTCTCTCCGTACATTATTTCCATTAAAAACTCTTCTAGTATTATATCACAAAGTAAGAGAAATAAAAAAAGCAAGCAGAAGTAATGTCTAACTTGCTAATTACATTTAAGGTTTTAAGAATAACTTTCTAAATGTCTCTTCCTTATTTTTTGATAAGGAAATGATGTTTAAGTCTAAATGATGTTCAAATCCTACTATTTTTCCTTTTGAGGTATATTGGTGAAGGTCAAAGTCAAGTTCTGTATTTGGTGAACTTTCAAAGTAACCTGAGTCAAGTCCATAAGAAGGAATCCAAATAGCAGAAAATTTATCTGTACTGATGCTATGTTCTTGCATGAAGTAAACACCAATATAGATACCGATGTTTTTAGCACCAAGTGATTCTAGTTTAGCACGGAAAGCTTCAACCCCTTTGTTCATATCAGACATGGTTTTTTCTTCGACATCTAACCAATAGTAACTAGGGTTATAAGGCGAGGCTGAATTATAAAATGATTCAGCTGCTTTTTCCATTTCCTCTACACTTTTTCCAGAAACGTATGCATATACAGCAACTGGGATATTTCGTTTTTGAAACTCTGAAATATGACTTTTATAAGCTTTATCTATTCCATTTGTATAAGATGCATCGTTCTCAGTAGTGATCTGGTTTCCTCCGTGAACTCGAACAATCGCACCAGAGATGTTTTGAGATAAAATATCATAGTTGATTTCTGAAGGTCTTTGCCAGCCAGAGATATCGATGATAGGCTTATCCAAGTTATGTAGAGCTTGTGTTTCTATTTGTACTGGATTTTGTTTAGTTTTTACAGGGTGTTCTTCGAATCGTGGACGATTGAGAATCAAGAGTCCTATAAAAGCAGCAAATATAATAACTATAAAAGCTGGACGAATTTTTTTTCTCATACCTCTCTAGTTTATCGTAAATATGTTAAAAAATCAAAAAAAACACTCAAAACTAGCAGTTTGAAGCAATAAGTCTCCATTTGTTTTATACAATTTTATCTTTGAAGAGGTAAAATATGGTATAATGTAATGGAAATTCTATAGAAAAGAGAAAAATATGGCAAATTATGCAATTATTTTAGCAGCGGGTAAGGGTACCCGTATGAAATCAGATTTACCGAAGGTTATGCACAAGGTTGCGGGAATTTCAATGCTTGAGCATGTTTTTCGTAGTGTAGGTGCAATTGACCCAGAAAAGACTGTTACAGTTGTTGGACATAAAGCAGAGTTGGTTGAGCAAGTGTTAGCTGGTCAAACTGATTTTGTGAGACAGTCTGAGCAATTGGGAACTGGTCATGCAGTAATGATGGCTGAGCCAATTCTTGAGGGTCTTTCTGGACAAACATTGGTTATTGCAGGTGATACACCATTAATCACGGGTGAAAGTCTAAAGAACTTGATTGATTTCCATGTAAACCACAAGAATGTAGCTACAATCTTAACTGCAGAAGCTGACGACCCATTTGGTTATGGACGTATTGTTCGTAATGACAACGCCGAAGTGCTCCGTATTGTTGAACAAAAAGACGCGACTGACTTTGAAAAACAAATCAAAGAAATTAATACAGGAACTTATGTTTTTGATAATGCTCGTCTGTTTGAGGCTCTTAAGAATATCAATACGAATAACGCTCAAGGTGAATACTATATTACTGATGTAATTGGTATTTTCCGTGAAGCCGGTGAGAAAGTTGGAGCTTATACTCTGAAAGACTTTGATGAAAGTCTCGGTGTAAATGACCGTGTGGCACTAGCTACAGCAGAAGCTGTTATGCGTCGTCGTATTAACCAAACTCACATGGTCAATGGTGTTAGTTTTGTAAATCCAGATGCGACTTATATTGATGTTGATGTGGAAATTGCCCCTGACGTTCAAATTGAAGCGAATGTAACCCTTAAAGGTTCTAGTAAGATTGGTGCAGAAACTATTTTAACCAACGGAACTTATATCGTTGATAGTACGGTAGGTTCTGGTGCTGTAATTACCAACTCAATGATTGAGGGAAGCACAGTAGCAGATGGCGTTACAGTTGGCCCTTACGCTCATATTCGTCCAGGTTCTAGCCTAGCTAAGGATGTTCATATCGGAAATTTTGTTGAGGTGAAAGGTTCTTCTATTGGCGAAAATACCAAAGCGGGTCATTTGACTTATATTGGAAACTGTGAAGTTGGAAGTGATGTCAATTTTGGTGCTGGAACAATCACTGTGAATTACGATGGTCAACACAAGTTTAAAACTGTCATCGGTAACAATGTCTTTGTCGGATCAAATTCAACGATTATCGCTCCAGTAGAACTAGGGGATAACTCTCTTGTTGGTGCAGGTTCAACAATTACTAAAGATGTGCCTGCTGATGCAATTGCTATCGGGCGAAGTCGTCAAGTCAATAAGGATGAGTACGCTACTCGCCTTCCTCACCATCCTAAAAACAAATAGGAGCTAACCATGGAATTTGAAGAGAAGACGATTAGTCGAAAAGAAATCTATAAAGGTCCTATTTTCCAATTGGTTCAAGACCTGGTTGAACTTCCTTCAGGAAAAGGGACGGCTCAACGCGATTTGATTTTCCATAACGGTGCAGTATGTGTTCTTGCAGTTACTCAAGAAAACAAGATTGTCTTAGTGAAGCAATATCGCAAGGCAATTGAAAAAGTTTCTTACGAAATTCCTGCTGGAAAATTAGAAGTCGGTGAAAATGCAGATCCAGAAGCAGCAGCTCTTCGTGAATTAGAAGAAGAAGCTGCCTATACAGGAGATTTGACTCTTTTATATGATTTCTATTCAGCTATTGGATTTTGTAATGAAAGATTGAAACTGTACTTGGCAAGCAACCTATCCAAAGTCGAAAATCCACGTCCACAAGATGAAGATGAAACTTTAGAATTACTAGAAGTTAGCCTTGAACAAGCAAAACAACTCATCCAGTCTGGTGATATTTGTGATGCCAAAACTATCATGGCCATCCAGTACTGGGAATTACAAGAAAAATAGTGGAGGAACCCATGGGAAAACCTTTATTAACAGACGAAATGATTGAACGCGCTAATCGTGGTGAAGACATCTCTGGTCCGACTTTAGTGGATGATCAAGAAACCAAGATATTGTCAACTTCATCTCAACATTATAGAGCTTCATGTTCAAGTGATCATGGATTTAGTCAAGATACTTTAACGATTGAGGTTGAACCTCAAATCCATAAGAGTCGTCGAATCGAAAATACCAAGAGAAATGTCTTTAACTCTAAATTGAATAAGATTCTATTTGCTGTTATTCTTCTCTTGATTCTACTAGTTTTAGCAATGAGATTTATTTAATGGGGGATGTCATGAAAATCGGTATTATTGCAGCGATGCCAGAAGAACTTGCCTACCTGATTCAACACTTGGAGAATGCTAGTCAAGAAAAGGTTCTGGGCAATACTTATCACACTGGAAGGATTGGAGCTGTTGAGCTTGTATTAGTGGAGAGTGGTATTGGAAAAGTCATGGCTGCCATGAGTGTCGTAATCTTAGCTGATCACTTTAAAGTGGATGCTGTCATCAATACGGGTTCAGCGGGTGCCCTTGCTGAAGGTATCTCAGTAGGAGATGTAGTGATTGCTGAAAAACTAGCCTACCACGATGTTGATGTGACTGCTTTTGGTTATGAATACGGTCAAATGGCCCAACAACCACTTTACTTTGAATCAGACAAAAAGTTTGTTACTTTGATTCAAGAGAGCTTGTCTAAACTTGATCAAAATTGGCATTTAGGTTTGATTGCGACTGGAGACAGTTTTGTAGCTGGTGATGATAAGATTGCAACGATAAAAGAATATTTTCCTCAGGTTCTTGCAGTAGAGATGGAAGGAGCAGCTATTGCTCAGGCAGCACATGCCTTGGAACTACCATTCTTGGTTGTTCGTGCCATGAGTGATAATGCTAACCATGAAGCTTCTATTTCTTTTGATGAATTTATCGTAGAAGCTGGACGTCGCTCAGCACAAGCACTCTTGACACTCTTAGAATCAATTCATGATTAAAATACAAAGAACACTGCTTGGTGTTCTTTTTTTGTAAAATAAGCTCGTCCAAGTCCGAGTTATTTTCCGTCTTTTTTGATATAATAGAAACATTGATTTGAAGAATAGGAAGAGAAAATGAACCCTTTATTAAACGGTATGAATGACCGCCAAGCAGAAGCGGTACAGACTACAGAAGGTCCACTGCTAATCATGGCAGGGGCTGGCTCTGGTAAAACACGAGTTTTAACCCATCGTATTGCTTACTTGATTGATGAAAAGATGGTCAATCCATGGAATATCCTAGCTATTACCTTTACCAATAAGGCCGCTCGTGAAATGAAGGAGCGTGCCTATGGTTTGAATCCAGCTACCCAGGATTGTTTGATTGCGACCTTTCACTCCATGTGTGTTCGTATCTTACGTCGGGATGCAGATCATATTGGCTATAATCGTAATTTTACAATCATCGATCCAGGTGAGCAACGAACACTGATGAAGCGTATCTTAAAACAATTAAACTTAGATCCTAAACAATGGAATGAACGTTCTATTTTAGGAACTATTTCTAATGCTAAGAATGACCTGATTGATGATGTGGCTTATGCTGCTCAAGCTGGAGATTTGTATACTGATATTGTGGCTAAATGTTATATTGCATACCAAAAGGAACTACGTCAATCTGAGTCAGTAGACTTTGATGATTTGATCATGTTGACGCTGAGACTTTTTGATCAAAATCCTGATGTCTTGACTTACTATCAGCAAAAGTTCCAATATATTCATGTTGATGAGTACCAAGATACCAACCATGCCCAGTATCAACTAGTCAAACTTTTGGCTTCACGCTTCAAAAATATCTGTGTTGTTGGAGATGCCGACCAGTCTATCTACGGTTGGCGTGGCGCTGATATGCAGAATATCCTCGATTTTGAAAAAGATTATCCAGATGCCAAGGTTGTTTTGTTAGAGGAGAATTACCGGTCAACCAAAACCATTCTCCAAGCAGCTAACGACGTCATTAAAAACAATAAAAATCGTCGTCCTAAAAACCTTTGGACTCAAAATGCTGATGGAGAGCAGATTATTTACTATCGTGCAAATGACGAACAGGATGAGGCTGTTTTTGTAGCCAAAACCATTGATGAACTTGGACGTAGCCACAACTTCCTACATAAAGACTTTGCAGTTCTTTATCGTACTAATGCCCAGTCACGTACTATTGAGGAAGCTTTGCTTAAGTCAAATATTCCGTATACAATGGTTGGTGGAACGAAATTCTACAGTCGTAAGGAAATTCGTGATATTATTGCTTACCTCAATCTTATTGCTAATTTGAGTGACAATATCAGTTTCGAACGAATTATCAATGAACCAAAACGTGGTATTGGCCCAGGAACTGTTGAGAAGATTCGTGACTTTGCGAACATGCAAGAAATGTCTATGTTAGATGCCTCTGCAAATATCATGTTGTCTGGTATCAAGGGGAAAGCTGCACAATCTATTTGGGACTTCGCTAATATGATTCTTGATTTGCGTGAACAACTGGACCGATTGACAATCACTGAGTTGGTAGAAGCAGTAATAGAAAGAACAGGTTACGTTGATTTACTTAAGGCCCAAGCAACCTTGGAAAGTAAGGCTCGGGTTGAAAATATCGAGGAGTTCCTCTCTGTTACGAAAAACTTCGATGATGATCCTGAAAGTGACGAAGAGGAAACAGGACTAGATAAACTTAGTCGATTCCTGAACGACTTGGCTTTGATAGCAGATACGGACTCTGGTAGCCAAGAGACATCTGAAGTAACCTTGATGACTCTTCACGCGGCCAAAGGGCTTGAGTTTCCTGTTGTCTTTATCATTGGTATGGAGGAAAATGTCTTCCCACTCAGTCGCGCTACTGAAGATCCAGATGAATTAGAAGAAGAACGTCGTTTGGCTTATGTAGGAATCACGCGAGCTGAGAAAATTCTTTATCTGACCAATGCAAGCTCTCGCTTGCTATTCGGACGTACTAGTTACAATCGTCCCACGCGCTTTATCAATGAGATTAGTTCAGATTTGTTGACCTATCAAGGATTAGCACGTCCAGCTAATACGAGTTTTAAAGCGTCTTATAGTGGCGGAGGAACAGCATTTGGTAAAGGAATGAGTTTGGCTCAGGCGCTTCAAGAACGAAAACGGAATGTTGCTCCTACATCAATCCAATCAAGTGGTTTACCATTTGGACAATTTGCGGCTGGGAATAAGCAAGATTCTAGTGATACAAACTGGTCTGTTGGGGATATTGCCCTTCATAAAAAATGGGGTGAAGGAACTGTGCTGGAAGTTTCAGGCAGTGGATCCACTCAAGAATTGAAAATCAATTTTCCAGAGGTTGGTCTCAAAAAACTCTTAGCCAGCGTAGCACCAATTTCGAAAAAGTAAGTTTCTAAACGAATAAAATACCCTCTTGAAATAGCAAGAGGGTATTTTTTGATTCTCTTATCACAAGATTGTGATAATTTACGTTTTCATAACAATGGAAATTTTTGCTTACATGGTTTTGAAAAATAGTGTATAATACAGTGGTTCTAAGTCGAAAGGAGAAGAAAATGACTGAAAAGCAAATGAAAACGTTGGGTTGGATTGCAACCTTTATGTCTGTTATGATGTATATCTCATATATTCCACAAATTATGAACAACCTTGCAGGTCAAAAGGGAAACTTTATCCAGCCAGCAGTAGCTGCAATTAACTGCAGTCTTTGGGTTTACTACGGACTCTTTAAAAAAGAACGTGATATTCCTTTGGCAGCAGCTAATGCACCAGGTATTGTTTTTGGGATTATCACAGCTTTGACAGCTTTATTTTAAAAATAAAAAGCAACTAGCAGAATGTTCTGCTGGTTGCTTTTATTTGTTTACAAAATATATTTTTCAATAGCGCGTGCAACGCCCTCTTCTTCGTTGCTAGTTGTTACGGCATCCGCGAGAGATTTGACGTAGTCGCTGGCATTTCCCATAGCAATCCCTAACCCTGCAAACTCCAACATCTCAATGTCGTTATTGGCATCACCCATTGCCATGATTTCAGAAGGTTGGATATCCAAAATCTCAGCCAAACGAGAAAGTGCTGAAGCCTTGGTTGTACCGAGTGGCATTGCCTCATAGATAACAGGTTGAGAACGAACTCCGCTAAATCTCTGACAAAGTTCTTCAGCAAAACGTTGTTCAAAGTCATCCGTTTGTTCTTTTGTGCCTAGGAACATGCCTTGGAACATACGATACTTACCACTAGTAGCTTCTTCCAGTGAGATTTCAGTCAGATCAGCAAAGACAAGTGTCGCATCATATTGAACGATAGGATTCGGTTTACCTCCGAGAACGAAGTAGTGTTCCTCGTCAAAGAGAGTCAACTGGACCTTACTCTTTTCAGCAAGGTCATTCAGGTATTCGATGTCTGATTTGCTAAGTTCTCGCCAGTCAACAAGGCCCCAGTCACTAGTTTGGTGGGTAGAACAACCATTGTTGACAATAACGTATTCATTCTGCAAATCAAGACCTAGTTTTTTATAGTAGGGAAGAACTCCAAAGAGAGGACGACCAGTACAGAGGACCAGTTTGACACCTTTTTCGATAGCCTTATGAATAGCATCAATATGAGCCTGAGGAATTTCCTTGGCTTCGTTGAGAAGAGTACCATCCATATCTAGGGCAAGTAATTTAATCATAGTATTTACCTTTTTACGTGTTTTGCCTATATTATAGCATATTTTAGACAAATAAGGCTAAAGTAAGGAAAAATGCTATTTCTTTTTAGGATTTTTACTAGATAGATAACAAAAATATGATATACTAAATTTGCGAGCATTTAATATTATAGAGTAAAGTATAAAAAAGCAGAGGTCTTATCATGAAAAGAAGAACAGTACAGATTTTACTAGCCTTGTTGGTAATCATTTATAGAAAGACATGGTTTTGGTGGATTTTTAATCATTTTGCAGGTAGACTTGTGCCTGCTAGTAGAGAATTTTTTCAAATTCTTTCTTTTTTAGAGTTTAGCGTTACGTTTCTAGCTATTCTTTATTTACTAGTATTCGAAGGTAGAAAAATGCTTGAGTTGAAGTGGAAATGGAGATATCCAGTTTATTTGCTTCTTGTTTATGGAGTCAGTTATCTTTCAGATATTGTGTTTTCCTTTTTAACCCCAGCAACGTCCAATCAAATCGCTTTAAATGAATTGATTGAGATGACAGGGAGACAAGAGTTACCTTATCTTTTACTTATTGTTTGTCTACTAGGACCAATTACAGAAGAATTGGTTTATCGAGGAGTTCTGATGAATACATTTTTGAAAGATTCACCTTGGTATGGAGATGTTTTACTATCAGCATGTATCTTTGGCTATGTGCATGCCAGTTCAGGTTTAACACCACTAGCCTTTTTCACCTATGCAAGCGGAGGAGCAATTTTAGCATTCCTCTATCGAAAAACTCACTCTCTCTATTATCCTATTTTACTTCACATCATGATCAACATTACTGCATTTTGAGAATTATGGGTACTCTTGTTTTCTGGTAGGTAAATAATAAAAAGTCGGAGTTTATTCCGACTTTTTTGATATGGGACAGGTTAAAATTAGGGCTTTATATCAATCTGTTTTGACTTAAAAAATGATATAATGAAAGGTAATGACAAAAACAAATGAGGCAGAGATGAAACTACTTTATACCGATACTCGGACTTCTTTGACAGAAATCCTAACCAAGGAGGCTCAAGGACTTGTTGACCAAGGTAAACGAGTCTTTTATATCGCCCCTAACTCTCTTTCTTTTGAAAAGGAACGCGCTGTGCTGGAGTGCTTGAGTCAGCAGGCTTCTTTTGCTATCACAGTTACGCGCTTCGCTCAAATGGCTCGTTATCTGGTTTTAAACGATATACCAGCAAAGTCTAGTCTCGATGATATTGGTCTGGGTATGGCTTTTTATAAATGTTTGTCTGAGATAGACGCTAAGAATTTGCGTGTTTACGGGGCTATTAAGCAAGATCCGCAATTCATCCAACAACTGATTGAGATTTATCATGAAATGACAACTGCAAAGATGAGCTTTTTGGATTTAGAAAGTCTATCTGACGCTGATAAACGTTCTGATTTACTCTTGATTTTTGAAAAGGTAACAGCATATCTCAATCAAGGACAAATTTCACAGGGGAGTCCATTAACCTATCTGATCAATGCTATCGAAGAAAACAAGGTAAGTAGTGATTTTAGCCAGATTGCGTTAGTTATTGATGGTTTTACTCGTTTCTCTTCAGAAGAAGAACACCTAGTGGATTTGCTTCATCGTAAGGGTGTTGAAATTGTTATTGGGGTTTATGCGACTAAAAAAGCTTATACAAGTCCTTTTACTGAAGGGAACCTCTATCAAGCCAGTGTTGAGTTTCTACGTCATTTGGCTTTTAAATATCAGACCAAGGCAGAAAATGCTTGTCAAGACCATGAGAAACTTGATGCCTTTGCCAAAACTTCAAGACTACTCGAAAGTGCTTATGATTATTCCGAAATCAGTTTAGACTTGAATGACGAAGATAGAAAAGACTTGCAAATCTGGTCTTGTCTAACACAAAAAGAAGAACTAGAGTTAGTTGCTCGTAGTATTCGCCAGAAATTGCACCAAGATTCAGAACTTAGTTATAAGAATTTTCGAATCCTGTTAGGAGATGTAGAGTCTTATAAACTGTCTTTGCAGACAATATTTAATCAGTATCAGATTCCATTTTATCTAGGTAAGAGTGAGTCCATGGCTCATCATCCTTTAACTCAATTTGTAGAATCTATTGGGCGTCTTAAACGATACAATTTTCGTCAGGAGGATCTGATTAATCTCTTGCGTACTGACTTATACACAGATCTTAGTCAAGAGGATATTGACGCCTTTGAACAATATATTCGTTACTTGGGTATTGATGGTATTTCTAGTTTTAAACAAGAGTTTACAAAGTCACATCACGGAAAGTTTGATCTAGAAAAATTAAATGAACTTCGACTTCGTATCATTACACCTTTAGAAAATTTACTAGGAAGTCGCAAGCAAAAGGCTGAAAATCTTCTTGCTAAATGGAACAACTTTTTGAAGGAAGCTCATTTGACCAAGCAGCTACAAGTCTTAACAGAAACATTGGAGGCATCTGAACAAGAAAGACAAGAAGAAGTCTGGAAGGCTTTTTGCCATGTCATGGAGCAATTTGCAACCGTATTTGAAGGTTCTCAGGTCACTTTAGATGATTTCTTGGCACTTCTTCATTCGGGTATGTCTTTGTCAAATTACCGTACAATTCCAGCAACAGTAGATACTGTTCTGGTGCAGAGTTATGATTTAATTTCACCGTTGACATCCGATTATATCTATGCGCTTGGTTTAAGTCAGAACAACTTGCCAAAAATCACTCAAAATAACAGTTTGTTGAGCGATGAAGAAAGAGAAACCTTGAATCAAGTGACTCAAGAAGGTTCACAATTGATGATTGCTAGCCAGGAAAATCTTAAAAAGAATCGTTATACTATGCTTTCTCTGGTTAACTCTGCTCGTAAACAGTTAGTTTTGTCAGCTCCAAGTTTATTCAATGAAGACGAGAGTGAAGAGTCAATATATTTGAAGGAATTGCAGAACTTAGGATTTAGCAAAATCGAAAAGAAAATCGACAGAAAAAATCTATCGAAAGATGATATTGGTTCTTATCACAGTCTTTTGTCTAGTCTCGTTGCCTATCATCAACAAAGCGAATCCACTTCAAGTGATGAAGACTTAACTTTTGTAAAAGTTCTGGCTCGTGTCATGGGGAAAAAGTTGGAAGACCAAGGTTTAGAAAATCCAGTTTTACCAACTAGTCCTAAAAGTAAAACTTTAGCTAGTGATACACTGGAAGCTTTATATCCTCAGAAGCAAGATTTTTATCTATCAACATCTGGTCTAACAGAATTCTATCGAAATGAATACAGCTATTACCTTCGGTATGTATTGGGCTTACAGGAAGAATTGCGATTGAAACCTGACGCTAGAAGTCACGGGAATTTCTTGCACCGTATTTTTGAACGTGCGATGAAACTTCCTGCTGATACATCCTTTGACCGACGTTTAGAACAGGCTATCTCTGAAACTAGTCAAGAAAGAGACTTTCAAGCTATTTATCAAGAAAGTTTAGAATCTCAATTTGCTAAGGAAGTTCTCTTAGATGTGGCACTCGCTACTGGACATATTCTTCGTCACAATGCTGATGTCGAAACAATTCAAGAGGAGGCTGTTTTTGGTGGCAAGGAACAAGCTTTTGTACAGTTAGATAATGGTCGTAATATTTATGTTCGTGGGAAGGTCGATCGTATTGACCGTTTGAAAACATCAGATGCTATTGGTGTTGTAGACTACAAATCTTCTCTAACTCAATTTAACTTTCCTCTCTTTTTTAACGGTCTAAACTCACAATTGCCAACATACTTGGCTGCTCTTAAGAAAGAAGGAAATAAAGACTTCTTTGGAGCTATGTACTTAGAAATGTCTGAACCAACTCAGTCATTACAAACTGTTAAAACTCTTTCAAAGGCAGTAACTGAAACCAATAAGAGCATGAAATACCAAGGTCTCTTTCTCGAAAAAGAGATGCAACACCTTGGAGAGTTTTACAATAAAAATAAGACGTATCAGTTATCTGATGAAGAATTCCAATTATTACTAGACTATAATGCCCTTATCTACAAAAAGGCAGCAGAGAAGATTTTATCTGGTCAATTTGCTATCAATCCATATACAGAAAACGGTAGAAGCATTGCGCCCTATGTTCAGCAATATCAGTCTATTACAGGTTTTGAAGCTAATTATCATCTAGGTCAGGCTAGATTGTTAGATAAGGTAGCTAAGAGCAATGACAAGGAAGCATGGTTTAATAAAATCAGAGAGGAGTTGGAGCGATGAAATTTTTATCTCAAGAAGAGATTAAAGAGTTACAAATAGCAGAAGCTCAGTCTAACAAGAAACCTAAGAAAACAGCTGAACAAATTCAAGCGATCTATAGTTCTGGTCAAAATATTCTAGTCTCAGCTTCAGCTGGTTCAGGAAAAACTTTTGTCATGGCTGAACGTATTCTTGACCAACTAGCGCGTGGTGTAGAAATTCGCCAACTCTTTATCTCTACCTTTACCGTTAAGGCAGCAACCGAGTTAAAAGAACGCTTGGAAAAGAAAATCAGCCAACAAATCCAAGAAACGCAAGATGTGGAACTAAAAAAACATCTTGGAAGACAATTAGCTGATTTACCAAACGCTGCCATCGGAACTATGGACTCATTTACTCAGAAGTTCCTGGCTAAACATGGTTATCTGATTGACCTCGCCCCAAACTTTCGGATTCTTGAGAATGAAAGTGAGCAACTCCTCTTAAAGAATGATGTGTTTCGACAAGTTTTTGAAAGTCATTACCAAGACAAGGAGAAAGATGATTTTAGTCGATTGGTCAAGAACTTTGCTGGTAGGAGTAAAGATGCGCGTGGACTACGTAAACAGGTCTATATGATTTATGACTTTTTGCAGTCTACTAGCAATCCTCAGACTTGGCTACAGGATTCTTTCCTAAAAGGTTTTGAGAAGGCTTATTTTACAGTTGCTAAAGAAAAACTTGTAGACGATATAAGGGAGAAACTCTGGGATTTAGAAAGCTTTTTCCGTTACCATTTGGATAATGATGCCAAGGAATTTGGTAAAGCAGCTTATTTAGAATCTGTCCAACAAGTTCTTGATGAAATCGGTTCTTTAACTCATGAATCTACTTTTGAACAATACCAAGAAGTTTTAGAGCGAGTTGTTAGTATCTCTAAGGATAAGGGAGGTCGTGCTCTTACAAATGCTAGTCGTAAGGCCGAACTGCAAGACTTGAAAGAAACCTACAACCAAGAGAGAAAAGCAAAATTTGAGAAGCTGATTGCACTCAATGATCAAATCACTTTACTAAAATTCCAAGAAGATTATCATCAAGAGTCCTGGGACTTGGCAAAGACATTCCAAGTGTTCATGAGAGATTTTGTTGATGCCTATCGACAACGAAAACGCGAAGAAAATGCCTTCGAATTTGCTGATATTAGCCACTATACCATTGAGATTTTGGAAAACTTCCCACAGGTTCGACAAGAGTATCAGGAACGCTTCCACGAAGTCATGGTCGATGAATATCAGGATACCAACCACATCCAGGAAAGAATGCTAGAACTCCTCTCAAACGGTCATAATCGTTTTATGGTGGGTGACATTAAGCAGTCAATTTATCGTTTTAGACAGGCAGATCCCCAAATCTTCAATGAAAAATTCCACAGCTTCGCTCAAGATGACAAAGAAGGTCAGTTAATTCTACTTAAGGAAAACTTCCGGAGCGGTTCAGAGGTTCTTGATGCTACGAACGATGTCTTTAAACACCTCATGGACGAGGAAGTTGGAGAGATATCTTATGACGGTATGCACCAGCTTGTTTTTGGAAATACTGATATTCAATCAAATCCAGAAAACAAGGCAGAAGTTCTCTTGTACGATAAGGATGATGATAGCGATTCTGATGATGAGGAGGACCTTGCAACTAACAAACTGACTGGTGAAATGCGGATGGTGCTTAAGGAGATAATTCACCTTCATAATGATAAGGGTGTACCTTTCAAGGACATGGCTCTCTTAACTGCTAGTCGAAGTCGTAATGATCAAGTTCTGCTCGCCTTGTCTGAATATGGTATTCCTGTCAAGACAGACGGTGCTCAAGCAAACTATTTGCAATCCCTAGAAGTCCAGGTGATGTTGGATACTCTTCGTGTCATCCACAACCCTCTTCAAGACTTTGCTTTGGTTGCTCTGATGAAGTCTCCGATGTTTAGCTTCGATGAGGATGAATTGGCTCGTCTCGCTCTTCAAAAATCTGAAGATAAAGTTCAAGAGAACTTTTATGAGAAACTAGTCAATGCTCAAGCGGAAACTAGTCTTCATAAGGATTTAATTAAGTCTGAACTCCATAAAAAATTAGAATTTTTCATGGAAACAGTCCATTCATGGCGCTTGTATTCCAAAACATATTCTCTTTATGACCTCATTTGGAAAATCTATAGCGACCGCTTTTACTATGACTATGTCGGTGCCTTGCCAAATGGACAGGCCAGACAGGCAAATCTCTACGCCCTTGCTCTAAGAGCAGATCAGTTTGAAAAGAGTAATTACAAGGGATTATCCCGTTTTATTCGAATGATTGACCAAGTCTTGGAAGCCCAGCATGATCTTGCCAATGTTGCTGTAGCACCACCTAAGGATGCAGTAGAACTTATGAGTATTCATAAGAGTAAAGGGCTTGAATTTCCTTATGTCTTTATCCTCAATATTGATCAAAAATTCAACAAGAAGGATACTATGTCTGAGGTTATCCTCAGTCGCACAAATGGAATTGGGTTAAATTATGTAGCTAGAGTCGCTACAAATGCAAAAGAGGAATATGTTCCATCTACCATTAAATTATCTATTCCAAGCTTGACATATACTCAAAATGAAGAAGAACTCCAAATAGCAAGTTATTCTGAACTCATGCGTTTACTTTATGTAGCCATGACACGTGCTGAGAAGAAACTCTATCTAGTCGGAAAAGGATCACGTGAAAAATTAGAGTCTAAAGAATATCCGACAAATGGAAAAGGTCTTTTGACTCGAGAAACTAGACTAGACGCTCAAAATTTCCAGGATTGGATTTGGGCCATCTATCAAGCATTTTCTAAAGAGGATTTGCATTTTAGTGTACGCTTCGAAGGTGAAGAAGACCTAACCAAAGAAGCTATTGGAAAATTGGAAACTAAAAGCCAGCTCCAAGATCAATCCCAAGCAGACAATCGTCAATCCGATACCATCAGGGAAGCTCTACAAATGCTGAAAGAAGTGGAAGTGTATAACGAAATCCACCGTGCAGCAATCAATCTTCCAAGTGTTCAGACACCGAGTCAGATTAAAAAGTTCTATGAACCGATCATGGATATGGAAGGAGTTGTAGTAGCTGGTCAAAGTAAACCAAAAGAGACTACTGTTCAGTTTGAGCTTCCAGATTTTTCAAAAACTGAAAAGGCTACAGGAGCTGAGATTGGTAGTGCAACTCACGAACTCATGCAGCGAATTAATCTTGTCAAGGAACCTACTTTAGAGATTTTGACAGAGGCTTTAGAGCAAGTGCAAGCAAGCCCTGCTGTTAAAGATAAAGTTAATCTTAATAAAATCTTGTCTTTCTTTGATACAGCTCTTGGTCAAGAGATTCTTAAAAATCAAGATAAACTTTATCGAGAACAACCCTTCTCTATGTTAAAAAGAGATGCTAAGAGTCAGGAAGACTTTGTTGTCCGTGGTATTTTAGATGGTTATTTGCTTTATAATGATAAGATTGTTCTAATTGACTATAAGACAGACCGATACGATTACGCTAGTCAACTGATTGAACGTTATCGTGGTCAATTAGAATTATATGCTGAGGCTCTATCTCGTTCTTATCAGATAGATAGAATTGAGAAACACCTAATTTTACTTGGCAAGGATACTGTAGAAGTAGTCGAGGTTAACTAACCTATTAAAACTATTGCTTTTTGGCAGTAGTTTTTATTTGTTTTCAGTTATGGTATACTAGTTTCAGAAAAGGATGTAAAAGAATTTATGCCAAAAGAAATCGATATTGAATATTATCATCAATTAGCATTGCATAAACAAAAGGAACACCGTAAGTTTCTTGGAAATTTGAAGAAAAAAGCACCAAAAAATTTAGATAAAATTGCTCTTGAGATTCACCAAGAGGTTTTTGAAGAGATTGATTGTACAGCTTGTGCTAACTGTTGTAAAACTCTTGGTCCCGACTTTAAAGAAGCTGATATCACACGCATTGCTAAGTATTTTAAGATGAAACTTCCTGCCTTCGAAGCCGAATTCTTACAAGTTGATGAAGATGGAGATAAGGTTTTTAAATCTATGCCTTGTCCATTTCTAGGTGGCGATAATCTGTGTTCTATCTATGATGTTCGTCCCAAGGCTTGTAGAGAATTTCCACATACTGACCGAAAGAAAATCTACCAAATCAACAACCTCACAATCAAAAATACTCTAACCTGTCCAGCAGCCTATCTTTTTGTCGAGAAGTTAAGAGAAAAAATAGAATAAAAGAAAAAACCTCCACTAGATAGAATTTGGTGGAATTTTTCTTGAATATAGATTATAGGTAAAATGTTCTTTAAAGAAGGAATTTATATAATTTGTTGCAATCTTAATCTTTTTTATTTATAATAAGGGATGATTTTTTTAGACTATGAGTCTAATTTTATTAACTGATATTATATTATAAGTAGGAGTCCTTAATCATGAATAAATTATTAAAATTCGGTATAGCATCTCTTTCAGTCTTCGTATTAAATTCTTATATCCAAACTAATGCTAAAGCAGATGAACAAGTTGGTGACACTAATAGTGCCATTCTTGAATCTCCAAGTGCAAATTTGAATTCAAACAACTCTGAGAATGCAATTCCGCATGTAGATAGTGTTACAGAAACACAAGGGAATGGATCTAATGAAACAGCAAATTTTTCTACTTCGGCAACTGATGAAAACACTACAAGTACTGAAATTTTAAAGAATGACAATATCATTTCTAATGGTGGTCAGGTTAATGTAGAGGGGCAAAATGCTACTGTAAGTGCCGATGGGAAAAGTGTCACTTATAGCTATACAGTTGCCTATCAGAGGATAAGTTCTAGCACTCATGGACAGACAGTAAATGATCTTTTGATTCGAATTCCTAAGATTAAGGATGCTACGGTAAAATTTACTCTTATTGGTACACGAGACGCAAAGGGCAAACCTATCAATGTCAATGCTCCAATGAAAGAGATTGGCTTTGATGATACAGAAAATTATGATCGAGAAACCTTTAATACACCGACTTCTGAAGAACTGGAATCTGGGAAAACACCTTATGTAGTCAATACTAGCAACTACGAATATGGATATATGACAGATGGCAAAGTTGAATCTTATGGTTTGTTTACCAATTTTGATAAGAGTCAAGCTTACAAAGTAGAAGTTACAGTTCCAATTGATGAAGCAAAGAAAATAAAATACTTACCAATTGATGCCAGAATGATTTGGAAATCTAGTCAAGAAGGTGGTGTTCAGAGTTATGAAACCGGATCTCAAAACTTAGAAGAATATTCTAACCATCATTTAGCAGTTGATTTGGATAATGGAGATATTGGTGGTATGGGAGACCCTTCATCCATTGATGAAAGTTATGTAAGGAATGGTCATCTTATCAAGTCAGTGTCCAATCCCAATACCTATATCACCCCAAATAATGGTGATTGGACAAGAATTCCTGAAGATACCAATATAGATAAATCAACTTTTTTCAATTATGTTGATAAATTTACGCTAAGGGCAAACACGAATGTAGTTTATTATGTATCTGAAAAAGAAGATATGGCTGACCAAGATGTATCGGCTTTATATACAGGTAATGTAGTTGTAGATTATCTTATCAAAGGTACTAACCAAAAATTAAAAGAAACATACAACAAGATTTCTGAACTTCCTATTTATGATTCAACTGGAGAATTAGTTACATACAAAGTTGGGGATAATAACATTGAACGACCTGACAAAATAATGGTTGATGGAATCACATATCGTCTTGTTGGACTCTCGACTTCTTCTGATTCGGAAACTGGAACGTTGAAAAATGGAACAGTTCATATTGCTTATGAATATGAAAAGGAAATCATAACAACGACAGTAGAGCCGACAACTACAACGACAGTAGAACCAACAATTACAACAGTAGAGCCAACAACTACAACTACGGTAGATCCGATTCCTGGTTCTAGTTCTGAATCTGGACAGATACAGTCTTTTAGTTCCGAAAAAGCAACAGAAGCAGAGTCAAAATCTGTAGCAGAACAAGCACAGTTACCAAATACAGGTGAGGCAAATTCTAAATTATTCTTTACTATCGCATCTATTCTAATGGGATTCTTTGGAATTTCACTATTAAAAAAGACACACGATAATAAGTGAGTCTCAATCAAAGATTTAACATGAGTCAACCCTTTGGGGCTGACTTTTTTAACGGTGTAAAAACCGCCTACAACCTTGATGGTGGTGGATCATCTACGCTTTACTTCAACGGTCAGGTTATTAACAAGCCAACGACTGGAGGAAACACAATTTCAGAAAGGGCGGTGAGTGATATTGTCTACATCGGTTATTAATCCTAACAAAAAACGCTTTAAAAAAATACTTATCTCTTATACTCTCATTACTATTTTCTTCTTTGTATTCTCTAGAATTTATGAAGCATTTAGTTTTGGAGAGACATCAAGTCATATGCATTACTTGTTCGCTGTACCTCTGGTAGGTGGGATAATACTAGTAATTTTGCTCAAAGTCCTTCCGTATTTGTCCAGAATTAGCCTTAATTTATGGAATTCGGCAATAGCTATTGTTACAACAGGCTCACTATTCCGAGGTATTGTCAATCTATCTGGTCGTTCAACCACACTCGATGCACCCTATTGGTATGTAGGTATTAGTTTTGCAATCATAGCTATTCTATCTATATTTATAAATCCTCTTCTAACTAATAAACGTACCAAAGTAATAGAAGGTTAATTATTAGAAAAAATGTAGTCGTTCAGTTACTGTTCGACTGCTTTTTATTGACTTTTATTTCTAAAATGTTTTAACAATATTACAACTTTCTTTCTTCTTAATTATTCTACTTTTATCTTTAATAGAATATTGTATAATATAATGGATAATTGCTGTGTTTTAAACATTATGTATCAAAAACGAATACATCATTTATATAATGATAAGGAGAATACAATGAAAAGGATTTTACTGGCAAGTACAGTTGCTCTCTCGATTGCAGGCTTTGCAAAATCTACTGTTTATGCCGAGGATACACAAACTAGAAATAAAGCTCAAACTTCAGAACAGGCTGTAGCTAATGGAGTTGAAAAAGAAGATCAAAAACAATCAAACAGTCGTGATAAATCGACTAAACAAAGTTCTAACGAAAGTCTGAACAAGGCAGAAAAAGAATCTTCGCAAATTACGCCGAAGAAAGAAACACCTGAAAATAAGGAAAAAACAACAACTGAAACAAAAGTTGAGGAAGTTAATAAAGATGGCTGGCAAAAAGAAAATGGCCAATGGCGTTATTATGAGAATAAAAAGGCTGTCACAAATTGGAAAAAAATAGCAGGTCGCTGGTACTATTTTAACCAGGATGGCGTGATGCTTAGTGATACTGTTTATGATGACTACCTCTTAAGTAAAAGTGGTGCTATGGTTGAGGATTCTTGGGTTAAAATAGATGACAAGTGGTACTTTGCTACAAACTCAGGAAAAATCATCCGCAACAAATGGGAAAAAATCAACGGTGCTTGGTATTGCTTCGATGAATCTGGTGCCATGTTAACTAATACCGTTTACAATGACTACCTTCTTCAGAGTAGTGGAGCTATGCACGAAAGGGGTTGGGCGAAAATTGATGAGAAGTGGTACTATGCTACTGATTCAGGAAAAATCATCCGTAATAAATGGGAGAAAATCAATGGTTCATGGTATCGTTTTGATGAATCAGGTATCATGTTAAGTAAAACCATTTATAATGACTACCTTCTCAAAACTAGTGGCGCTATGGCTGAAAAGGATTGGGTGCATTTGGATGAGAAGTGGTATTATGCTACTGATTCAGGAAAAGCTATCCGGGATAAATGGGAAAAAATCAATGGTTCATGGTACTCTTTTCATAAAGATGGTGACATGTTAAGTAGCCAATGGAAAGAGAAATATTATCTAAAAGATAGTGGGGCCATGGCTCAAAGCGAATGGTTCTTTGATAAGAAGTACGATAGTTGGTTCTACTTAAAATCTGATGGTGCTTATGCTGAAAACCAATGGCAAGGCTCTTACTATCTCAAATCTTATGGTTATATGGCCAAGAATGAGTGGATATTTGATAAAAGTTATAACGCCTGGTATTATCTCAAAGAAGATGGGGCATATGTAA
>ERZ773254.329-NODE-329-length-28050-cov-21.313592_pt1 | contig 28050 bp, 19 predicted proteins | sample MGYA00580516_ERZ773254 | MGnify/ENA primary metagenome ERZ773254 (study PRJEB29015, sample SAMEA2738158) | human oral metagenome | biome: human oral; feature: human-associated habitat; material: saliva | place: China | collected 2192 ...
AACTCGTACCGAGTTGCACCATGAGGGCATTTATATTGCGAAATTCATCCATTGAAATACCGGCATGACACCTATGGTGATACGTGGTTACAACATATAAAATTGCGAATACATCCATTGGAATATTAGCACGACATCTACGGCCTTGCGTGGTTGTAACATTCATTATGATAGATGTTTCCGTTGGAATATTGGTACAACACCTACGGCGTTGCCACCTCAACAAATACAAGGTGTGTAACTATTGCATGAAAATTATACTATTGATGTTATGTCTTTCTTTCTGAATCACCATTAAATCATGGTGGGTAATCATGCAATCGGCCATGCAATGCAGTTCACATACCCCCTCATTCTACCTTTATCAATAAAAGGCAAAAATATAGTTTGCAGGGCAATGTAATGACCTTGTAACGACAATTCCATTTCAAAAACTTTGCAATTTCAATAAAAGATTGTATCTTCGCAACAGATTACATGAACAGAGATGGGACGAATGACGATTGAATGACCTATCGTTTGTTGGGCGAAGTAGGTTTCACAATCCCCATTTACGAATGAGTTCATGATGGAAAATCAGAGTTTTGGAAATAAAAAATAAATCAAAGAAAAGATGAAAAAGCTATTTCTCGCACTTACTTTTATGGCAATGACGCTCACGATTAGTGCGCAGTCACCTCTTAAATATGGGTATTTCAGTTTCTCAGAAGCATTGAAAGCAATGCCAGGATATGCCGTTTCAGAACGTGACATGGCTGCCCTTCGTGCAAAATATGAAGAAGAAGGTAAGCGTGTTGAAGACGATTTCAACAAGAAATACGAGCAGTTTCTTGACGGACAACGTGACTTTGCTCCGCTGATTCTACAGAAACGGCAAGCAGAGTTGCAAGAGATGATGGAGAAGAACGTGGCATTTAAGAACGAGTCTAAACGTTTACTTGATCAAGCAGATGCTGAAAGTAAGGCTGCACTTAAAGTGCGTTTGCGTGCTATTGTGGCTCGCATTGGTGCCGAACGCGGCTATGCTTTCATCCTCAACACCGACAATGATGCCGTTCCTTACGTGAATAATATTGTGGGAGAAGACATCAACGCGCTCGTAAAAGATGCTGTAAAGCGTTAAAAGATGACGAAGTTTCCCGAACAACCAGGGCCGATAGGCGTGTTCGATTCAGGCTATGGAGGACTTACTATCCTGCATGGCATTCGTCAATTGCTGCCCCAATACGACTACATCTACCTCGGAGATAATGCCCGTGCGCCTTATGGCACGCGCTCGTTTGATGTGGTTTATCAGTTCACTCGACAAGCCGTTATGAAACTCTTTGAGTTGGGTTGTCACCTTGTTATCCTCGGATGTAACACTGCTTCGGCTAAAGCTTTGCGCAGTATTCAGCAGAATGATTTACCGAATATCACCCCTTCACGCCGTGTGTTGGGTGTAATCAGGCCCACAGCAGAGGTGATTGGCACACTGACCCAAAACAATCATGTGGGTCTTTTGGCTACCGAGGGAACAGTGAAGAGCCATAGTTATGAGCTCGAAATCAAGAAACTATGGCCCGAAATCAAAGTAACGGGCGTGGCATGTCCGTTTTGGGTGCCCTTAGTTGAATACAATGAAGGCGACAGTCCGGGTGCCGATTACTTTGTAAAGAAGCGTATTGACGACCTCATGCGACGTGATCCGGCGATAGATACTATTATACTTGGCTGCACACACTACCCCATTTTGATGCCTAAAATCGTTAAGTATGTGGCACCAGGAGTGCGAATTATCCCGCAAGGTGAATATGTTGCAGGAAGTCTTCAAAGCTATCTTAGCCGACATCTTGACATCGAACAGCAGATAACGCAAGGCGGTTCGTGTCGTTATCTGACTACCGAGAATCCCGAACGCTTTAAGGAAAGTGCGCAAGTCTTTTTGCATGAGCGTGTCGATGTGGAGCATGTTGAGTTGTGACATAGGCCTATTGATTTAGGTTATTCCTTCATTCTTCTGTGTGTTTCTTTTTGCTTTCTATTTAGAAATGACATGAAACATCAGAAGTTTTTTTGTTTTTCATGGTTTTACATGATGCACATCTGCGCACAAAATGATGTGAAAAGCAAGCTGATTTCATGTGAATGAGCATGCATTGCGTAGTGAATCACACAATATGTTCTTGTGAATCATCTTGCATTTTGTTCTATCTTGCGCATCGTTCACAAATAAATCGTGTAGGGTTTTTGCAGTGATAAAATACCTATTATATAGTATTGTAGAGCTAATTTATATAAATTAACTTTGCAGTTCCTATGTGTGTGCCGTTTGCACACCATGAGGAGAGTACTTATATGCGTATTAATTAAGAAACAACCTACACCATTATTAAATGAAACATCTAAAGATTCTTTTCGTGTTTACACTGCTTTTTGCAGCCGTTTTGACCGGTTCTGCACAACAGGTGGGCAGTGTGAGCGGCACTATCAGCGACACAGAGCGACAAGGACTCATTGGGGCGACAATCTCGATTGCCGACTTCAAGCTTGTAACGGTTACGAATGCATCGGGACATTACCGCTTAGACAATGTGCCACAAGGGCGCGTTCGCATGCTCATCAAATACATTGGTAAGCAAGATATCGATACGATTGTCAATCTGAAAGGCAGTATGCATCTCAACTTTACAATGAAAGAGGAGAACTTCCACCTTGATAACATCGTTGTAGTAGCACGTACTAAGACGAGCGGCTCATCCACTTCATCGTATATTAACCGCAATGCCATCGACCATTTACAGGCAACAAGTCTTGCAGATGTATTGGCTTTGGCTCCTGGTGCCATATCCACGAATCAGCAATTAAACAAGGCGGGTATGGCAACTATACGCGGAGTGAGTGACAATGGGCTGAATCAGATAAACTCTTTTGGTACAGCCATTATCCAAGATGGTGCACCTTTGTCGAACAATGCCAATCTAAGTGCGCTCAATCCATCGTTGAACGGCGCTGTTACTTCTATGGCAGGAGGAGCTTCTGCCAATGCCGGCATAGACACACGTGACGTATCTACCGACAACATTGAATCCGTAGAGATTATCAGAGGCATTCCTTCTGTGGAGTATAGTGACCTTACTTCGGGCGCAATTATCCTGCATACAAAGGCTGGACGCGAGCCTTTCCGCGTTAGTGTAAAGGCAAATCCCAACATCTATGAAGCCAGTTTAGGAAGTGGTTGGACACTTGGCGAGAAGTTGGGAGCATTGAATGTGAGCGGAGATTATGCTTATAGCAATAACAAAGTGACCAATAACGACCTCACTTTTCAGCGTATCAACACGCGGTTAGCTTATTCTAATGGGCTCTTTAATAACAAACTGCGCACTAACACATCGCTTTCTTTTAACTATTCTAAGGACCAGTTGGCTCAGAATCCTGATCTTCCACTCGACAAAAGACGTCAGGAAGACTATGGACTTCGCTTGAATACCAATGGACTTTGGCAGATAAACCAAGGTTGGTTGCGTAATATCAGATATGTATTACAGGCAAGTTATGTTTCAAAACAAGGCATGACAGAGGCCGAAGAAACGGCAGCTAATGCTGTCTACTCAGGCACTTTGATAGATGGGACGACTCTAAGTAACCGAGTGGGACAGCATGTTTATGATGCAAACCATCAGGAGTTAACTCATTTTGGGGCTTCGGATGTTGCATCAGGATATTATGCTCACTATCTACCTAACGGCTATGTAAGTCACAACGAGATTGATAGTCGGGAGGTAAATGTATTTGGTAAGCTCACCGCTAACCTGTTTAAATCGTTTGGAAGCTTAAATAATGGTTTACTCTTTGGTGCAGAATTTAAGCTTGATGGCAACGAAGGAGAAGGTACAAAGTGGAGCGTTGAGACGCCACCTTATAGATCTGTGACAAACTTTGACGGCAGTTATCGCCCTCGCCGCTATAAAGATATCCCATATATCAAGTTGTTTAGTCTTTATACGGAAGACAATCTTGACATTAATTTGGGTCAACGCACACTTAGATTACAGGCAGGATTGCGGTATGATCACGCCTCGGTTGTGGGTGGAACTGTTAGTCCTCGTTTCAACACTTCAATCGATATACTTCCTAATATCCTTACTTTCCATGCAGGATATGGTATTACTGCCAAGATGCCTACACTCGTTTATCTCTATCCCGAAAGGGCTTATTATGAATATGTGCACATCAATGAGCTGACAAATGAAAGCATTCCAGAGGCCGACCGCATATTACTTTCTACGACGAAAACAGTCGAAACGCAAAACAAGTCGCTTCGAATCGCGAAGAATTTTAAGCGAGAAGTGGGCATAGATTTACGTTTAGGGACGTTTGGTTTGAACGTTACTGGCTTCACGGAACACCTCTATAATGGATATAGTTTGGGGAATACGTTGACCAGCTTCCTGCCATTTGATTATGCCATCTATATGCGTAATGCAAGTAATCAGTTAGTAACAAAGGGGGTATATCCTATTCTTTCACCTTATTATACGCCTATAAATAGTCAGGATGTACGCACAAAAGGCGTTGAGTTTGAATTGACTTCGGGTTATATTAAGCCTATCCGTACAAGCTTTCATCTTAATGGTTCATGGCTTGAAGCATGCTATACACCACAACAATATGAGTTCTATGACAATTCAAATGGTGACCCTTCAGTGAGAAAGAACATTGCAATCTACGCACCGAAAGGTAGTAAGGATTTTACGAAACAATTCGTAACAACACTTCGTGCCACGCATAACATTCCACGAATTGGCTTTGTTGTAACACTAACGGCACAGGCGATATGGAACCAAAGCAATTGGGCGGAGTATGAAAATGACTTGATTCCCGTTGGGTTTATGGACTTACAAGATCATAAAGCCCATTTCTTTGAGCCAGGAAAGTTTAGTAATGTCGATGAGGTTAAGGCTGCAGGATATGATTATCTGTTGCGAAATGTAAGCCATGCTGACGCAATCAAGGAAACGGTTAAACCCTATTTCCAATTTAATATCAATGTAACGAAAGAGATAAGTAACATTGCTCGCGTCTCATTCTTTGCCAATAACTTCTTCAGAAGCTATCCCATTATGAAGAGTAAACGTTATCCTGGCGTCTACAATAAACTCAATAGTGACTTCTTTTTCGGTATGGAGATGTCATTAAAACTATAAAATCATCATCAAAATGAAACATATTCTTCTCATTCTTACTATTGTCTTATGCGGTGTTTCCTGTACAGGCTTTGACGAAACACGTACAGCAGAGAAAGTCAGTCCATTGAAAGTGAATGTCAATTTGAATATAGACGTAGCACAATTGGGCACAGTTAAGAACCTCATTATTAAGTTAGATAACTATGAAGACGGTTATCATTATACGCGAAATGCTGATAATGCCGATGCAATTCTTGACAGTATAGTCCCTGGAATCTATACCATTAGCGTATCGGGAACAGCCTTTTCTACAGATGGAACGGAGTATTTCATAAACGGGAATGCCGTAAACAAGGCGCTCTATAAAGGCGTTCAGTCTGTTGATATCACGCTAAAGGGACTCAAAATAAGCCCATTAGTCTTCAAAGAAATATACTATGCAGGCAGTAAACCGCCTACAGGCTTCGGCTATTTCCGTGACCAATTCTATGAGATTTATAACAACTCAAACGATGTTCAGTATCTTGATGGCGTTTATTTTGCCCAACTTGCCCCCAACGTTGCTAACAAAAGTAAGCTTCCAGTGTGGGCCGGTGGCGTGAATAATGACGTTTGTTATGCCGAGCGTATATGGCAATTTCCTGGTAACGGGCATGATTATCCGTTGCAACCAGGTGAGAGTGCCGTCATCGCTCAATTGGCAGTGAACCACAAACTGCCTGTATACAACCCCAATTCTCCCGTAGATTGTAGTCATGCTGAGTTTGAGTTCTTCCCCTTTAATAACCGATTTCCCGATGGAAAGGCTATCAATATGATACATGTTTTCTATGATGGTAAACCCGAATTTGGTAAGCAACCTCAGTTCCTTACTTCTGTTTTTGGAAGTGCTTTCGCAATGTTTAAAGTACCGAATGGCTCTGATTGGGACCCCATTAACAACAAAACATACCAGGATCATGAGGTGAATCGCAAAGACATTAAAGCCAAAATACCACTTCAATACGTACTTGATGCAGTGGAATGTATTAATAACGAGACGTTCGTTAATGCCAAAAGAATCCCTGCAGTCATTGATGCTGGCATGACATGGGTAGGCTCTTCATACTGCGGATTGGGTGTAGTTAGAAAGGTAGTTACTGAGAATGGCGACACGATTCGACGCAATAACGGGGCCATTATCCTACAAGATACGAACAATAGTACCGATGATTTTGAGCGCGGAGTGATTCCAATGCTCCACCGATATCATACAGGTGTGCCCTCATGGAATAAGACTTATTGATGAGATTTCAATTTAATCATCTCAAAAAAGAAAACCAATCATGACGAAAAATATATTACTTCGCCTATTCATTTCTGTGCTGTTGGGATTTAATGTGACCCTAACCATCTCTGCACAAGATGAAAACCATGGACATTCTGCAGCGGCTTTACAGCTCATCAAAGGTCAACGACAATGGTTTGACACACAGAATGCGGCGGGAATGGTGTATGATCAAACGCCAAACTATTCTCTTTTACAGTTTAACTACGACCAAAAGAGTGGAAATTTCCATCGTGTTTACACAGCCGAAAAGCAGCAACAAGCGAACGTTTACACGGAAGGTAACCTCAATCTTGGTAAGATTTTGGCTTGGGGAGAGTTTCGTTTCACACACGAAAATGAAAGAGATGCCCGTTTCAATGCATCCTTAAATGATCCTTATCGCGGTCAACCTTTCTTTGTTGTTGACTCTGGTCAGCCCAGCAAATGGCGTCATCAGAATTATCATTTGCGTTTCCGCGTGGCCACACCTGTTGTGTTTCAGCGCCTAACTTTTGGCATTCAAGCCACTTACAAGGCTCAGTTGGCAGCCAAACAGCGTGATCCTCGTGTCGATGCACGCTTTTATCAGCTGCAACTTCAACCTGGTTTGACTTATGCTTTGACTGCACACGACGTGATAGGTGCAAGTCTTAACTACGTCAGTCAAAAGGAACAATCAGACATGTCGCTTGAAAACATGCAACGACGACTGCACTATTATGAACTATATGGACTTGGAACAGCACATAAAGGCATAGGAATTGGCCGACAAACTAACTACTATGGTAATCGCTGGGGCACTGCTTTACAATATGAACACCATACAAATCGTTGGAAGATTCTTGGCGAATTGTTCGCTGATAAGCTTGTAGAGAACGTGGACATTAGCTTCACAACACCTCGCAAAGACGCACAAATCGCGGAACGAAATCTTGGCTTTAAGGTGACAAATAGCATTTATTCTAAAGCTTATATCCATCAGATTAATGCATCGTTTAACTACAAATCTACCAATGGAATCACGTATCTTTCACAACGAGATAACACTGCTTCATCGGCTGGTTGGATAGAACTTCACCACGATATTCGGTCTACTTATAAGACAACTGATGCCACTTTAAACTATATTCTCACACGACTTCGCGACTCGGAATATAGCTGGCAAGGTGCTATTGGCATTGATTATCAGGGCTTAGATGACACATATCTGCTCCCCGTTTCAGTCAAAAGGAGCAAGAACGCCATGCTTTTCGCCGACTATCGCAATAACTTTATCGTTGGAAAGACTATGAATCAGCGCCTCTTATTAGATGTTCGACTGATGATGAAGAGGGCTTTCAGCGGCAAATATGCCTATCGTGGTGCAAACAACGACCTTATTACAGTGCGCGAAATGGAGCCTTTCGACGAAGCCTTCCTTACTGCTGATGCGCAGGGGGCACGCCTTTCGTTGACCTATTCACAGCTGTTGCGCCAACAAACAAACATCAATGGCTATGTAAAACTTGCCTTTAGTGAACTTCATTCCAAGACAAAAACCTTTAATTCTCGCCGTAATGTCAGCGTAACCTTAGGCGTAAACTTCTGAAAAAGCGTATGAAAAGACTTTTCTTCTCTGTGTTTATTCTCGCCATTTCGCTTCATGCCATGGCGCAATATATCATTCGTCCCACGCGGAAAACACCCACAAGTTTTGCTATTATCATTGACAGCACGAGTTATGTAAAGGCAAAAGATGCGGTGATGGCCTATAAAAATAGCGTTGAAAACGATGGATTGGGCACATATATTGCCGTGGCAACATGGCGTAATCCCGAAGCCATCAAGTCGCTCTTAAAGCAATGGCACAGCAACAAACAGCAGCCCTTAGAAGGTGCAGTGTTTGTAGGTGACATCCCCATCCCCATGATTCGCGATGCACAATACCTCACTTCTGCCTTCAAAATGAATCAAAAGAGCGACTGGAAAGCATCCAGTGTGCCGAGCGATCGATACTATGACGACTTCGGACTCACATTCAAATCCCTCAAACAAGATGCCGAAAAGCAACTCTATTTCTATTATAGTTTGTCACCAAAGAGCAAGACTTATCTCTCACCCGATATCTATACAGGTCGCATAAAGCCTTTAGAAATCGCGGGAAAAGATAAGTATGAGTTGCTAAAAAGCTATCTTTATAAGGTTGCAAGACTTAAAAACGCTGAGCAAAACAATGTTCTTGACCACCTGACAATGGCTCGTGGACATGGTTATAACTCTGAAGACAGGGGAGCATGGGCAGGAGAACAGCTTGCATTGCGTGAGCAGTTGCCTTCTCTTTTCGGTCAGAAGGCAACGGTGAAGTTCTTAGATTTCGACACCTTCTACCCTGCAAAGCTGGTTTATCTCAATGAAGCCATGGACCCACAACTTGATGTTTTGCTCTTCCATCACCACGGAGCACCCGATACGCAGTATCTCAATGGCAACCAAGCCGTGTCTGGTGTTGAGGCATCGATTAAGAATATAAAGCGCTATCTGCATGCAAAGGTGGCAGAACGTGCCAAGAAAGTGGGCGCCGATAGTGCCGTAAGCTATTATGCTAAGCAGTTAAACGTGCCCGAAAGTTGGTGTCGTGAGGCCTTCGATCCATCCATTCAACGCCGTGATTCTTTGTTTTCAGCCGACCAAGACATCTATACTTCCGACCTTCATCAACTCAAAACAAATGCTCGTTTTGTGTTGTTTGATGCGTGTTTTAATGGTTCTTTTCATGCCGATGATAACATTGCAGGCAGTTATCTCTTTAACGATGGAAGCACAATTGCCACAATTGGTGGGACGGTTAATGCCTTACAAGACAAATGGCCCGATGAGTTTATCGGACTACTTGCCACAGGTATGCGTGTGGGAAACCTCAATCGGTTTAATGGTTACTTAGAAAGTCATGTCATAGGTGACCCTACTTTCCACTTCACGGATAATGTACATCCTGGTTTTTCCGTAAATCTTGCGTTATCATTGCATCATCGTGATGCAAAGTTTTGGATGCAACAGCTCAATCATCCCTTACCCGATGTTCAGGCAATGGCCTTGCGTCAGCTGTGGTTATCAGGCAATCGTGAGACCCAACAGCTGTTAATAAAGAAATATAACACGTCGAAAGACTTCGTTGTTCGCATGGAAGCACTCAAACTTCTCAGTCTTTTCTATCCCGAAGAGAGTGTAATGGTGTTGAAATCTGCCCTCAACGACAGCTATGAACTTGTGCGTCGGCTCGCAGCTATCTATGCCTCACGCAATGGTTCGCCAGAACTGATTCCGTCGTTGGTTCATACTTTCATCACGCGTGGCCACGAACCACGATTGGGTTTCCAGCTATTGGGCAACATAGAAGCCTTTGACAGTGAGAAGGTTTCAGCCGAACTCAATCGTCAACTGGCTGAAACTCCACGCTATAGTGATGCAGTTATCCGCCCATTGCGACTGACTTTGCAGAAGGCTCCAAGCAACTTTGCTGAGGTTTTGAAGGAAATCACAAATCAAAATGACAAACCTGTGCGCAGAGAAAATGCCATTTTGCGATTCCGAAACAAACCACAAGCGCAGATTATCCCTACACTTCTTGGCATCATTAGTAATGAGAACGAGGATAATGGCGTGCGTATCAAGGCCGCACACACCTTGGGTTGGTTTGACACCAACTATCAACGACGCAACATTGTGCACCAACTTTCTACACTGAAAACGTCGAATGACGAATTAAACGATGAGATTCAACGCACTATAAACCGCTTAAACAGATAATAAACAACCAGCATAGGCAAAGCCTTTTCTTTGCCTTCATCCCTTCATCACGCCCTCTTTAATTTGTCCGACCACATCAGTCATGTGCTCGGACAAATTGTTTTATGTTATCATCCCCTTGTAAACGCCAACCCGTCACAGGCTCGTTTCTCACCCAAACCATACGAACAAGGGGACAGGCGGTATCAAGTTATGAATCAGGGCATTTCCAATGACAACATTGTTACACATTAAAGGTAAAACGATTTGAGGCAAACGGGCCTGCAAAATGCATCAAATGACCATATGATTTGCCGTATTTTACACGATGAAATGGCGCAAATCATTTTACGTTTTTTTATTAATGATATCAGCATTGCAATTACCTCACCATGCAACTCGGTACGAGTTGTTCTTTTGATAGCCCGGGGTTGGCGAGGAACGAGCCTACCCCGGGTAAACGATCGCAAGGGGATTCAACGCCGTAGGTGTTGAGCTTTTTCTGTGAAGGCATGGGTATAGCGAAGGCATTTATGGCGGATTGCGCTTAGAAAGCGCAACACCTACGGCGTTGAAACGTGCGTTTTTCGATACGATTTCTTTCGTTTTACAACATGATTTGGTGGCTTGTTACGCAGAAATAAACATTATCTACAACATTGATTCAAATAATTTGTGAAATGATATATATTGTGGCATAATTCAACATTAAATATATCATGTCACAATCTGCGCCATTTTACGCGCTAATCTGCGGCATTTCATCGTGTAAAACGCGGCAAATTACGCGATGAAATGACGCAAATCATTTCTCCTTTAATTATCAACAACATCACCGCCTCTAATTAACCCCAAAACAACCTCCTCCATTTTCATGGCTAACTACTCCCCTCCCTCTTCGGGGAGGGGCTGGGGGTGAGGCTTTATTTATAGCTCTCCTCCTCAATAACTATTGTATTTCGTTTCACTCTTACATGGTAAGTCTTACCCGGAAAAAAGCGTTTGGTAACCTTCTTTGTAAAGAGTACATTTCTGATTGCTGGCTGACGGAACTTACTTGAGGTATAAACTTCAAAAAGAAGGGCGTGGGAATCGGCATCAATATAATAGCCATTGATCCACGATAAGCATACACCTCGGCCGGCTTTTACGTCATCTACACTGACAAGAGATATGCCTTGAATATCTTTTATGTGGTTTTCGTGGTGGAAAATCAACCTGCTATGCTGTGGATGTTGACGCATCCAATGATGCTTTTCATAGAGTATCACGAAGATAATCCAGCAAAAGAGTGCGCCAAAAGGTAGCATTAAGCGATATGTAAACATATCATGTAAAGACTGATTGAATAGCCATTGTTTATAAACAGGAAACCATTTCTCGGCAAATATTATCGTAATGACGCAGAGAACTGCGGCAACTTCGATGCTCAAAATAGCTCTTAAACGCAATGTTTTGAAGCTGGGTAGCGTTTGAATTGGCGAAATATTGAAGGTAAAATAATAGGCTGCGATGAGTATAATGGTTGGTCCGATAGCCATTAATAAAAGAAAAAAGATGTTCTCCATAAGGATATTGTTTAATGAAATGATATTTTTTTATTCACTCTCTCTATCAAATTAACGGCTACAAAGTTACATTTATTTTCATACTTTCAATGGTTTGAGGGTGTAAAATATATATTTTGACTTCATAAAATGGCAGAGTTGGCCTCTCTATCTGCGTGATTTAGACTTGAGAATCGGCCGTTTTAAAGTGATAAACAGATAGGATAGCAGATGCAGAATCTTATGATTTATGTCGCGATAATTAGGTAAACGTTTGCACAAATAATATTGCATGTTGTTTAAAAAAGCGAAAACAACTTTGCCATTTCCTACTTATATTTGCGCAAATAAGATGTAAATCTAAACAATTCTAACTTAATTCTCAGTTTAATCTAATTTTATTTAAGCGCTATGAAGATGAATATGATGAGGGCTTTACTGCTCTTTTGTGCTATCAGTGCAACGCTTTTAGCCTCTGCAGACAATGGCGTTACGTTTTCAAGTAACCGCACTGACTTCCGCGATGAATCCATTTATTTCCTCATGACGACTCGTTTCTATGACGGAGATCCGTCAAACAACGTGCTCTGTTGGGACAATCAAGAGCAACAAAAGGCTACAAAAGACCCCTGTTGGCGTGGAGATTTCAAAGGTATTATAGACAAATTAGACTATATAAAGGCCTTAGGCTTCACGTCAATCTGGATTACTCCCGTTGTGGAAAACGCCTCGGGATATGACTATCACGGCTATCATGCGATGAGTTTTGAACGTGTTGACAGTCGCTATCAAAGCAGAATAGCCGATGGAGCGACTGAAGACGTGGACTTTCAAAAGCTTATTGACGCGGCACATGCTAAGGGAATCAAGATCATTCTTGACATAGTGTTGAATCATACGGGTAACTTTGGAGAGTCGTTCCTTTGTCCCACCTTCACAAGAAGCACCAAAGTGACGGCTCAAGGCAGTGCCGATTACAGCCTTTCTCCTAATCTTAAGCTGCTGGGTAATGACTATTTGCAACTCAATCCGAGTGCACAATACCAGCGAAGACTGGCACTTATGAAGAACACCGATGGCAAAAACCATGATAAAAACAATTATTGGCATCACTTTGGGAACTTTAATTGGGACGACGATACACGCTGGTGGGCTCAAATAGCGGGTGATTGTGTGGACTTAAATACCGAGAATCCCGCCGTGTATAATTACTTAGTGAAGTGTTATGGGTCGTTTATTAAGATGGGAGTTGATGGATTTCGCATCGACACTTCAGGCCATATAGCACGTCTAACGTTTAATAAAGCGTTCATACCTCAGTTCAAAGCCCTCGGCGAACAATACGCTTCAAAGCGCCTTTTGGCTGGACAGACCACACCAACTCCTTTTTATATGTTCGGAGAAGTATGCGCTCGATACAGTGGACCGGTATATCGTGGGCAGTCAGCCCTTAGTCCTTTCTTCTATACTTGGGCGAGTGAGCATGGTGGAAAGACTTATCCTTGGAGCTCAGATGTTTCAGAATATGAGGGAAAAGACTTTCCAGTAGGCGAAGGTTTGACCTTTTCGGACACCAATCGGAATAGTTGTGAGGCTGAGTATACAGACTATAAAGGAGAGCCCGGCAATGCTTTTAGCTCGGAGAACGCCTTACTTCAGGGCAACAACTACCACAAACCAGACTATAAAGAGGCCAGCGGCTTCAACGTAATTGACTTTCCTATGCACTGGAACTTCGGCAATTATGCGTCTGCTTGGACTACCGCTACGGGCAATGATCGCTTATATAACGACGCCACTTGGAACGTTGTGTATGTTGATTCGCATGACTATGGACCCGATTCTGACAACCGTTATAACGGCGGTACAGCCGCTTGGGCCGAGAATATGGATGTAATGTGGTTGCTACGCGGCATTCCTTGCATCTATTATGGCTCGGAAGTAGAGTTCCAAGCGGGTGCTCCTTGCGACAAAGGACCTAATGGTCCGCTTGCAAATACAGGCAGAGCATACTACGGACAGAATCTAATGGGCAACGTATCGGCTGAAAACTTCGGCTTGTTCCAAGCAGATGGCCAGGTAAAGAAAACGCTTGAACACCCTCTTGCACGTCATCTTCAAGCCTTGAATCGCATTCGTCAGGCTGTGCCGGCATTGAGAAAGGGGCAATATTCGACTGAAGGCTGCTCGTCAAATGGCGGCCGTGCATGGAAGAAACGCTACACTTCGGGCGATGTAGACTCTTATGTGCTCGTGTGTATGAATGGAGATGCCACATTCACGGGTATCGAAAATGGAACTTACAAGGATGCCGTTACGGGCGATGTAAAGACTGTTCATGACGGAAAACTAAGCGTTTCGTGTGCAGGTAGAGGCAATGCGCGCGTCTATGTGCTTGGAGGTACGTTCTCGCTTGGTGAGGATGGTCCTTTCCTTTACGCCACTTCTCCCGCTCAAACCGACCAAAGTGCGTTGGCAACTGACGAGGGTACGACCTGGGTTGAAGCCACTCCAGTGACTCATCCAGCTGTAGAAATGACTCCTGAAGGCTGTACTTTCCGTACAGAAACGCTCGATATAGACCTTAAACTCAAGGATGCTACAAGTGGATGGTATAGGATTGACAATGGAAACAAAGTCGAAATCCACGGCGATATGCAGATAACCATCGGCAGTGACATGAGATTTGGCGACACAAAGACTATCCAATGGGAAGCCAAAGGCATGCAAGATGGGGAGGAAGAAACTACAAATGGTGAGGCCACCTATAAGAAAGTAGATCCCAACAGCATGATAACCGTCTATGTTCACACTACTTCAACGGCATCACCTAAGTTATATGCCTGGACAACAACAAACGGAACCACCACCGAACTCAATGGGGCTTGGCCGGGAAAGGTGCTGACCAATAAGACAAGAATAGGCACAACAGACTGGTATACGTTTGCTGTTGAGGGTAAAGAGGCCTTTAATCTCATCCTCAATGATGGCAATGGGCAGACCGAAGACATTCTAAACATTACGCAAGATACTTATTTTGAATACGCGGGAGGAGCCAATCAGCGTCGTGTTTCCAAGCCTTCTGGTGTTCAAGAACAGCCGGTTAAGCCACAGCCTAAAGGCGAATGTGCCGCTTATTTCATTAATGACAGAGGATGGAATGAGGTATATGCCTGGGTGTGGAATGGCGATAATGTGAATGAAAACTATACAGGCGGTCAGTGGCCTGGCGTAGTTTGCACGCCAACGGACCAAAAAAAGGACGGCTTTACTATCTGGAAATGGACTTATACAGGGCAAAAGCCATTGCCAAACAACACAAAGATTATCTTCAATTGTGGCAGAGGAGGCAGTGTTGGCACTGTACAGACCTCAGATTTAGACTTTAAGTGTGGCACATATTATAATAGTAAGGGGCAGACTGCATTCATACGGGAACATGAAATGACACAACAAGCACAACCAATCAAGATCTATAATCTGCAAGGATATTTCCTTTGGTCGGCCGGTTCGATGGAAGAGGCGGTGAGAAATGCTCCTGCTGGCGTCTATATCATAGGCGGAAAAAGAACTGTTATCAAATAAAATGCGAAACAATCTCTTTACCAATCGCAATACAAATGATTCAGATAAACAAGCGGCTTGCCACGATGCTTGGAATCATCTCGCCGATAGTGCCGTGGCAAACAAGGCTAAACCAAACGTGGTTCAATAGCAATGCTATACGATTGTCAGCGCTTTTGGCCATTCTCGGCATTGATATTTGCGAAAGAAGAGAGATTGTTGTAAGGTAAATAAAACTTAAACGTAAAGGTAGAAAGGCTCTTGGTGCATCATGAAAAATGATTGCCAAGAGCCTGTTTTGCATCTCATCGCACCCTTGTTCGCTGGATAACGTTGACCAGACGCTAACAAACCATAAAGTCATTCCACGCTAATCATACGACAATATGCGTCATTTCACACGATGATTTGCGTCATTTCATCGAGTAAAATGAGCCAGATTATCGCGTGGAATGCGGCATTTCATTGCATGATGATTTACTTCTTGCGCCCAAAATCGGCGGGAACCTCCCCCCACTTCTTAGTTTCCCATTTCATCACCCGCGTCATTACCTGATGCGTACGCAGCCAGTTCTCGGCGCGTTCTACGATTTGAAAGAGGGCTTCGGTTTGCGAATTGCGGTCTAATTTCGTTTTACATTTCTTGTTCTTTACCCACAAAATGGCATTATAACTGTCTGAATAGACAACACGATTGCGGTCACCTTGCTTGTCGATCAAGGCCAAAGCGTGGACAATAGCAAGGAATTCGCCAATGTTATTTGTGCCATACATGGGGCCGAAATGAAACACACGTGCTCCCGTTTGCAGGTCAACGGCCTGGTATTCCATAGGACCTGGGTTGCCCGAACAAGCCGCATCGACTGCCCAGGCATACGCTTCTACGTCCTCAGCCAATGGCAAAACCGTATCGTTTCGCCAGTCTGGGACATCTGATAATTCGTGTTTCTTTGCCAAAGATATAACGATTTATGATGTAAAACGATTCAGAAGATAAAACAAGGCACGTGTATAAACCCATCAATCCCCTCCGTTTGGAGGGATTGAAAAAGGGACTTACATACGTTCTGGAACTTCGATTCCGAGCAGTTCCATGCCATTTTTGATGACCTTTGCTACGTTCTTGGCCAACACAAGGCGTGTAATCTTCTCGCCATTTGAGTCTGCATTGAGGATGCTATAATCGTGATAGAACTGATTAAAGTCTTTCGTTAGCTCGTAACAATAGTTGGCTATGCCGCTTGGACTATAGTCCTTACCCGCTTGTTCGACTGCAACACCAAAGTCGTTGAGCTTTTGAATGAGTTGGATTTCTTTCTCATTGAGAGGTGCATCCATGCTCAACGTCTCGGGAAGTGTGATGTTTTCGGCCTCAGCCTTACGCAAAATAGAACGTATTCTCGCGTAGGTATATTGGATGAAAGGCCCTGTATTACCATTGAAATCAATGCTCTCTTCAGGGTTAAACAGCATATTTTTGCGTGCATCTACCTTCAAAATAAAGTATTTTAAGGCACCCAAGCCAACGATACGAGCCACGTTTTGTTTCTCTTCTTCGGTCATATCCTTGAACTTTCCGAGTTCATCGCTTGTCTTACGAGCGTCATCTATCATCGCCGCTACAAGGTCATCAGCGTCTACAACAGTGCCTTCGCGGCTCTTCATCTTACCATTTGGCAGTTCAACCATACCGTAAGAGAAGTGTACTAAGGCTTTACCCCACTTAAAACCAAGGCGATCTAACAAGATGGAAAGCACCTGGAAGTGATAGTTTTGCTCATTACCCACGACGTAAATCATCTTATCTATCGGGTAATCCTTAAAGCGCATATCGGCTGTTCCGATATCTTGTGTCATGTAAACCGATGTGCCATCGCTTCTAAGTAGTAACTTTTGATCAAGTCCTTCGTTTGTAAGGTCGGCCCAAACACTATTGTCTTCTTTGCGGAAGAATAGGCCTTTAGCGAGTCCTTCCTCAACCTTTTTCTTACCTTCAAGGTAAGTTTCTGACTCATAATAAATCTTATCGAAGCCCACTCCAAGTGTTTTGTAGGTCTCATCAAAGCCAGCATAGACCCAATTATTCATCTTTTCCCAGAGTGCTCTGACCTCTTTGTCGCCCTGTTCCCATTTTACCAACATGGCATGTGCCTCCTTAATGAGAGGCGCTTCGGCTTTAGCCTTCTCGGTAGCAGCCTCTTCTGACAAGCCCTCTTGCATGTATTGAGCTTTGAGTTGCTCGCATTCGGCTCTGTAATGTTTGTCAAAAGCCACATAGAAATCACCGATTAAGTGGTCGCCTTTCTTGCCCGCTTGCTCGGGAGTAATGCCATTTCCCCACTTCAACCAAGCCAACATAGACTTACAAATGTGTATACCGCGGTCGTTAACGATATTGGTTTTGACTACTTTATAGCCGTTAGCATGCATGATTTGAGCCAAAGACCAGCCCAAAAGATTATTGCGAACATGACCCAAATGCAATGGTTTGTTCGTGTTAGGTGAGCTATATTCAATCATCACTAATGGCGAATCATCGGATACTTTCTTTTCACCAAACTTCTCATCGGCATTGATATCATTAAGCAAACTCAGCCAAGCGTCTTTGCCAACAACAAGGTTTAAGAAGCCTTTTACTACGTTGAAAGAAGACACTGCACTACATTTCTTCACCAAAGCTTCGCCAATTTCCTGCGCCGTTTGCTCGGGATTCTTCTTTGAAAGCTTTAAGAAGGGGAACACAACCAACGTGAGATTGCCTTCAAAGTTACTACGTGTCTTCTGCAGTTGCACCATTGTTGCCGGCACATCCTGGCCATAAAGTTCTTTCACTACAAGGAGAACAGAACTTGATATTGCGTTTTCTATATTCATACCGATATGTTGTTTCAAATTGATTTCTGTTGCAAAATTACAACAAAAAGGATGGATTACAAAATAAAAGGCATAAGAAAAGGTACAAAGGAATGGCAAACATTGCGTGGATTACACTTTTTCTATGAGATGATTTGGTTTTATCGAGGGTATAATTCAAGCTGACTTCAAATTAAAAAAGCGTTTGTTTTGCCATTCATCTTTTTTCCATTAACTTTGCATTCGTTGTTATTAATCATTCGAAATATGGAACAAAATCTCATCATTTATAATACATTGACACGTCATAAAGAGCTGTTCAAACCGCAACATGCACCTAATGTGGGCATGTATGTATGTGGACCGACCGTCTATGGTGACCCACATTTGGGGCACGCTCGACCCGCAATAACGTTTGATATCCTATTCCGCTATCTGCAACACATAGGATATAAGGTGAGATATGTACGCAATATAACCGACGTTGGGCATTTAGAGCACGATGCAGATGAAGGAGATGACAAGATAGAAAAAAAGGCAAGACTCGAACAACTGGAGCCAATGGAGATAGCACAACACTATACTAACCGCTATCATGCAGCCATGGAAGCGCTCAATGTGTTACCACCTTCGATAGAACCACATGCTACTGGGCACATCATTGAACAGGAAGAACTCGTAAAAGAGATTCTAAACAACGGCTATGCCTATGAGAGTAACGGCAGCATTTACTTCGATGTAGTGAAATATAACAATGACCACAGGTATGGAATCCTATCGGGTCGCAACCTAACGGACTTGATAAATAACAGCCGAGAGCTTCAAGGCGTCAGCGAAAAGAAGCATCAGGTGGACTTTGCACTATGGAAGAAGGCGCAGCCTGAACACATTATGCGATGGCCAAGCCCTTGGAGTGTTGGCTTTCCTGGCTGGCATTGCGAGTGCACGGCTATGGGAAGGAAGTATTTGGGCAGTCATTTCGACATCCATGGAGGCGGTATGGACCTCATCTTTCCACATCATGAATGCGAAATAGCACAAGCAGTTGCAAGCCAAGGAGACCAAATGGTACACTATTGGATGCATAATAACATGATCACGATCAATGGTCAAAAGATGGGAAAGAGCTTGGGAAACTTCATTACTTTGGAACAATTCTTTACCGGGAATCATGCAAGTTTGACCCAAGCTTATAGCCCAATGACGATTCGTTTCTTTATTCTTTCGGCACATTATCGTGGTACTGTCGACTTCTCTAATGAGGCTTTGGAAGCTGCTCAGAAAGGATATGAGAGACTGATGAATGCCTTTGATGACCTCGAACGCGTTCCTGTGAGCGATCATTGCGATGCAGAGACCCTGCAGTTTGTTAAGAATTTCCGCCAACGTTGCTATGATGCAATGAATGACGACTTGCAAACGCCACTCGTAATCAGCTATCTTTTCGAAGCATGTCACCTCATAAATACTCTTCTTGACCATAAAACTACGATTGATTCTGATAGCCTTCATGAGCTAAGTGAAGCGATGAAACTCTTTGCTTTCAACCTTTTGGGCTTGAAAAATGAAAAGGGTGATAACAACGAAGCACGCGAAGAAGCCTATGGAAAGGTGGTAGACATGGTATTAGATTTGCGTGCTAAGGCAAAGGCGGATAAGGATTGGGCAACCAGTGACAAGATACGCGATGCACTTTCTGAGGCTGGTTTTGAAGTAAAAGATACGAAAGATGGAGTCACTTGGAAACTAAACCGATGATGATTGCATTGAACTAACAATAGGAAACTGCGCTATACTCACACGAATATAGCGCAGTTTTCTTTGCTTTATAAATGATGTGGTTCTCAAACTCCACTAAAACGAAAAAACAAACTGACTGAAATCACACTGCAATCTGCCTCATTTTACTCGATAATTTGATTCACTTTACTCGGTAATTTGACTCACTTCATTTTGCTACTCCATTCATTCTTCAAAACTTTAACACTTGGGGTGCGTGACTATATCGTGCAATTTCTTCTTCAGTCATATATTTCTTAAGTGTTGGATAATGGTATTTGAGATAGCTTTCTAAGTTTGATGGCACATTAACTTGCAATGGACCAAAGGGGCGTTTGACTAAATTTTCAAGGTCGACTACGGGAATATGGTCGGCCGAAATCATCACATTATTATAATAGGTGACGTGTTTCTTATTATAATAAGTCAGGATTTTGTGAAGCAAAGCATAGATAAGGCGCTTCGGAATGAAGGTAGCAACAAGACGGGTCACCAAGCAATTCAAGAAAGTTTGACGCTGGGGATGCTCTATTTCGCAATGACCGAAGTAGCGCCAAAGCCATACTTCTTTCGCCTGGAAGCACACATCAATGAGATTTGCGAGTTTTCTTTGCCGACGTTCTGCCTTCGGAGAGTCTGGAATATGGTCGAAAGGAATCACATCAATGAATATACCTTGATGCATAGGGATGTTCTTTACCGTTTCTTCTACATACAAAGTATTGTTTTTTCTGACCTTAGCGAAGTAATAAGGGGTATGTGGTTCTGTCGCGAAACATTGCAAAAAATACGACGAGTTCAATAGTCTCGGTGCCTCTTTAATAAAGCGTTCGTAGTCATCTCGCTTCATTCCAATGTCAATATCATCGTCGAAAGGCACTATTTCGCCCCAAAAGTGAACGCCGATTGCCGATCCTCCAATCATAAAGAAAGGGGTATCAAGCAGTCGACACACACGATCGATCTCGACAAGTATTTCATATAGCACGCCATGTAACTGTTTTAATTCGGCGGGTTGATAGCTTTTATTCTCCATTTTCTATGTTGTTGATAGCTCATGATGGGGAATGTGAATTGCAAAAACATTGTTATATTGGCATGACAAAGCTGTCATTAGCTTGTCATTCAACAGCACATCCTTCATGAGATGACGCAAAGATAGTGAAAAAACCATATATCTGAGTGGTTAAACAAACTTAATTATAATTTTTGTTTATATGCTTTCATCTTGGCATAATAGTTGTATTATAACAGAAAACGAGGCAAACTGACAGCTAAACCACGCAAACCCTCATAATTAGGTATTGCAGTTTTGAATATTTTTTGTTATCTTTGCCACACGAAAACATAGAGAACTCTATAACAAAAAGAACTATGAAGATTGAAAAAATCCATGCAAGAGAGATCCTCGATTCAAGAGGTAATCCAACAGTTGAAGTAGAAGTAACCCTCGAAAACGGTGTAATGGGCCGTGCAAGTGTACCATCTGGTGCATCAACGGGTGAGAATGAAGCCCTCGAACTGCGTGATGGCGACAAGCAACGCTATGGTGGTAAGGGTGTACTTAAGGCTGTAGAGAACGTCAATAACGTTATTGCTCCTGCCCTAAAAGGCGAGGATGTACGCAACCAACGCGCTCTCGATTACAAGATGTTAGCACTTGATGGTACGCCAACTAAGAGCAAACTTGGTGCTAATGCCATTCTTGGTGTGAGCTTAGCTGTGGCACAAACCGCTGCAAAAGCACTCAATTTACCATTGTATCGCTATATTGGTGGCGCCAACACTTACGTGCTTCCAGTTCCTATGATGAATATAATTAACGGTGGAGCTCATAGTGATGCACCAATCGCTTTCCAAGAGTTTATGATTCGTCCAGTAGGTGCTTCTTCAGAGAAAGAGGCTATTCGAATGGGTGCAGAGGTATTCCATGCATTGGCAAAGAACTTGAAGAAGCGTGGTCTTTCTACTGCAGTAGGTGATGAAGGCGGTTTCGCTCCTAAGTTTGATGGCATCGAAGATGCTCTTGATTCAATCATTCAGGCTATCAAGGACGCTGGTTACGAGCCAGGAAAAGACGTTAAGATTGCTATGGACTGCGCTGCTTCAGAGTTTGCAGTACAGGAGAATGGCCAGTGGTTCTATGACTATCGTCAACTGAAGAACGGCATGCCAAAGGATCCTAATGGTAAGAAGTTCACAGCAGATGAGCAGATTGCTTACCTCGAACAACTCATTACAAAGTATCCTATCGATTCAATTGAGGACGGACTCGATGAGAATGACTGGGAGAACTGGGTGAAACTGACCGCTAAGATTGGTGATCGTTGCCAATTGGTTGGTGATGATTTGTTTGTAACTAACGTTAAATTCCTCGAGAAAGGTATTAAGATGGGAGCCGGAAATGCTATCCTTATCAAGGTTAACCAGATTGGTTCTCTCACTGAAACCCTTGAAGCTATCGAGATGGCACACCGCCATGGCTATACAACGGTTACTTCTCACCGCTCTGGAGAGACTGAGGATACAACCATTGCAGACATTGCTGTCGCTACAAACTCAGGCCAGATTAAGACTGGTTCAATGAGCCGCACTGACCGTATGGCTAAGTACAACCAGCTCATCCGCATCGAAGAAGAACTTGGTTGCGTAGCAAAATATGGCTATACTAAGCTTCGCTAAATCATAAATCTACTTTCATAACACCACGTTATGATTGATGATATGGTTTCATATACACTTTTTGAAAGTGTCGTGAACTATGGATGGACTGCCAAATAGCCATTCGACACCTGCCAAAGCACAGAGAGTCGTCGATCATAACCACGCGTTTTGAATATTGATTTCTAAATTCATATGGGGTAACCGACATTGTTCGGTTACCTTTTTTTATGCCAATAACCTCATGCCTACCCATAGTTTACGCTTCAAGCCAAATCATTTAAGTCAAACTTCCACCTTATTATATTATATAGAGTGAAGCCTTCAAGTTTGCAACATGCAATAAAATGAAAGCTGAAAAGCGCGTTTTCCATGATTCATAAAACTCAAAAAGGAAGTTCATTTGGGTCATAATACATTCGTATATGCCACAAACAAACTTCCTTTTCCTATGGTTTTATCGACTCAATCAGCCGATTTGTGCTTCAAACGACTTATCCTTCAACAATAGAACACTATCGTTTCAGCAACACATTCGATTCTTTTCCTTATCTGATGAAAAGCAACTCACGATATTTTGGCAATGTCCAAAGCTCATCACTCACCACAAGTTCAAGCTTATCTACCTGATAACGAATGGCTGCCATCTTAGGAACAATGTTGTCATGATAGGCAATTGCCTTCTCGCGGGCATCCTCAATACGGTTCGCAACCTTACGAGCGTTGACGAGTTCTTCAACTCCTGACTCTATGAGTTGCGTGCGTTCTGCAATCTCCTTGATAATTTTTATGTTGCGTTCCGTTAGGAGTTTCCCTTCCTCCCGACCGAAAATATCAATCATACTCTGCACATTCTTGGCCAATTGACTTTGATAATGTGTAGCAATTGGAACGATATGATTCATCACAAGGTCGCCTATGACGCGCGCTTCTATTTGTATTTTCTTCGTGTAAGTCTCCCATTTAACTTCATTTCGAGCCTTAAGTTCATCGTGACTCATGACATTTGTCAACTCAAACATAGCCACACTATCTTCATCTAAATAACGATCGAAGCACACAGGGCACGAAGATTCGCTGTCAAGTCCGCGCTTCTTAGCCTCCTCTTTCCATTCATCACTATATCCATTGCCGTCAAAACGAATGGGTTTACAAGTCTTGATATCCTCACGAATGACGTCAATGATAGCACTGGTCTTATCTTCTCCCCCAGCAATGAGCGCATCAACACGTTGCTTAAAGTTAGTCAAAGCCTCAGCAACTGCGGCATTCAATACAATCATTGCACTCGCACAATTGGCTTCACTGCCTACCGCGCGGAACTCAAATCTATTTCCTGTGAAGGCAAAGGGCGACGTTCTGTTGCGGTCAGTGTTATCAATGAGCAGCTCAGGTATCTCTGGTATGCCGAGCTTCATGCCCTTCTTACCCGACACAGTGAATAAATCCTTCTTGTCAGCAAGTTCAATATGGTCGAGCAAATCAGTGAGTTGCTTTCCTAAAAACGATGAGATGATGGCAGGAGGAGCCTCGTTTGCACCCAGTCGATGGTCGTTAGTTGCACTCATAACACTGGCTTTTAACAACCCGTTATGACGATAAACTGCCATCAAAGTCTCTACAATGAAGACAACAAAACGCAGGTTATCTTCAGCCGTTTTCCCTGAACGATGCAATAGTATGCCCGTATCGGTCGTGAGACTCCAGTTGTTATGCTTTCCACTTCCATTGATTCCATCGAATGGTTTCTCGTGTAACAACACTCTAAACCCATGTTTGTTTGCCACCTTCTTCATTAGGCTCATCAACACCATATTATGGTCAACAGCAAGGTTACATTCCTCAAATATCGGCGCCAACTCAAACTGACCAGGGGCCACTTCGTTATGCCTTGTCTTGCAAGGGATACCAAGTTCAAGTGCTTGTATCTCCAAATCTTTCATAAAAGCCTGTACTCTCTCGGGGATAGTACCAAAGTAATGATCGTCCATCTGTTGGTTTTTAGCCGAATCATGGCCCATCAACGTGCGACCGGTAAGCATTAAGTCGGGGCGAGTTGAATAGATATCAGCATCTACAAGGAAATATTCCTGCTCCCAACCCAAGTTGGCTGTCACCTTCTTTACATCCTTATTGAAGTAGTGACAAACCTTAGTGGCAGCCACATTCACGGCATGAAGCGAGCGCAACAAAGGCGCTTTATAATCTAAAGCCTCACCCGTGTAAGAGATAAATATAGTCGGTATGCACAAGGTATCATCGATAATGAACACTGGAGAGGTAGGATCCCAGGCGCTATATCCACGTGCTTCAAACGTGTTTCGAATGCCTCCGTTAGGAAAAGAAGAAGCATCAGGCTCTTGCTGTGCCAGTAATTTCCCCGAGAACTCTTCTATCAAACCACCCTTTCCGTCGTGTTCTACAAAGGCATCATGCTTTTCTGCCGTCCCTTCTGTTAGCGGTTGGAACCAGTGAGTGTAGTGAGTGACACCGTTTTCCATTGCCCATTGCTTCATGGCATGAGCCACATCGTCGGCAATAGAGCGGTCAAGTTGCGCACCATTGTCAATGACATCTGTCAACTTCTCATACACATCAAGTGGCAGATACTTATACATCTTCTGACGATTGAACACCTTTTTAGCGAAGTATTCACTTGGACGCTCTTGTGGAACAGCAACATCTAACGGACGTTTCCTAAACGCTTCTGCTACAGCCTCAAATCTTAAGTTTACCATTTTCCTGTTCTTTATGATGAATGTTATATCTTCTTTCTATACAACTCTTGTTGCAAATATACGCTTTTCTCGTCAACTTTGTTCTCGATGGATAAGTAATTTCTTTTCCAAATCACGCTTTTCCGTTTTCGTTTCAAAGGCTATCGGTCTAAAAAGCCTCCTCTTTCATGAAACACTATCCTCCAAAACTTGTCACAAATCCTATGAATGTATGAAACAAAAAAAGACTCCCACGCACGCCGTGAGAGTCCTTTCTATACCATATTCTTACCAAAACTTATTCTGTTTCTCGTCGTATTTGAAACCAACCGCAGCCAGTTTATCTTCCAAATCCTTACGATTCACGTTCATATCATCACATAGTTCATCAAGTGAACCATAGTTATCGCGCAGCAACATATTAACTGCACTATAAAGAATCATTGGGTCATTGGGTAATCTATCCATATTACTTGCTTTTTACCAACATTTATTTTCAACTGCAAAAGTAATACAAATAATTTATAATCAACAAGAGAAATGCTACGAATCTTCACCATCTTAAGGGATAAAATGATATCGTTTGCAATGCAATTGATAATCAACATTGTAGGCGTTGAACTAAAACGGAATTATAAACTGCGTCATTTTACGCCCTAAAATGCGTCAAATGGTCGTGTGTTTTGCCGTATTTTACACAATGAAATGACGCAAACCATTTTATGTTTGATTAGCAAGTACGCCAACATTTCCCACAAACACATTTGCTGTTACAAATATCCTAATATGCAAAGCTGTAAACGTTGTGTCAAGATTCAAATTTTTTCGCACCAGAATATATGATGGATTGCGCCGAAAAAGCGCAACACCTACGGCGTTGAAACGTGCATTTTATAATACAATTAATGCTAACATACGAATAAATAAATGCCAAAATGTGCCAATAGTTCAATGGATATATCCACTATAATGAATGCGCTCATCATGCAACGCCGTAGGTGTTATGTCTATCTTCTAATGAGCGTATTTGTCATTATGAATATTTCCAACCCGCGACATCGTATGTATTATGATGATTACTCAATAAATATGTTTAACATTGTGACTGTCCTCATGGGGCAACTCGGTACGAGTTGTGCTTTTGATAGCCCGGGGTTGGCGAGGAACGAGCCTACCCCGGGTAAACGTTCGCAAGGAGATTCAACGCCATAGGTGTTGAGCTTTTTCTGTGAAGGCACGCTTAAAACGAGAAAATTCATGGCGGATTGCGCTTAGAAAGCGCAACACCTACGGCGTTGAAATATGTATTTCGTAACACTATTTTTGTTGTTTCGGGTAGTAAAAAGCAATAAATCATCGCATGTAATGCCATAAACCATTTTACATTTTATTATCAACCATATCACCAACTACAATTAACCCTCCAACAACTCCCTCCATTTTCACGACTAACCACTCCCCTCTCTCTTCGGAGAGGGGTTGGGGGTGAGGCTTTGTCTGCCTACCATCATTTTACCTTCACTTATCAACAACATCGCCACTCCAAACTAACTCCAAAACAACTCCATCCATTTCCATGGCTAACTACTCCCCTCTCTCTTCGGAGAGGGGCTGGGGGTGAGGCTGAAATAGGCTGGTGTCTCGGCTTTATTTGAATACAATGAACTTACGAGAAGCTTAGGTTGACATTTTCTTTCGCAAGAGTTTCAGTGATGAACTGAGATAGTTTTTGACGGTTTGTGACGAGAGATTCAGCGAATCGGCAATCTCTTGGATGGGCATATGTTGTTCTTTGCTCATCTCATATATCTGACATTCGCGCTTAGAAAGCAGCTTCTTTGACTGCTGAAGGCGGTCGATTGACTCCTGGTGTTCTATCTGATCGTGGGGCGAAGGCCATGGAGATATCTCTTTAGCAGCCTTTTGATAGTCTTCGAAATCAATCTTTGCGATTTGTTTTCTGAAGCTATCGATGATGAGATTTCGGGCTATCGTGAATAGCAAAGCATGCACATTGCCGTAACAATCAAGTTGTTCGCGGGTGTTCCAAAGCTTCATAAACGTTTCTTGAACAATGTCTTCGGCCAACGAAGTGTTCTTGGTTTGCGCCAGAGCAAAGCCATATAACTTGTTGGAAAAACGCATATAAAGTTCTGAGAAAGCTTGTTCTGAACCTTCTTTCAGTTGCGATATGCACATTTTATCATCGTTCTCCATAGATGTTTTGTTCGCATTTTATGGTTGCAAAGGTGCGCTTTATGCTTTGATTTCTGATTGTTTAGCCGCTTCTTTGTATTCCAATGGAAAGATAACTTACGTTAAGTACCAAGTATTAGTGCTACAAAGATATACAAATTCTATCATATTCTATCACGATATGAGTCATTTTTATACATAGTCCCTATTTTTATAGATAAAATGTAGAGGGCTGTTGCGAAGGAAATAAACTGCAAAAACAGACTAAGAAGTTGGTAAACAGAGGACAGAAAAGAGGGATTTGAAGAACGAAGGCAGGCGATGTGTAACATGAAAAGATGGTGACGAGCGCAAAAAAAGATTGAAAAAAGAGTGGAAAAAGATAGTACTTTTCTCATGATTCAACGTAATATAGGTGTAATCTTATAAAGAGGAACACTATTAATAATATTAAATCAAATTACATGAAACATTTATTGTTCGGATTA
>ERZ773254.332-NODE-332-length-27934-cov-19.024355_pt1 | contig 27934 bp, 21 predicted proteins | sample MGYA00580516_ERZ773254 | MGnify/ENA primary metagenome ERZ773254 (study PRJEB29015, sample SAMEA2738158) | human oral metagenome | biome: human oral; feature: human-associated habitat; material: saliva | place: China | collected 2192 ...
CTATCATTTAAGTTCAGTAATATCTACTTACAAAGTTATTAATTTATTTTCAATTTACAAAATATTTATCTTATTAAATACTTCAAAGTTTTTATTTTAGAGAGGATGCAAAGCTCTTACAGCCTCCCTGTACACGCAATTATTTCTTTCTCTTCTTTGGCAGCACCCACCCTCTTTGTTCTGCTACAGCTTTGTTAAACGTCATCCATACTTTCTCATCCAGGAACTCAAAGTGCATCGTACCTTTCTTAAAGGCCTTTACTCTAAAGAAAGCCCAATTAAACCAAGTCCCCCATTGGATTTCATTATCATACAAGAACTGTCCTATATCAGGTATAGCATCATAATTTTCTCCAGTAATATAGCAAAGAGCCTTAATCACGTCTTGCATCATCGTATCATGACTCGAATAGCTACGCTTTACAAAGGCCGTCGGCCACTGTGCATCGTATGAAGTCATACCAGGCACAATAAATTTCTTATTCACCATATAGTTAGCATTTGTCTTCCACGTCTCTCCAGCAGTAGAGTTTTCAGAAGAGAAAGAGCAAATCATATCAAACGCTTCTAATAGAGCTGTATCCATTCGCTGCTTTGTAGTTTGCATAACCATGTTCAGCACCTGGTAGATATTGTGCATGGTGAAAGGCACATTTGTTTGCTGTTCCACGAATTTATTTATCTGCTCACGTAGTTTCTGTGTAGCATACTTTTCCATGTTGAGCTTATCAAAGATCAACCTCCAATAATACTTTTGCAAAGCTTTCTTATATTGTTGATGACTTACATGTACCACCGCATTTGAACCATCTACAACTGCAAATTTTACAGGCAGGAATCGGTTTCCTTCGCCATTAAAACAAGCAATAGAATTTATCTTCTCGGCAGCAGCCATTGTTTCATCAAAAAGGCGAACAGCAGAGATATATCGGTTAACCATATCACGCACCACATTATATTGTACAAGTCCTTCTGTCTCGTTTGTATCAAGTATATCTGCTTCATTTGAAAACATATAGTCTGCAAACTCTTCTACTCCTTCACCTTCCTTGTAGAGTTTGACCATACTAACTGTAACATCAGTGTTGCGTTCTGCATCTTCAAAGACACTGCCCAGATATTCTTCGCAACCATAAAGCTCTATAGTTTCAATCAATTTTTCTTTTGAGCTATTACGCTCCCATCCTCGACTAACACTATGACTATTACATAGTGCAATGATTACACATCCTGCAGGCGCAATTTCAAAAGCATGTAAGATATGCTTAGCTCCTTCAGAAAAAGGCGGATTCATTACGATATAATCTATATGACTTATCTGCTCAGAAGAAACAGAAAGAAAGTCATCTGCAATAATATCACATTTGCCAGTCAGCAGTTTCTTTAGGTTTTCGTCCTTTTCACATGCAATCACTCTACCAGCTCCATTTGCTTTAAGCCAGTCTACAATGTTTCCCTTGCCTGCAGATGGTTCAAGGATTGTCTTACCGATAAAGTTCTCTCCCATCATCATTGTGTTTATTACCTCTACAGGTGTAGGGTAGAAATCTGCGTTATTTGTAAAAATATTCATAGTGTCTTATTTTTAATTATCTGTTTATTCGTCTATCAATTCTCCATTTTCGCCAATCCAAAGCATTGCCCCCTCACCGTTCCAGTAGAAGTCGAACGCCCTGTTCAGAGGGTTGTATATACCCTCAACAATAGTTCCCTCTTTGAGTCCCTTAATCTCGGCCAAATACCATTTGCCCGATTCGGTAACAACCTTTACTCTTGCTTTTGCCTTGTAGCTCATCTTCTTCTGTATGTTTCAAAGTTATACATATTTTCATCACAATGTGGGCAGTAGAAAGGATAATCCAAAATCCTCTCATATTGTACTGCATGACCGCATTTCACACAATAGCGATACGTTCGCTTCTTAGGATTTGCTTGTTTCATAATCTTTTGTTGTTTTGAATTAAACGGTAAAGTCATTCACGAACTGGCGTTCAATTACAACTTCAAAGTCCCTATTGTTGCATGAGGTTTGTCTCCACTGTCTAAGCTGCTTAACATCCTCTTCGGTTAATGAAAGAAAATCTACCATTATACGAATAGTCTCCTCCATATTCTCACCAATGTAAACAAGTTCCCTTGTTTTGACAGTGTGCCAAGCATCAGTCTGATAAACCAAAAAAACAAGTTTCTTTTCCATTTTTATTGTTGTTTATTTGCTGATTATTTCTTTGTTCTCATTAACCTTACCGTTCAGAATATCAGGTAACATCTGAAAATTCTCTACTGTGGAAAGAGGGAAAGCATATTGATGTATATACCAGCTATTATTAAAATTTACGCTATGACACACAATGAAAGTCCCTTCCTCTTGCAGTTTATATACTAATATTCCAGCACTCTTTTTGAAAGCACGTACCCCAGCGCATAATGCACACGCTTGCAATTTCATTTCTCTATCCGTCTCACAAAACCAATCATAGACTTTGCAGACCTTGCCGTTAACATAAACAGCGAAAATAAATCTCTTATTCATAACATCGAGTGCTAAAGGGTTTATAATTAATTTCGGGCATCCTGATTCTCAACCTTAATAGGTTTTTTGGATCTTCGACCCGAACTTTTTTTTATTCCGGTGTAACCGTCATCTCGAACCTTTTATGTGCAAGGTAAGAGTACTGGCTAAAAGGAAAGTAAGGCAAATAATTGATCGATAAATTTTTCAGGAAACCGCAATCTATTTGATTTCGGAGGGTCTTGAAAAATTTATTGTCAATAAGGGACTGGTGTTTGCCGTGTTTCCTGCCAGTACTACCTTTGCATCTAAAAGTCGATAGATGACTACTGGCGGAGAAGAGAAGTGAGTGGCCGAGAATAGAGACAAAATGAAAATAGACTAAGTCAAAGTAAAAAGTACCACCGGTACAATATAGATAAGTTTTAATCAAAGTATATAGGTGTATTCCTTTATAGAGATATATAATATATCACTATATACAACAATACACCTATATGTATATACATATAGGATATAAGACTCGTATAGAATAGCCTTTTGCTAACAAGGACAGTGATAGTTGTGAAAGATTTTTTTAGTATCTTATCTATTCTTTCACAAAATAATAAAGCTACATTTTTAACATAAAACCCTCTGTAACCCATTGAAAAGGTTTTGAAAACGTTAATATAAGAGTTTTATTTTTTTGAGTATGTTTTTTTGGATTTAAGTTACTTATTTTGTAACAATCAAAATCCATTATTATGCCTGGAAAAAAGAACAAAAAACGTCCATCTTCTTACGAAAGAAGTAATAAATCTGCAGACAATCTTCAGAAGTTTGCAGAAATGATGAGTAATATCATCACCAAAGCCAAATCTAAGAATTGGAAGCAAGGTTGGTTAGGAGTAAAAGGAACCATATTAGGTTTGCCACAAAATATCACTGGTAGAACCTATTCAGGAGGAAATTCTTTTTTCTTGATGGCAGACACATCAGAAAAAGGATACAACACTCCTGTCTATATGACCTTTAAGCAAGCCAAAGATCGTAACCTTCATGTTAATGCAGGTGAGAAGTCTGTTCCCATTTTCAAATGGGGCTTATCCATTAAGGATGAAAATGGCAAGACAGTATCCGAGGAAGACTATAATGCCATGTCAAAAGAAGAGCGTGATAAGTTTTCCGTTCGTCCCTATCCAAAAGTTTACCATGTTTTCAATATTGACCAGACGAACTTATCAGAGGTCAATAAAAAGAAATACGATGCTATTGTTGCTCGCTTTAAAGCTCCTGATGAAGAAGTAAAGGATAGCAAAGGCATGTATATCAATGATGCTCTTGATAGAATGTTCAAAGAGAAAGCTTGGCATTGTGATATTCGTTATGATAAACCTTCCAGCAGAGCTTTTTACGTACCATCACAGGATTTTATTGTACTGCCTATGAAAGAGCAGTTCAACATTGGTAAGACTGCTGAAGAAGTCTATCGTGACGGTATGGAGTATTACTCCACCGCCTTGCATGAGATGGCCCACTCAACAGGTCATGAGTCTCGTCTTAACAGGCAATTTGGAGCAAAGCGTACCGACGGTTATGCCCATGAAGAATTAATTGCCGAAATGACAGCAGCTCTAGTAGGAAGTACGATGGGTTTTGATAAGAAGATATTAGAAAACAATGCCAATTACCTGAAAGGGTGGTTAGAAAATCTCAAACGTAATCCTGAAAGCATTACCACTATCATGTCCGATGTAGGCAAAGCATCAGACATGATTATCGAGAAGATTGACGAGCAGCGTGTTGCCTTAGGACAGACCCCATTGAAAGAAGGTAACTTAGAAGGTCTTACCGATGACCTTGGAGAAGAGACACAACAATCTTCTAAAATAAGCAATGCAGAAGTTCGACAAGAAGAAGTTTCAGAAGAATCTGTATCTTCATCAGAGAGACAAGATGATGACATTAGTAATATCTTAGACAATAAGCCTCTAATAGAGAAGGTTTTCTATGGTGAGTTTAATTTACCTGAATGGTCAATTCCCTATCTCAAAGACAGCAATGAATACGGATTAACAGCAGAGCAGCTAAATACTGTAAAAGATTTCGAGAAAGATTTTCCTTCTAAGTTATCAATTGAAATTACAGAGAGTTCAGTTGAAGGGAATCATAATACAGAGCTTGGTCCTGCAACTACTGTTGTTAAGGCAAAAATTTATTATTTTGAGCAACATATTAGCGATCTTTTCCCTACGGACGAGTCTACTCGTGATAGACTTGACAAGGATTTGTCCGAAGACAATAAGAGTCGCAAGACTCTTTCAGATCTTCAAGCCCAGCACAGCAATATTAACGCCCAGTATCCTGCTGCTGTGAATGATGAAAGAACTCGTCAGTTAGCATTGCGTATTAACCAAGCAAGCCAAATTATTTCCGAGTACAGCAATAATATAAAAGCTGTATATGGTCAAGATTTTATGTTTTCTGAAGCAGCAAATAAAGTTATGATACCTCAATCCATCTATTCAGGCCAGCTAAAGCCTCTTTCTGTTGTTCAAGACCAAGGAGCCAACCAAGAGAAGAAAGTCTCCGTCCCTGAATCTCTTCAGATTCCAGTATGGGAAGCCTATGAGAAAGAGAAAAGTCAGACAGGTGATTTCACCTATCAGGACACGGCAGAGGAGTATGGTAACATACTCTTAAAAGGAGTGGAAAACATTCTACCTCGCATAAAGGGAACTCTCACTATTAACCAATGGGGGGCTGATGTACTATCTGCAAAGATCGAGAATGACCCCCGAATATTCGATACTTATATCATCCCCGAACCATTAAAAGCATGGTTGGAAGTCTCTCCTAAGGAAGAGTCGCACTCCAATATGCAAAGTAGCTCCACAGGCAAAAATGTCGACATAGTAGCTGCATACGTATTTTCAACAATTCTTTTACAAAAAGAGAATCAGGAAGTAGGCCTGTCATTTACCATAGACGGAAAGCAGTGGGACAACTATGACGAAATCATGCAAGGCAATTCAGACCATCCTATCTCCGAAGAAGCGTTTGCTGCAGCTTGGGCTTTAGAATCCTCTATGGGTATTTCCAAGCATGATCTTTCCAAGAATGCTGTGGCTATTCTTAATGACCATATTGCTACTACAGAATACTATGGGGAAGCCACCCTCAATGGGTCAAAGGGAGGCATAGAACTATTGCAATCCGGTAAAGTTTCTGCAGATTATAGCGTGAAAGGTCAACAAGTCACAGTAGAAGCGTCACCCAAGATTGAGGAAGAGCTGCACCCTGAACAAGTGAAAGAGATTATCGAGGCAAACGAATCCTTCCAGGAAAGCAAAGAAACCGATGAAGATATCTCTCTCTCCGAGGACAGCAATCCCGAAACCAATGTAGCAAGCATAGCAAAAAACATCATGGAAAAAGGAAATGTACCAAAGGAAGTTGCCGAGAAGCAGGCAACCGTCATAGCTGATGCCCAACAGGCCGCTATAGAAGAGAAGAAACAGAAGGCCGAGCAAGCTAAGCAAGCTGCCCTGAAGAAGGCAGAAGACGAACGTCGTAGGGAGGTCGAAGAAGAAAAGCGTCGAGAAGAAGAGAACAAACAGCAAGAGAAAGATAGCGGTCCGAGTTCCAAACTTCTCCTTCATGCTGCCCTTCTTCTTGGTGCCTTAGAGCTTGCCAAAGGCAACAAGGGTATTTGGATGAACAAGGCAGGCAAGAGCAATGCCGAGTTTATTGGAGCGAAGCGTCCCATCATGGCTTATAACAACATCATGATGAATCTGCAATCAGATAGGCAGGGCTATCGTTCAAACGTATATACTACCTATGACAGTGCAAAAGATGCTGGCACGGCTGTAAAGCAGAACGAAGAATCTCTTGCTTTCAATTGGGTTAAATGGGACTATCAGCATGTAGGCACAAAAGAACTCATCAGTAGAGAAGACTATGATAAACTTCCTGCAGAAGAGAAGGAGTTCTATACCAAGCACAAATCAAAGGAAGAGTATGGTATCTTCAATATTGATCAAACCACTATGCCTGCAGGCAAGCAAGCAGACTATACAGCTCTCTTGAAAGACAAAGGAGCCAAGATAGATCAACTTACCGAGCGTGGCGTAAGCAGTATGATGAAGTTTGCCGAGAAGTTAAAATCCAACCATCCTACCTCTATGGTCATTGCTCGTACTGACAGTAAATATCAGATTTATGGAAAAGATGCGTCAAGAGCAGGAAAGCTCTTAAACTTGCCAGTCAGTCAGACCGAAGAAAACGGTCAAAAAGTCAAGTCAGTAAGTTTCCCACTTGACAGGATTAATGACTATCTACCCAAATTAGTCGAAGCCAAGCAGTGGGTTGTAGTAGCCGAGAATCTTGATAGTGCCGAACTTATCAGACAGCTTCCTAACGAGAAGGAAGTCATTTCAAATGCCAATCAGACAGCACAGAGAGTAGGCAAATCTGCAGGTATAGGCTATGAGCGTGTCATGGTACTTCAAGATGCCGCTTACGACAAGCAAGCAGATAAGATTATTGTCAGTGGAATGAGCGATAAGGACGCTGGCGATAGCCGTCAAGCTGCTCTTCAGAAAGCCAATGACATCTATCGTGCCGTTGTTGCTGCCACAGGTAGCGAGCATCGTCTTGACAGGATGGGACGTAACAACCTCCTCCCTGGCGATGATGCTAAATACGAACGTTTCGTTCAAGACCTAGCTGCAGGAGTTCTCATGGCACGTCAGGGCCTTCCAGCTACTCTATCAAAAGAAAGTATGCAAAATGTTAACTATTTGCAGCGAGAGATTAGAGAGAACCCTAAGATGCTCGGTTTAATCGAAAAAGATGTCAATAATGCAATAGAGTCTATTGACAAGCATCTAAAGCAAGAGATTGTCAAGTACGAAGATATCCGCAAGGAACTCACTCCAAAGGATCTTATTGTCAGTCCAAAGCAATACAAGATTTCTAGCGATTTAGCCAAGATTCCCGATATAGAGTCCAAGCAAATCGTTATTGTAAGAGACAAGGCAAAAGGTGCAGCCGATGTTATTCTTCCTGAAGGAGCATCATTAGACGATGATGTAGAAATATCAGGAATCCGCAAAGACCGCATTAAAATAGCTTTGGGCAAGGAAGGCATCAGTGATGTCAAGTTCTACAATGCAGGTGGTGGTTTAGGTTTAAATGAAACCAACGACTATTACAAAGGCAAAGAAGTCTCTGTGGACAAGCTAAAGCAATATGAGTTTAGCCAACACAGGGAAATTGATGTAAAGCCACAGATAGAAGCAGCTAAAGTTGCCAATATAAAACTCTTTACACCTATCAAGGATGATAAGGGACAATATGCCTTCTTCTTCAAAGTAGATAACGAACCCTCTTTTGCAGTCTATCCTAACGAAGCTCATAAGAGAGCCTACTTTGATGCAAGGAACACAGATCAAAAGAAAGAGATACACGAAGCTCTTGCACAGAAATACTATTCTGTTGCACAGAAGCACCCTGAAACTAAAGTGGATCTTATCATGCCAAAAGTCCCTGCTGTCGATATGAGTAAGATAGAACGTCCTACCATCACCAAAGACAGAGATGATCCTAACAAGAAATATGTTATGGCCACTATTGATGGTAAGCTCATGAAAGAGCCGATAAGCAATGATCAATGGAATAAGATGTGGTTGGCCGACGATATGGCAGAGTATAAAAAAGCTGTTGCAGCAGTGACCTTTGCACCCTTTCTCAAAGTAGAAGAAAAGAATGAGAATCCCATAAAACAAGAAAAGCAGGAGAATGTTTCTTCAAACCAAGAGCAGACGCTATCTCAATCTGAAGACACAAATGAGGAAGACGTTCAGCAAGAAGAAACTACTCCAAGAACAGTTAAACCTCGTGGTATGGGAATAGGATAAGGAAAATAAAAAATAGACAAACAACATGGCAATTTCACCATCAGAGTTTATCAATCGATACGCCCCTTATGCTATGGAGCAACAAGTCAAGTATGGTATACCCTCTTCGGTTATCCTTGCACAGATGGCCGTAGAGAGTACCTGGGGCAGTTCCGACCTCGCCAGAAACGACAACAATTTCTTCGGTATCAAGCGAGGTTCTTCATGGACAGGCAGAGTTAGTTTTCATGACGATGACCGTCCCAATGAAGCATTCCGTTCATATAACAGTGTAGAGGAAAGTCTTAACGACCATTCTGCCACCCTCCTCCAATCAAGATATCTTCGACGTTGTCCTGTCAATGATAGTACAGATCACTTAGGTTGGATACGAGGAATCAAGGCAGGCGGTTATGCCACCGCCCCCCACTATGTAGACAGCATCGAAGGTGTTATCAGTAAATACGGATTAGACAGGTTTGACCGTCTAGCCATACAGACGGCCAATCAGAAAGGTATTCCCATAGGCTATATGCGAGGCCAAGGCATCAGCCCAGCAGGCACAGCACGTCCTGCCACCCCAGCCATCCTCCTTAATCCTCTTCAAGGCAGATGGTGTATGCCTATCAACTTAGAAGGGTTACGAGTATCAGGAGAGTTTGGCGAAAGTCGTCCGGGGCATCATCATGGAGGGGTAGATATTAGCACTGGAGGTAAATATCTCCCCATCTATGGTACAGAAGACAATGGAAAGGTCATTGCCGTTAAGCCTAATAATGGTGCAGCAGGCAATATGATAACCGTTGAATACAACCGTGCCGATGGCAGCCGTTTACAGTGTACCTATATGCACCTAAGCAAAATAGGAGTCAATGTTGGCGACGTTGTCAATGCAGGAACCCCTCTAGGTATGTCAGGCAATACAGGTCGTTCCACTGGAGCACATTTGCATTTTGAGACCAAATTCTATAATAGCAAAGGTGAGCTTCAGCGTTATGACCCTGCCGAATACCTTGCCGAACTCTCTTTCAGAGGCAACCTCCCAGTTCCTTTAGACAAAGGCGGTCAGAACATGGTAGCTCGTTATGCCTCCCTTATGGCTTATAACAATGGGCAACCAGGCATGGGAGGACAGCCCATCGACAATCCCCAACTCCTATCTAACCTCACTAATTCCGATGATCCTAACCGGTGGTTACAATACCTTATGAATAGGAATGGTGAGGAAGCAGCCCAAGCAAACAATGGTATATCAGGCCTTCTATCCTCGCTCTTCATGAGCATCTTAACCCTCGCCCAGGAGTTAAAGCAAGACGAGAGTAACGACCTTGCTCTTACAGAAAAGAACGGACAAGAAGAAACCAAGGAGGCAGCTTCGTTAAGAAGAGATAGAGAAAGTGTTGATGTCGGCCGACTTACTCAAACTGCCTCGTTAAATTACGATTCAGAGCTACCTGAAAAGCAGCAAGAGAATACGATACGTAGAGTATAAAACTACAAAGAAATAGAAATATGATTAAATGTAATGTCACAGCATGCGGTACTATCAGTAATTCCGCAGTAGAGAAACAAAGCAAAGAAGGAACACCCTTTATTTCCTTCAGTATAACCATTCCCATAGCAGGCAGCGATGGTTCAGGAGCCGAGCTACAAGTCTTTGTTTCCGCCCCAGGCAACAAAGATACGATGGGACAGTATTCCACTGGTCGCAGAGTGAAAGTTAACGGTACACTCTACATTAAGAAAATAGACGAGCGTACTTATTACAACCTCCGTAGTGATGGTGAGATCGAGATTGTGAAGTCCACCGAAGCTGATGCTCTTACAGGCTCTATGGAGTTCAAAGGAAAGGTCAAAGGTGAAATAGTTGAACGCACCAATAAAAACGGTCATCAGTTCCAAACCTTTTCCGGCATATCCCAAGACAAAGATGGCGAGAAAGTCGGCTGGCTATGGGTTCGCTTTCTTGCACCTACCCCAGTTAAGCAAGACTTCTTCAAGCCCGATGCCTACGTAGAAGTCAAAGGCGAGCTTCATTTCCATATCTATCAAGGCAATGTTAATATCGAGTGCCGTACCAGCAGCATTGTTCCATGGGAACTAAGCACAACACAAAAATGATGTGTCATATTTTTTAAGTATTTGAACCACCAGTTTTGCAAAGCACTATCCATACAAAGATAAACCTTTGCAGGCTGGTGTTTATAAATTCTTTTAACTATAACAAGTATGAGCCAAAGTGATAATAAAAAAAATCTCTTTCACAACCACCTATTAAGTGGATGGAGTAAGATATTTGGAAAGAATGTCGAGCAATCATCAGAAAAGACAGAAGTAGACAACACAAAGAAGAAACCTTTCCCTCAAAACCATTTTTTCTCTGTTGAAGAATTATCCTTCCTGTCAATAAATCAAAAGCAGCATACTCTATTAGAGCGTTGGGCATTAGAGATGAGTTTATGGGCGAAAGGACGTTGTAATGATACTGACAAAAACAACTCCAAGTTCTTCCCAGCCGTTCAATGGCAAGACGGCTTGCTAAGTACCTGGATAAATTCTAAGCCCTATGCCGAAGATTTAGATCAACAAGCCGATCGCCTTTATCAGCTACAATTAGCAGGATACGAATTATCTGAAGCCTATATAAGAATGATAGATGCTAGGTCCTGCCGAACCCTTGTAGGTAGTCTTTTTATAGACAACAGAAAGGACAATGAAACATCTCATAATCAAAATCGTTATATGAGAGTTAAGGAAGTTATAGACAAAGACGGAGAGCCTTTGTCTTTATGTGTCTCTTTCTATGATAAAATCAGTCACCACCCATCATCTGAAGATTATATCACATACAAAAAACTAAAGACACTAATTGATACAAAGAATTTCACCGTTCTTAGTAACGAAGCTCTCCACAAATGGAATGAAGAAGCCACAGTACGAGATGATGTTGAAAAGAAGTATCTATCATTGATAGATATGATAAAGCGTGCCAACCATTTACAAGGTATGTTTCCTGTCAATAACTCCATCTACGTAAATCTTGGAGGTAAGACCTATTATCCCAAAGCATGGTCACTCTATGATAACAAGATACGTATAGATTTCAATTTGGATACACAACAGGTCCAGGCGTATATCATTGAAAATGATGAATCCTATCTTTTTGTCGATGTTTTGAATTATATAGAGAAGACTTTAAACGAGCGCACAGTAACCAACGACCTTGCATCTATGGTAAGGATCTTCGGTAATGCTATCAATGAAAATGGAGCGTACGTACTCTTATCTGTAGAAAAAAATCTATGCAGCATCGACGGTATCGAAATCAACAGAGTTGCTGTAAATGCTTCAAACGAAGTTGTTGCATCTAACACTGAAAGCAACATAGCTACCACTTTAACATCCTCTGACAAGGATACGTTGCTAAGGAGCATCGTAGAATATTGTGACTCTTTAATCAATGATTATAAGAGAGTCCAAAGCAAAAGTACAGATAAGATAGTAAAGGAGTTATTACAAGCTAAACTTAACACTATCTACGAAGGATTGTCAGTCTATTGCAAGACAACAGAAAAGCAACCATTAGATACACTGTGGCAGAGTATTCTCACACGATTTGGGATAGCCCCCTCTCCCTCTTCAGAAGCAGCTGTTACATCTGCAAACGTTGTACAGACAGAAGCATCTTCTGTGCATAAAGAAAGTCTTAAAGAGCCTACAGACAAGGCAGCTGTAAAAGTAGAAAAGCCGGCTGCTGCACCCTCCGAAGCAAACTCTCCACTTATCACCGAGCAAGAGAAAAACAATACAGACTCATCAAATAGCAGTATGTCTTCAAGCGAAGAAGCAGAGACTTCCTGCAAAGAAGAGAGTATATCCATTCCCCAAGGTTATATACAGGTCCAACCAACCCCTACAGGTAGATGGCATACTGAAGAGATGCAAAGAAGAGAAGCCTATCGAGTCTATGGTATGTTATTAAGTAAGAAACTCAAAAGGCAGCTTGATAATGGTGATAACCCATGGGTATCCAAGCTAATGATGCTACCAAGAGATACAGAAGGAAAAGTCTATACAGGCACCAATGCCATTATGTTAGCTCTATGGATGGAGGAGAAAGGCTTCGAGTTACCCTTCTTCATTACAGAAAGCGAGTTATTAGATAAAGGTTATGGTATTTCTGAAGAAGCAGAAAGTCTATATATTCTCAAAGAGGCAGGTACAGAAAGAGTTTATAATATTTCGCAAACCACCTTCCCTATTAACCAGCGTCGAGCTTACGAATCATTGAAGTTAAACATGGTAGCTTTGGAAAGAAAGAAAACCAGTGGTTATCAGTTCCTTGATGCAAAAGACTTTAGCAAGATTGAATTAAAGCATGATGGCACGCCAGGACTATCACTCTATGACCACACAAGTAAAGTCATTCACATAGCCTCCAAAGACAAGTATGAAAATGGGGACGATTATTATAGGGATTTAGCAGTTGCCATGATAGAGAGTACCAGAGATATAGACTTCGATACTATCTGCTTTGACTCCTATCTCTTTGAGAACCTCGTTTCCCATTTAGGCAGTGGTATCATCAGTCAGAGTTGCCGTTTTGATGCTACCAATCCCGAATATTCCAAGATATGGCGAGAAAGGTTAGAAAACAACCCCAACTATACCAAACGCATATTAGAGCAATCAGAAACCTCCTCCAGTCAAATCTTACAACTCTCCTTATCATAAGGGGATATTTCCCCAAAACCTTAATAATCTATACCAGGAATACACCGAGGGGTATAGGGGGCGAGAAGCCCCATACAACAGAGAGAAGGCGGCCAGCATCACGCAGACCGCCTTCTATAAATACAACTACATGTTGTAAAAAACACTAAACTGCCATCCTTTGTGTCACGATTATTTATCTTCTTGCGCTTTTTGTATTGCTTCAAGAATAGTTTCTTTCATAACATCATAATTAAGTCCTAAAGGGAAATGTACATGTCCGCCTCCAGCAATAGCACCATCAATAAAGAGACGTACATTCCACCATCTCTTGGCATTTTTTCTGGTAACTCCTATTTCTTTTTCACAAGTACTTTTCGTACCAAAAGGATTTTGATATCGCCACAGTGTTACTTTTATGGCATTTTCAGAGCTTCCTAAAGCCTTCAGTCTATTCTGATCTTTTTTCCACTCGTTATATACCTCCATTGCAGAAATATTGGCATCTTTGTCTTGATTACCATTACTACTTTGGGACAGAAATTGTTTCTCCTGCTCCTTTTGTTGCTTCTGTCCTTCCTTTTGTAGAAGATCCCACGCCTCTTGTGGCATTTCATCAGAATCATCACCATACCTCCATTCATTGATGAACTGCTCTGCCCCTTCTTCATTGCCCTCCATATATCCGAGTACATCGCACCATTCTTTGTAGGTATTTATCATTTCCTCTCCGTGCATAATGATGCAGTCGAAGTTGGTAATTTCTTCCCGATCGAGACGATCGAGCAATTCTTTCTTTAATTCAGCCATAACATTTTAGTATTTAGGGTTATTATCTATGCATACCTCTTCGTTTCTGTTCTTCCTTCTGCGCATTCTCATCGCCAAGATGGTAGAACTCACGCTGCATTTCATCGGTGTAATCATCTTCAGGAACGTAGTCTTTGAAAGAATTATCATCATCTTTTATCCAGCATCCATATATACCGAAATTAAATGTTGGTAGTTCCTGTGAGGCAGCATTATCGTATTGTTCTCTATCTCCGCTTACTACCTTGATTCCACCATCAGCAAGAAAATCCAGTCCAAAAGTGAATGTTCCCTCTTGCTTATCTACCGATAGTACATTGCCAGTACACATCTGTGCCACCTGTTCATTAGAGAGTTCGAGTTCGCTTTGCAGAGTGGCCAGGTTATCCTCCATTAGCGAAACAGGAATATATAATACTCTGTTTGTCTTATCATCGAGCTGTACAAAGCACTGCTCCTTTCCAGGCATCTTTGTAATGATAACTTTACCACTACGCAATGTATTCTGTTCATTAGGCGTGAAATCTTCCAGGTCCGCCATTTCGCTTCTTGGAGCAATAAGTATATCCACCACTTCTGCTCTTCTTTCTAATTTTAGGCGAGCCTGGATCGTTCTTTTAAACCCATCTCCTAAATCAACCCGAATAGGTAATATTGGAGTCCAGTTACCACTCAACAGTTTATTCATAACCACTTCAGGAAGGTCATCCACCATCTCCTGTGAAAACCCTATACTTTCAAACTTCTTATAGGGTATCTCATTTTCTGCAAAAATCGTCTTCATCTTTTCTGTTTTTTGTTTTTGCAAAGATAGTTTCTTCCTTTGAAAGAATCCCCCTAAAAATTATAAACCTTTTATATTAACATTTTCAAAATCTTTTTCCACGGATTTAGGGGGTTTGACGTTTTGGAAATGTTAATATAAGACTTCCTTTTTTTTCACACGCCTTATTAAATAGGTTTATTCTATTTTTGCAGTATAAACAAAGAAGAATATGATAACAATTTTGAGATACATTTCTCTGCTTATTTTAAGTTCAAGCACCCTTCTATGTTATGCACAAAAGAAGTCGGATAATGATAACTTACAGGATTATTGGATAGACAAATATCTTAGTGTAAGTTTTCCGCTTCGTAACATCAAAGTCAACTCATCCTTCGGACGACGTAGAGACCCTATAACAGGTAAGACAAAAGATCACTGTGGTCTTGACCTAAAGGCACATTATGAGAAATGTCTTGCCATGTTTGACGGCAGCGTCCTTAACACCGGCAGTGATCCTACATCAGGCAACTATATTATCATGCAGCATGGCGATTACACTATCAGCTATTGCCATTTATCACAGATATGGGTAAGAAAAGGCGATAAGATATTTGCTGGTGATCCAGTCGGCGTTAGTGGTAATACAGGTCGTTCCACAGGAGCACACCTCCATATCACCAGCAGATTACGAGGAAGACTCGAAGACCCTTACAATCTCCTTACCTATATAAGGGATGTAAAGTTAGAATGTATCGCTGCCCTCCATGTCAACGAGAACACTCTCCTTTCCCCTAATGATTTCTTCAAGAAGTATGCCCATGCAGCCATGCGCCAGCAGAAGAAGTATGGCATCCCAGCCTCCGTTATCCTCTCTCAAATGGCATTAGAAAGTCACTGGGGAAGCAGTACGCTAGCCCAAGCAGGCTTTAACTATTTCGGTATTAAAGCTAACAGGAGTTGGCTTAATAGTGGGCTTCCTTATAGCGTTCATGACGACGACCTTAAAGGCGAGAAATTCTGTAACTTTGCCTCCCCTGAAGCCAGTATGGAATACCATTCCATGCTGCTGATGAGCGATCGTTACAAGCAATGCTGGCGTTACAGTTCCACCGATTTTCACAACTGGCTTGTCTCTATTAAATCAGCAGGCTATGCTACTGCACGAGACTATGTTCAGAAGTGTGAAAGCATCATTTTTAAGTATAAACTCTACCTCTATGATGCTGCAGCCCAAAAATTATGATATAGAATAATTGAAAATAAAGTATAAAATCAAATGAAGAAAAAGATCTTATTATTATCAGCTTTCGCTGTCATAAGTCATGCCCTCTATGCCCAGGTCGTATATGGCACAGAAGAAAACATGTATGTAAAATCAATGTATGATAATCCCATCAGTCACATTGATAATCCCGAAGAGCCTGTAGTGGCAACAATAGAAGAACCACGCTACCAGCTATCAGGTCTTACAGACAATTGGTTTGTTTCCGCACAGACAGGTTTCCTCTCCTTCTTAGGATCTCCAGTCACCCATACCGATTTCAGCGGCAGAACCAAATTAGGTTTTGACTTTTCTCTAGGCAAATGGCACTCTCCTTATTTTGGAACTCGTCTTGTCTATCAAGGTTTTAAGTTTATTGATTCACAGAAGACATCACAATCTTTTGGGAGTTATCATATCGATGCACTTTTCAATGTATCCTCTCTCTTCCGTCCCTCTTTTGACACTCCTGCAAAATGGAATATAAGTCCATACCTCGGTGTCGGTCTTATAAGGCATAATAACCTCAAACGTTCATCCTTTGCCTTTTCTTATGGTATTACAGGTAGTTATAACTTTAATGAACGTATTGCTTTATCTGCCACTCTCGGGGGAACAACAACTCATGGCAACTTTGATGGTTATGGCAATAAAAAATATTTTGCAGACAATCTATTGTCAGGTTCTATCGGTATAACAGTTGGTATCGGACACTTAGGATGGCATAGAAAGGAACAAAGACATTCAACAATAGCTAACGAGGAGATTATAACTCATCCTACTGCTATCAATATTCCTTCCTATCCTCGTAACAGCTATAACGGACTCCGCTCTCTTCAGGAAAGAATTGCTAACGGTGAAGGAAAAGATGGCACCAACAGTATTGATGATGACAATATCGCAAAGTTTGACGCACCTATCCTCTTCTTTTTTAAGCGCAATTCAACAGAACTCATCGATAAGCAACAATTTATCAATATAAGAGAGATAGCTGCAGCTGTAAAGGAATACGATTTAGATGTTCGTATTGTAGGTTCAGCCGACAGCAAGACAGGAACAAGTAAGCATAATCGCACCCTTTCCATCAAACGCTGTCGATATATAGCCAAACTGTTACTAAAAGCAGGTGTGCCTAGAGATAAAATGACAGCATCTATCAAAGGAGGGAACAGCTACTACAAGCCGTACACCGCCAATCGTCATACCTGCGTCATGCTATATAAAAAGAAGTAATAACAAAACCATCCAAACCAATAGACTATGGCAACATTAAGAAAAAATACGGATTATCGGATGACCGATATATCACCTCGTCTGCAAGATACGCTCAATGCCAATGGCATGCAGGCGCATATTACCATGACCGATACAGGAGACTATGAATTAGTTACCTTATCTCATAACTCTTCCGAACCTCGTCGTTACGCCCTTAACCAGGAGCAGGTTGAAAACTTGATGAACAGTGGCACCAATGTATGGGATAAGAAAGCCTACAACACCTTTGTCAGCATTGTCAAAGATGACTATTATATACCAGGATCCTATGTAGCAGCAAGAAATGCCAACAGCCCTGTTAATATGGGCTTAAACGGTCATAGACTTGCAGATGGTGAATACGGATATAGAGAGCCACGCTTTTTCCGTCCTTTTGAGGGACCACGATTCGGTCGTTTTGATAGTATCATAGATGGCATCTTAGGCCTTGCAAGTGGTGGCAGGGTAAGGCGTATTGATGGTAGACCTTTCTATGCAAGTAGTGCACCAGTAGTTATAGACCGTCCTGATGGGCGTTTACGACCAGGAGAGTTAAAAACAGGAGCATACGGCTTTTATGATAAAGGAACAAGACAGAAGTCAGATGTTCTTCAAGATATGAGTATTAAGGAAGTCCAACCTCCCAAGATTGAACGTCCTAAAGGTCAGTCCGTGCCTCTTAACTCTATCACCTCGCCAGTTTATATGTCATCAGCAAAGTTCCAAGAAGTACTCTCATCACATGGTATTGTCATTGATGAGAAGAAGAATCTTTTGACCATCAAGTCATCAGAAGTGAACAGCAATCTTGAATACCAGCTGAAGCCTGAAGAGACTAAGAAACTCATAAGTGAAAAGTTCAAGTATAACGATAAGAAAGGTGTACACAACAAAGATGGCATCTCCGTCAACGAGAGACTTGCTATCTTAAATGCCGTTATAGGAAAGGATTTTAGTGACAAAATAACCACCGATAAACTAAATAGTAAAGACTATATCGACATCAAGTTAAAGCCCGAAGTCGAGCAAGAGTTAGGTCTCCATAAGGAAGTTGCTAAGCAATACCTGGACTCAAAAGCAGATATCATAGACTTCAAAGCGTCACGTGAAGACTATAGAAGCGGTTTCATAGACCGTTGGAACTCTATTGGTGTTGTCGATGGTCGGTCACTTGATCCTGGCAAAGGTTTCTTTCTCCCAGTCAAAGATGGTCGTGCCGTATCAGTTGGTGAGATACAAGTATCACCAGTGAACGATGGTAAGAGTGCAACCACCTATCGTATGACGGCTATCATCAATAACCAAGTCATGTCGCACGATATCTCCAAGGAAGACTACATCAAGTTTATTAACTATAACGACGAGTACCGTCTGAAGCTCTTCGATAAGGTCTTCGATGAAGTTAAGATTAAGAGTGCATCTAATGGTATTATGGAAGATGGAATCCGCTCCGGAAAGCTGGACGAGACTACAGGAGTTGCTGTACTAAAAGGCAATTATAATCTTGTTAGCGATACAGCTACAGCTGCTATAACAAGTGCTATGGCATATAAAGATCAGATATCAGGTAATTATATGCTCACTATGCGAGAAAGCAAAGATATTGGAATGTGGTCATATAAGATTACAGAAGAAGATTATCTTGCTTTCAAGCAGGCTGACGACGATGGCAAGGCAAAACTCTTATCAACGCTTATACCAATCAAAGATGAGAAGGGACAGTCACTATCTATCGTGAAGGCTGTCACCCTTCCTATTTCCACTGTCGAAAAGAATATCACTTCGTATTCAGAGAATACTGATATGAAGGAAACTACCAAGGAAGGTGTTAGTCGACCTTATAACGAAAGGATGGCAGAGGCACTTAACAAAACCCTCTTTAAGGACTCCGAACACATCAAGGCAGAAGCTCTTTCAGAAGGGGATGTTCAAGCTATCAGACAGACAGAGAGTAAGCTGGTACAAGAAGGCAAAGCACGGCCTTCGTTGGAGGAATTACGTCAGAATGTCAAGATAGCCCTTCAGGGCGAAGCTGGTGTGAATGGTGAGTCCTTAGAAAACCTAAAACCCAGTAAGCAATGGGTTAGAAGTGGTGGCCATGGCAGAGCTACTGATGTAGGTGATATTGCTGTCGAGCGGTTACGTGATGCTGAAGGTAAAGTCATAGAAGGCAAATACAAGATGACCGCTGTCATTGATGGTAATGTATTCTCTCATGAGATTACCCAAAAGGATTTTGACAAGTTCCGTGCCGTCAATGATACCCAACGTATGAAACTTTTTGATAAGATTTTCCCTGAAGTAGAGATGAAGACAAAGCCAGGTCATGGTTTCAACTTAGGAGCAGCTATTCTTGCAGCAGTATCTGTTGGGTTAGACGTTGTTGGAAGTGTTATGTCCGAGCCACGTTACCGCCCTGAACTTTATGCTAGTCGAGATGTCTATTCCAAGCCTGGTGTTGTCTCTCCTGAAGCCGTATCGGCAGCTCTTTATGAGGCGGAGAGCGAACCACTAAGAAGAGGTAACGGTGAAGGCAGAGGAATGGGTATATAGTAATTCTCAATATGTTAGATATGCTTAACAATGAATTTATACCATTCCAGACAGTGACAATCCGCCCTCACTGGGGACAGTTCTGTATTAATGAGTTTCCTGGTATCTTGCTTTGTATTGCAGGATACTGGGTAAGCCGTTTTACGGACTTCGATTTTCACGAGTTTTTTATATGGCCGTCCTTATTCCTTACCATCTATCTGTTTTTTCAGATTGTCTACATGGCAAGGATTGAGTATGTTCTAACAGCAGAACAACTCATCACCTTACATGGTGTTCTTTCTCACTCAACAGACTACATCGAGCTTTATCGTGTCATAGACTATCAGCAGCACCAATCTCTGCCACAGCAGCTGTTTGGACTGAAGACTATTACCATCTATTCAGGTGACAGGAACAATCCAAAGCTGAATATGATAGGTATAAAAGCAAGATTAGATATTGTTGGTGAGATACGCAAGCGAGTAGAGTTTAACAAGAAAAGAAAGGGAATTTATGAAATTACCAATAGAACATAGACGTATCCTTTTGCTTATAGCTCTCCTTTTAGGGACTATCTCTTTATCAGCACAAGGACTTTCTTCGTCCAACCCTGCTGAATATGCAGCTATCATAGCAGGAGAGACACGGATAGATAGTCAGGTTGTAAAGCAATCAAGAGGTATGACCGCTATTGCTGCAGAACAGATGGCAATGGTTAAACTCAATACCAAGATGAAGAATTGGGAGAAAAAGTATAACGAGTATCTAAAGACAGTTTCAGGCTATGCTTCAGCCATTAAAGCAGCTACTACTCTCTATTCTGATGGTATGCAGACCCTCACAGCATTATGGGATGTCCATGCAGCCTGCAGAATCAATCCACAAGGTATTGCAGCCTCCGTTTCCATGAACAATCTCTATATGGAAACGGCAAGCGAGTTTATGCGAACTTATAAAACCTTGAAAAAGGTTGTAGCCAAAGGTGGAGAAGGAAATATGCTTAGTGGTGCTGAACGCACGGAGCTACTATGGAATCTAACAGATAATCTAGCACGCTTAAACAGGAAGTTACGCCTCCTGGCAGTGAGCATCACCATGCACTCTTTTGAAGATGTGTGGAATAGAGCCATTAATGGAAAGATAGGTAAATCCAATAAAATGTTAGCAGTAGAGTCTTCGAAACGAATGCGAAGAGCAATGAGCAATGTTGCTAAGTTCTATAGATACAGACAATCACATAAACCATGGGGTCAATGAAAACAATCATAATAAGAATAAACGTTTTGTTTTTTATGTTATTTCTTGCCTCGTTTACGAATATTCATGCACAGAACGGTCCCGATGGTGGTCGTGCAGCACTGTTTATTACTTATGCCAAGAAGGCCAAGAAGGCTATACGAGCCCAAGATGCGTTATTAGCAGTCAATCTTACAGGACATAAGTACCTAAAAGAGGAGGTTAAGGAAATAACAAACCTACAACTCCAATTCAACGAGTATCTTGACAGTTTGCAGGATGTTATCAACACTGCTGCTGATGTTTATGGTATTTATATGGAAGTAAACGAGACGTTGAAGAACTTAAAAGTAGTAAAAAGTATCGTTGTCAGGCAGCCGGCTAATGTATTAGCTGTGGCCTTATCTAGGTCTAAAAACAATATTTATCATGATCTTATAGAAAATGGTACTAAAGTAGCAGGAGATATAGAGCATCTATTTCCATTTAGCAAGGATCCTGATAAGAGGACAAAGCTAACGCAATACGAAAGGATCAAGATAATGGATAATATACGCTTAAATCTACGTGCTTTAAACGTAAAGCTACGAACGTTAAGCAGGCTTGTTAATTATACAACCATAATGGATTCATGGTATGATCTAAAAGGAACTGGTAAAGAATACCAACCACGCAAGATGAGGACAATTACTAACGACTGTTTAAAAGCATGGTCTAGGAAAGCTAAAAGTGTAAAATATTAAGAGCAATGGAAGAAAGTAAAGAAATACAAGGAACGTACAGTATATTCAGGACTACCATATATATCTCTCTCCTTTTGGAGTTCTTTATGTATGGATTAGACCAAACAGCATTGAGTGGCTTAGGTGGAATTACAGCAAATTTCCACCAAAGGCTTAGTGTTCTCTCTATGTACCAGTTCCTCCCTTATTCAAAGATGGTAACACTTATGCTTGTCATCATCACCTGCATAGGAACAAAGAACAAGAAACAGATAGAGTTTGATGCACGAAAGATGGTATTTTACCCCCTATCTATTGGCCTTGTCTTAGTCGTCGTATCCGTGTTTATCTATAACAGTAATTGGCATGCAAGACTATGGCTATTAAAGGCTAATATATGGCCGTATATGGCTATCTCCGTAGTAGGTACTGTACTTGTCCATATTGCACTTGACAATGTGTCAAAGTACTTCAAGGATGGCATGCTTAAAGACCGTTTCAACTTCGAGAATGAAAGTTTTGAGCAAACCACAGAACTTGTAGAAAATAAGTATTCAGTCAATATTCCTATGCGATACTACTATAAAGGAAAGTTTCGTAAAGGCTGGATAAACATAGTGAACCCTTTTAGAGGAACCTGGGTTGTAGGTACTCCTGGTTCAGGTAAGACATTCTCTGTTATAGAGCCTTATATTAGACAACATTCAGCCAAAGGGTTTTCTATGGTTGTCTATGACTATAAGTTCCCTACACTTGCCACAAAACTCTATTATCATTATAGGAAGAATCAGCAGCTAGGCAATATTCCTATAGGGTGCGACTTCAAGATGATCAACTTTGTCGATGTTGAATACAGCGCACGTGTCAATCCTATTCAGCAAAAGTACATCCCCAATCTAGCAGCAGCACAAGAAACAGCAGAGACCCTTATAGAGTCTTTGCAAAAAGGACAGAAGAGTTCAGGCGGAGGTTCAGATCAGTTCTTTCAAACCTCTGCAACTAACTTCCTTGCAGCATGTATATTCTTTTTTGTAAACTACAACAAGAAGCCTTATGATGAGAACGGAAAAGAGCTATATCCTGAATATAGTGAAGACAAAGGCACTCATCATAAAAGACTAACAGGAAGGGTTTTCAGTGATGCGAAACAGATTGGCAATAAAGACTATCAGGTACAACCTGCTTACTGGAAAGGTCAATTTTCGGATATGCCTCACGTTCTTTCATTCCTAAACCACTCTTATGAAGAGATATTTGAGGTGTTAGAGACCGACCCTGAAGTATTTCCTCTCTTAGGACCATTTATGACGGCCTTTCATAACCAAGCTATGGAGCAGCTGGAAGGTATGATAGGAACTCTTCGTGTACAGACCTCTCGTTTGGCCACAAAAGAGTCTTACTGGGTATTCAGTGGAGATGACTTCGACCTGAAGGTATCAGATCCTCGACATCCAAGTTATCTACTTATTGCCAACGATCCTGAAATGGAAAGTATCATTGGCGCACTTAATGCTCTGATATTAAATCGACTTGTCACACGTGTAAATAGTGGTATGGGTAAAAATGTCCCTGTGAGTATCATCGTTGATGAGCTTCCAACGCTCTATTTCCATAAGATAGACCGTTTGATAGGTACAGCACGAAGTAACAAGGTAGCCGTCACTTTAGGTTTTCAGGAAGTACCACAATTGGAAGCTGACTATGGCAAGGTCGGAAAAGATAAGATTATCACTACCGTAGGTAATGTTGTGTCAGGATCAGCTCGTTCAAAGGAGACGCTTGACTGGTTGTCAGGGGACATCTTTGGTAAGGTTGTACAGTTAAAGAAAGGTATTACTATTGATAGAGATAGAACTTCTATCAACCTCAATGAGAATATGGATAGCCTTGTCCCAGCTTCGAAGATTAGCGATATGGGAGCAGGTTGGCTTTGTGGTCAAACAGCACGTGACTTTGTTGTCACCAAAACAGGTAGACGAGATGCTATGGATATACAGACATCCGAAGAGTTTAAGACCACTAAGTTTTTCTGTAAGACTTCCTTTGATATGGAGAATATTAAAGCAGAAGAAGCAGATTATTTCAATTATCCAATACCAAAGTTCTATAACTTTGACTCTGAAGATTCTAAAGAACGAATCCTATATTCTAACTTTGAACGAATAGACAGCGAAGTAAAAACGATGATCAAAGTCATTCAAACAGAGAATAAGAAGAATGGTGGTTCACGAGTTGCTCCACGGAAGGCTGCTATAAAAACTAATAAAAATAAATCGTCCTAACCTCCTAAATAAAAAAGAAATGGTGCATCAAGCGATACATCATTTCTTTTTTTAGTTTCAATAGTCCGTTAAATATTATGCTGCGTCAGTATCGAAACTAAATAGCATTTATTCTGAAATCTGTTAAACTGCCCGTCCAGCCGTTAGCCCAGCTTAAAAATAAAATACAATGAACAATATTGTAGCCTACGAGGAACTGTTAATCCTCATTATTTCTATCTATCAGCCCAATAGCATAAGAATGCGTATCAAAGTAGTAGCCCATAGAATGCCTTTTAATTTCCTCATATAAGCGACCTTGATATGTCACCACGGCTTCGTTATCATCGAGGGCGCAAATAGCATCATATACCTCTCGACGCTCTTTCAAGAATTTCTCAACATCCTCGAAGTTGTCGAAATCTGATATGATTTCCTTTACTTCGTTCTCGTAATAATCAGCAGCATCGTCGGCTGTAAACAAATTATAGTCGTCTCCATACTGCTCTGCTGTACGAGTAAATGGGTCGTACGCACGATTGCCTGTCCTATACCAAAGATTCCAGCCATCACGTTTATGGAATATCTCAATACTTAAATCGTGCTGCTCTGCATATTCACGTGCTTCTTCCATAGACTCAAAGCCGATAATAGCCTTTTTTAAGTCAAGAGGATAACCACTCCGTTCCGATGTAGTTTCGATTAATTCAAAGCCTCCCTGTGCTGCTAAATCGATAAAATCAAATTGTTTCATATTCTTTCCCCCGTCATGCCGATAGGTCAGCTTTTAGTTTTTATAATTAATTTCGGGCATCCTGATTCTCAACCTTATTAGGTTTTTGGATCTTCGACCCGAACTTTTTTTTATTCCGGTGTAACCGTCATCTCGAACCTTTTATGTGCAAGGTAAGAGTACTGGCTAAAAGGAAAGTAAGGCAAATAATTGATCGATAAATTTTTCAGGAAACCGCAATCTATTTGATTTCGGAGGGTCTTGAAAAATTTATTGTCAATAAGGGACTGGTGTTTGCCGTGTTTCCTGCCAGTACTACCTTTGCATCTAAAAGTCGATAGATGACTACAGACGGAGAAGAGAAGTGAGTGGCCGAGAACAGAGACAAAATAAAAATAGATAAAGAAAAAGTAAGTATAGTTTCCTGGATAAATGGTATATACATATTTACGAATAGACAAGAATACGTATATATTATATACGTATTACATTCTATACATATAGTTATATATAAAAGAATAATCATGATAGTCCGTTATACTTTATCTCTTTATTTATTTTTAGACGGCTTGTCAAGCTGATAATATAGTTTGTTGTTAGTTTCTTTTACTTTTGCCTTCATAATTACTTTGTTTTATTCGTCTAACTTTATATGTGTAATCCCTTTCTCTTTCAGTTCAGCCAATATCATCTTCACTAAGTCGTAATACTTTCGATTCTGAAATGCAATATTAAGAGCGTCTTCTGCATCGTTATGATATTCTTGAACATAATTTGTGATTGCTTCTTCGAACGCGTCGCAGTCAACTCCCTCGTAGTAGTCGCTGAAATCAATAATTGATGTCAATTCACAGCATTCTTCATGCCCTTTGAAAGACCAGACATCGCCACAATCTTTATTGAACTGTCTGCGGTATCTTTGTCCTTTGTGAATTATGCGATTGCACAATTCGCAACGATACTCTTTTCGTGCAATAGGGTTAGATTCATCTATTAACTCCATACGCTTATTGTTTATTACTTCATTCACATAATCCATGATATAAACTCATACAACTATAACCTCCGTCTGGCTCAAACATATCAAGCTGTGCGTCATTACGATTTACATACTTGAACACTTCCTGTACCGTGGGATATTCACCGTTAGCGCAAAATCGCTTTGGTATGTAAGTCGGTGCAAAGAAAGACGAGCCTCGTTCTGTTTCTTCTCTCATTTTCTGTTCTGCCTTAAGTAGACGTTTACTTGCCCATTCATCTTTTGAGATGAGTTTTACTTCACGCTTTCTACACATCACACAAGGAAAACATCCGACCCTTGAAAAGCCTCGTTCATACAAAGGATTAGGTCGCTGTCCATTCTCCAGTATATAATCTATTACATCCTGTGCTGACCATCTGAATATAGGTCGTAGGACAGAAGCATCGTGTGTCTTACACCATTCTATCACATCTTTCTTGCGATATAGACCTTTTATTTCATTGTTGAAGTAGTCCTTAAAATAAGAACATTCTACATCATACCCAGCTCGTGCAGAACTCTCCTTTGCTCTAATACCTTGAATAATAATGAAACTCTCATCCTGTGAGAGAATATAGTCTATCATAGGTATTATTTTTAGTTCAGAAGTACAGAATCTTGCCATTGCAGAAGGAAAACGCTTCTTTTTTATACTCATATCCACAAAATCCTTATACTTCTTACTTTTGATAGTTACTAATTTAACACCAAGTACATCTACAATAGCGTTGATATGTTTATAGGTGTCAGCGTGTTCCCACCCTGTGTCACAGAACACTGCTGTAACGTTTTCTTTTCCATAGTCGTTTACAGCCTTGATTAGGCAAGCTTGACTATCTTTACCGCCACTAAATTGTACTAATATTTTCATAGCTTAATCAACTAATTTTACTGCTGCATCATACTCATCCCATGGACTAAGCATGGGCATTAGGATAATGCGTATGTCATCGTTTAAAACAAATTCATTAGCTGCTCTATTAGGGTTATGTGTTAACTTAACAGAGGTTATTCCAAGAAAATCCAGTGCAAACTTTAGTTTACTAATAATCCTTGCCCTAAAGCAAGCGTTGCCAATATTTATAACGGCATCTTCATCTGTAATCTGCTTTCCTGTCTTCTTGGTTCTTTCAGGTTCAATTTCTCCAGTACCATCACATACTGGGCAATCAGATTCATGTTCGTGTGTATGTCCGTGAATGTCCATATACTCCCAAGTAACATAGCCACTTCCGTTGCAATCTTCGCACTCAACTGCATCTTGAAGAACAATTTCTTCATCAATTTTAGGACACTCATCCAATGCTTGATTGACAGCCTCTAAAGTGATTCTCTTATTACAAGCACTCTCTAACTTTGGAAAAGCTAACTTCTTTTTTGGATATTCATTAGTAAGAGCTTTGGGATTTATCCGAATCAGGACAACTCCATCAGAACTCCAAACCTCATTGTAATTCGTGTTGAAAAAAGGTTCAGTAAGTATCTCTTTTATGTGGGTTTTATCACAGAACTTATCTAACAGTTCCGCTTCATTCTTTATTTTCATAATTCATTTACTTTTAATCAACTAATTCAAAACTATATGCTACCACCCACGGATTACTCTCCCATGTACCTTTACCACTGATATTGTCGATGAGATACCAAAATGCTTCACGTGCACTTAGGAAGGCTACGTCAGGGGCGTATCCTATATTTTTGGAAACATAAAACAAGTTCTTGTTGTCATAAAATTGCCAAACGCCCTCACGCAGTATATCCTCATCTGATATACTCTGGAGTCTCTCCACATTTACATCTGTAATTCTGATGTGGTGGGGGAGCAAGTTAGCTTTTACAAACATTTTATTCGTCCACCCAGCCTTATATTCTCTATTTATAGAACCATCTACATTGATTATAATATCGCTGTACTCCGCCATACTTTCGATAATATCCTTGTATGGTTGTGCAATTGCAACAATATCTCCGACTTTGTAAGGCAGGCACTTTGCCGTTTCCTCCCAATTACCAAGCGGTGTACCCTCTTTCAGTAGTCGCCTTGTCATTGTCTTTATTCCGTAAAGTACTGCCAGCGTGAGGCAATACTTGTCTGAAAACATTATCTTTTTCATACGCTCTATTTTATAAGTTCTGGGTTGTCTATTACGTTGCCCAATACTTCTATGTCGCTTGCCCAATAGGTTAGACCTATGTAGCTACTTGCGCCAATCTGCTTTGCACAA
>ERZ773254.333-NODE-333-length-27867-cov-28.479469_pt1 | contig 27867 bp, 20 predicted proteins | sample MGYA00580516_ERZ773254 | MGnify/ENA primary metagenome ERZ773254 (study PRJEB29015, sample SAMEA2738158) | human oral metagenome | biome: human oral; feature: human-associated habitat; material: saliva | place: China | collected 2192 ...
CCGTGGCGCGCGCGTCTACGTGCGCGTTTAGCACGAGCCGCCCCACTGAAACCAGGTGAGGCGGCTACGCGTACATATAGATTACGGCGAGCAATCTGAGGGTCTTTCACGCCCTCAGTTTACTCAGCTCAGGCGCTACGGCGAGAGCGCAAAACCAGCGCGCCCGCACCAGTAGTCAACAGAGCCAGGGCTACTAGGCCGCTAGCGGCATCCAAACCGGTGATAGCCAGCTTAGAAGAGTGCACAGCACCAGTCTTAACCTTGGCGTTAGCGCTAGGCAGCTTGTCAGTTACCAACACGCCAGCGTCAACCGGGGCAGGTAGCGGTGAAGGCTTAGCGGGCACAACCGGCAGCGGCGCAAGCGGGGTCCTAGGCTCCTGCGGGATAGCGATAGCCGTGGGCTCCTGGGTGGGGGCCGCAGTAGGCTCCCGGGTAGGTTCCGCAGTGGGCTCCTGGGTGGGGGCGGCTGGCGCTGTCTGGGTGGGGACAGGTGTGGGGGTTGCTGCCGGGCCTAAATACACAGCCTGAATATAGGCGTTGGGGCCAAAATCAGCGGCGCTAGCAGGCGTTTCCTTGGTGGCGTTGTCTGCGCCAGCTACCAAAATAGGGGTTTCGGTAGGCCACGCGCCAGAGAAGGCCACAGAAATACCAAAGCGAGTACCTGGCTGCTTAGCCTTAATGGTGGTCACCTGGTCACCCAAACCGCTGATGGGGTGAGAACCAGCGGTAAAAGCAGTGGTCGGGAAGTAGTAGACCTCGCCGTCGCCTGCATGGGGGGCACCTACAGCCACCAAATTAGGCTTACCCTCACGGGCATAAGAAGCCACTGACCAGCCAGAGCCGGTGCCGGTAAGCACCGCAACATTGGGGTCAGTCTGGTTAGCGCTGTTAATCGTGTAGGTGCTGTGACCGCTATAAAGCAGCGCCACGCCGCCATTAAAACCAATCAGGGTGTCATCGTAGCCATCGCCGTTAACGTCTCCGGCGCTAGCAGCTGTAGTGGCCTTACCCAGGTAGGTGTTGCCTTCCAGAGTGATTTCAACGGCCCTACGGAGGGGGTCGTCTAGGTCAGGATAGCTTATAATATCGGCTACTAACCAAGCTTTACCGTGCTTGCCATTAGCATCAGAGGCGGTAATCGCGTAGTAGGTATGGCCACCAACATCAACATTGCTGACGGGTTGAATGGAATCAAAGAACATGCCTGTAGGGCTGTACAACTTCTGGTTGGTCGTATAGTGTTCGGGCTTGTTTAAATCTATATCGCCCCGCCTTTCAGCAGGCAGAAGATAAGCCACTGAGTGGTTGCCTTCAGGGTTAAGTACGACGATGTCACTAGTGTACTCGCCGTCGTATTTTCTATTCGCGAAGACGGCTGAGAAGTTGGTGGTACCCGGGGTACCGGTGATAGTGAAGCCCTGACCTTTTTCTGAGAGCTTGGTGTAATCAACGTCAGAAAAGTCAGTCCTGCCGTAAATTAGCCAAGCTTTACCGGCAGTTGATGAGGAGACCAGTATCTCATCTTTGCCATCATGGTCAACGTCAACTACGCAGGACACAGAAACATTAGGTGAAGCAGGAATCTTGAAGCTGCTTGTGCCCGCCACCGGCATTTTGCCGCCGGGGTTGGCACCCGGAATGACGGTAACCAGACCGGAAGGGGAGGCAGTAACGATGTCTTGCTTACCAGTGGTATAGCCATAGTCCCTGCTATCGCCATTGACATCACAGAACCGATCCTTGGCGATGGTAGAGCCGATCTGCGTACCTACCCAGGTGCGCTCTTTCTCGACAGACTGTTCGGGGGCTGCGTTAGCTAGCGTGGGGAGTGCTAGAGCTGCAACGCAAAGCCCAGCTAGCGCACTGCTGCGACGCCGGTTTGCGGCGAGTAACCACGACGGGACCATGGCTTCCTCTCTTAAGGGAGTAATTAACCTGTGTGTATCCTAGCAAAGCTGATAAAAGGCTGTTAGCGATTAGGTCCTAAAGAGACCGTGTTGTAATACAAATCAACCTCAGGGGATTTGCATACCCTTACTTTGTTACACGCCGGTGGCGCAAAAAGCGTTCAGATAGTGATATCGGCGGTATGGTTTTAGTGGCACTTTGTTAGTAATGGAACGGCATTTGCCCTAAGGTTAGGAAATTATAATTGAGCAAACGTGAAGCCTATCGCCGTGGCCCAGTGCTGCTGCGTGGTAGCCAGATCCCGCGAGACACCTCCGACGCTCGCCTGCTAGCTAGCTCCGACGACGCCGCCTGGCTGCATGAGGACCCCTGGCGGGTGTTGCGTATCCAGTCTGAGTTTGTAGAAGGCTTTGGGGCGCTTACTGGCATTGGCCCGGCTATCAGCGTCTTTGGTTCAGCCCGCACTCCTAAAGACACGGCCGCCTATGAGCAAGCTCGCGCTGTAGGGGCCAGTTTAGCTAATGCCGGTTATGCGGTTATCACCGGTGGTGGTCCGGGCATGATGGAAGCGGCTAACCGTGGGGCCCATGAGGCAGGCGGTTTAAGTGTTGGCTTAGGAATTGAACTGCCGCACGAACAAGGCCTAAATGAATATGTTGATTTAGGCGTTAACTTCCGCTATTTCTTCGCACGCAAAACTATGTTCATTAAGTATTCGGATGGTTTCGTGGTTATGCCAGGGGGATTTGGCACCATGGACGAATTGTTCGAAGCTACTACCTTAGTGCAAACTCAAAAGGCCCGCTCTTTCCCAATTGTGTTAGTGGGACAAGATTATTGGGGGCCATTGGTAGATTGGATGTCTACCACAATGGTTGCGGAAGGCATGATTAGTGCTGATGACATGAATTTATTGCAGCTAGCTGATAATGCTGAGCAGGCGGTTGACCTGGTGGTTTCTGGCGCTAGCGCCAGGATTGCCGCTAAAGCCGCAGAAAACCGCGCTCATCGCCGTGCTGAGCAGGGCTGATAGCGTTAAATATCAGCCATGAAATTTGGTGTTTTTGCGCACCTAGCGATCACATTTAAAGGTTTACAAGACTATACTGGCAGCAGTTGAGTGTGCGTTTTGGGATCCATACTCGTGATTAGCGAAAGGTGATGCCATGGCAGCCATGAAACCTCGGACTGGCGACGGTCCGCTTGAGGTAGTCAAGGAAGGTCGTTCCATCATTATGCGTATGCCTCTAGAAGGCGGCGGCCGACTGGTGCTTGAAATTAGCCCCGAAGAGGTCAAAGACCTCGCCGCAGCGTTAGAGGCCATCTAAGTCTCAGCGCTAACATACATAAAGGGTCACTCTTTGTGAGTGACCCTTTTGCTTTATAAATAGCGGTTTTAAGCCAATTTTGCGTAGTTTAAAGCTCGACGCCGGCTGCGGCCGGGGCGGGGCGCTTGGCCGCGTTAGCGGCCCGCAAAATATCGCGCGGGCTTAGCTCCACCTGGCTGCGTAGCTGCGCTAGCAGAGCCGCATCAGCATCGCTTAGGGGAGCCAGCGCAATATTGGCTGCGGCAGCGTCTACAGCCGCCGCAGTGGGGGCGGTGTCCGCCGGGGCGTCAGCATTGGTTACAGCGTCGCTGTCAGCGTTGCTGGGCTCAGCGTCAAGACTTTGGTCAGCTAGCGTCGGGCTGACCAAGCTAGCGGAGTTGTCGGTGTCTACTTGGGCACTAGTGACCGAGTCGGGCGGGTTTATGTAGGCAGTGTCATCAAATTCGCCGCTGTCGGCGGCCTCGGGGGTGTCAGTAACGGCAGGGGCAAAATCAGTCTCAGCGCTGGCTGCGTTACTGTCAGTAGCCTGTGCGCTAGCGCCGTCGCTGGCCTGTTCAGCGTCAGTGCCAGCCGCGCTGGCCTGTTCAGCGTTAACCCCGGTGGTGTCATTAGTATCAGTGGGCTCAGCCAGGGGAGCTTGCCCAGGCTGGGACTGCAGGGCATCGCGGCCGCTAGTGGCGACGTCGTCGGCTACAGAAACCGTGTCGGTGACAGTTTCTTTAAGGGCCTCAAGCGGATTGCTCAGATCACGCTTAATAGCCTCAAGATCCTCACCCATAACGTCACGCACAATTTTGCGCGGGTCGTAATTGCGCGGGTCAAAATCAGCCAGCTTCAGATCTGACAACTCTGGGCCTAGCTCCTCGCGTACCGAAGCCTTAGCGCCTTCCAAGCTCACGCGGGCTTTACGCACAAACTGGGCGAAAGTACGCGTGTATTCAGGCAGCCGGGAGGGGCCGATCACCACCATGATCACCAGCAGGATTACTAGGAACTCGCCACCGCTAATACCAAACACGTCTCCTAGTATAAATTCCCCTATGCAGCTGCGGCGCCTAACCGGGGCCAATTTATGCCCTAGGAATGATGGCCTTGCCCACCTGGTGAGCTAGTTGGCCATATTTTCTTCCTTAAGGCGATACTATGTAAGCGCTGTTCCCACCCGTCATATGCCAGGAGTGTCTGTTGCGTGCTGATAAAAACCTCACCTGGGTCTATACCGAGGAGCAGGCTTTCGAAGACGAGGTGCTGACGCTGGCCCGTCTGCGCGGCACTGAACTGGGGGCCACCCCGGTCTCCAGCGGTACAGGTGCAGCGCTGCGTATGCTGGCAGCCGCATCGCGAGCCAAGGCTGTAGCTGAGGTTGGTACCGGGGTTGGAGTCTCAGGCTTGTGGTTGCTTTCAGGCATGGGTTCCGACGGCGTACTAACCACCATTGATCTGGAGGCTGAACTACATCGCCAAGCTAGGCGCATGTTTATGAATGCCGGTTACCAAGCTTCGCGTTTCCGCATGATTAACGGACGCGCCAGCGACGTGATGCCACGTATGGCAGCCAACTCTTACGACATGGTGGTACTGGACTGCGGCCCCAGCGAAAGCGCCAACCTAGTCAACATGGCGCTACGTATGCTGCGCGTAGGCGGCATCCTAGCCATCACGCGCGCGCTATGGAACGACAATGTGGCTGACCCGGCCCGTCGCGATCCGCAAACCGTAATCATGCGTCAACTGGGGCGTGAACTTATCGCTCACGAGCAGCTGCTGACCAATATCTTGCCAGTGGGCGACGGCTTGCTAGTTAGCGTCAAACTCAGCTAGATAGCCAAACCCGGCTAGAGACCCAAACTGATTAGGCTCAAAACCTAATTAGAGCCAAACCAATTAGGGCCAAAACTGGTTAGGGCCAAAACCGAATTGGACGTGGGGGGCCCGCTTGCAATGCAAGCGGGCCCCCCACGGCTTGGTTTGGTAAATGTTTGGTTTGCTAAAGGAGCATTTGTAAAAGTGCAGCTTAAGGCGCAGTGCCTTTAAACCGGGCTGACGCCTAGGCTACGGCCAGCCAGGCCGCGTGCACGGTGACCCAGCTTGCGCGCCACCCCAGCTAGACCCTGGGCGGCGCTGGAGCCAGCGGCGGGGCGGCCGTCGTCGGCAATAGAAGCCGGCACCCCACAGTCAGAGCCCTCACGCACATTAATGTCCAGCGGCAGCTGCGCCAGTACCGGCACCTCATAACCCAGTTCGCGGCTCAGGTTAGCGGCCACCTGTGCGCCCCCGCCGGAACCGAAAATCTCTAGGGTGGTGCCGTCGGGCTGCTCAATGTAGGACATGTTCTCGATTACCCCAACCACCTTCTGTTTGGTTTGGCTGGCAATCAGGCCGGTACGCTCAGCCACCTCAGCGGCAGCCGCCTGCGGGGTGGTTACTACCAAAATCTCGGCGTTAGGTAGCAGCTGAGCCACCGAAATGGTCACGTCACCGGTTCCCGGAGGTAGGTCTAGCAGCAGCACGTCTAGGTCACCCCAGAACACGTCGGTGAGGAACTGCTGCACAGCGCGGTGCAGCATCGGGCCACGCCACACCACCGGCTGGTGTTCGCCCACAAACATGCCGATAGAAATAACCTTCACCCCGTGGGAAACCGGGGGCACAATCATGCCGTCAAGCTGGGTGGGTACGTGGTCCACGCCCAACATGCGGGGGATAGAGAAACCGTAAATGTCGGCGTCAACTACGCCAACGCTGAGTCCCTGGGCGGCCATGGCGGCAGCCAAGTTAGCGGTTACCGAAGATTTACCAACGCCGCCCTTACCGGAGGTGACCGCATAGACGCGGGTCAGGTTGCCGGGCTTGGTGAAAGGAATTTCCGGCTCGGCCACGCCACCGCGCAGCTTTGTGCGTAGGGCGGCACGCTCCTCGTCGTTCATAACCCCCAGCTCCACCTTGACGCTGGTTACGCCAGCGACGGCGCCAACCTCGCGTTGGGTGTCAGCGGTTAGGGTGTCTTTAAGCGGGCAACCTGCCACGGTGAGGTTCAAACCGATAGTAACTGCGCCGTCGTCGGCAATATCAATAGAACGCACCATGCCCAGCTGCGTAACTGGGCGGCGAATTTCAGGATCGATGACGCGCTCTAGAGCGGCCTCAATAGCCTCTTGGGTGGGTAGTGTCATGAGCTAATACTAAAGCCCAGCTAACACTTCTATAGAACCAGTGCGGTCATAGATCACACTTGAGATATCTAGCAGCGAAAAAGCTGCCGCCCCCAAAAGGGTGTTAGCTGGGCCGATAGACGGCGTCTAGTCGTGGTTGGGGTTATTGAGCTGTTGCTGCGCATCTAGCTGAGCTTGACGCTGAGCAAACTCGGCTTGCTGCTGGGCGGCGGCCTGGATCAGGTTACGTTCCTCAGCCACAATCTCCATCAGCAAGTCACGCATCTCTGAACGCACAAAGTCACGGGTGGCCACATCGTTCATAGCTAGACGCAGCGCCGCAATTTCACGGGTCAGAAACTCAGTGTCAGCCAGGTTGCGCTCAGCACGCTGACGATCCTGCTCAGCAGTTACGCGGTCACGGTCATCTTGGCGGTTCTGCGCCAACATAATCAGCGGCGCTGAATATGAAGCCTGAGTAGAAAAAGCCAGGTTAAGCAGGATGAATGGGTACTCATCCCAGGCATAACCCACGCTAGCTAGGGCCACATTCGCAACGATCCAGGCGGTTACGAAAATGGTCATATACAGCACGAATGAGGGTGAACCCATAAAGCGAGCGGTGGCCTCAGCAAAACGGCCAAAACCGTCCTTATCGCCGCCGCCGCGCCGCCACGGCTTCCAGCCGCGCTGTGAAGGGTCTAGGGGAGTGTCTAGAGAGTCAGCCATTTGCACTCTTTTCGATGGCCTCATCGGTTACGTCATCGTCAGCGTCACGCCAGTCATCGGGCATGAGGTGGTCCAAAACGTCATCGACGCTGACGGCTCCCACCAGGCGGTCTGCATCATCTACTACAGCCAAGGCGGTTAGGTTATAGGTAGCCAAAATACGGGTAACCGTACCAATAGAGTCACTCGGGGAAACTGATTCCAGATCCCGATCAATAATGGAGCCCACCAGGGTTTGGGGAGGCTCACGTAGGGCCCGCTGCAAATGCACCACGCCGATAAAACGGCCGGTAGGTGACTCTAGCGGGGGGCGAGCCACAAAACCCATGGTGGCCAGGGCCGGGCTGCCTTCCTCCTTACGGGCGTGGGCCAGGAAGGTGGCCACAGTGGCCTCGGGAGGCAAAATAATAGGCTCAGTGGTCATCAAACCACCGGCGGTGTAGTCGTCATAAGCCATCAGGCGGCGCACGTCGGCAGCCTCATCGGGCTCCATTAGGGCCAGCAGGGCTTCAGCTTTAGGTAGGGGCAGCTCGGAGACTAGGTCGGCGGCGTCGTCAGGCTGCATAACATCCAAAACGTCGGCGGCGCGGGGGGCCTCAAGCTTAGACAAAATAGCTAGCGAATCCTCAGCCGAAAGCTCCTCCAGGGCGTCAGCTAGGCGCTCATCGGTTAGGGCTGTGGCCACCTCAAGGCGGCGTACCGGGGGTAACTCGTGCAGGGCATCAGCCAAGTCAGCAGGCTTTAGATCCTCCATGGTGGCCAGCAGGGCGCTAACCCCCTGCTCATTGGGGCGTAGCGACAGGCCGATGACGTCGCCCACCTCAACGGTGAAAGTTTCGCCCTTGCGTAGCCCCAGACGCCCAGTGACCGGGCGCTGCACAAATAGGCGCGTCACATTCCAGTCATGGTTGCGGTCTTTTTCGATGCACACGTCGCGAATTTCCACGGTGCCCGACCCGTCACGCAGGGTTACGCGCTTATCTAAAAGCTCACCCACCACCAGGGTCTCTAGTGAACGCTGGGAGAAACGGCGCACGTTAAGTACGCCGGTAGTAATTACCGCCCCCGGTTCCATGGCGGTTACGCGGGAAAGGGGCACAAATACTCGACGGCGCCCGGGCACCTCAACTACCAGCCCAACTGCGCGGGGGGCTGAGCGTAGGTTAATTAAAACGACCACGTCAACCACTTTGCCTACCTGATCACCAAGTGGGTCAAAGACCGCTGTGCCGGCTAGGCGAGCGATGTAGACGCGGGTTGTGGAATGGGTGCGCATAACCTCCATGGTCTTAGGTTAGCCCCCTAGCTATGGCCAGAGCTAACCTCAAAAGTGTGAAAAGATCGGCTAAATAAAACAAATAGTTTTGGGGTGGCACCTCTTTAGTAAGTGCCACCCCAAAACCTAGATTAGCCAGTAAAGACAGTTTTAATGGCTAAATTTCGCCGGTCTTAACTACGTATCAGCCGCGCAGAGAACGTACCCAGTTTTCGACGTCGTCGGTGTCACGCGGAATATCGGCGGTGATGCGACGGGCGCTGCCATCAGGGTCAATGACAATGTCGTCCTCAATACGCACAGCCTGGCCGCGCAGCTCCTCAGGCACCTGCAGGTCATCGGCGCGGAAGTACAGGCCCGGCTCAATGGTGAAGCACATGCCCGGCTCTAGCAGTGCATCCATGTACATTTCCCGGCGTGCCTGGGCGCAGTCGTGCACATCCAGACCCAGGTGGTGGCTGGTGCCGTGCACCATCCAGCGGCGGTGGTACTGGCCCTCAGCCGAAAGCGACTGGGCAGCAGTGACGCCCTCAGGCAGGCAGCCCCAAGACTCTAGACGCTCAGCCAGAACCTCCATGGCGGCATTGTGCAGGTCGCGGAAACGCACCCCGGGCTCGTTAGCCTTAGCGAAAGAAGCATCGGCGGCGTCGAGAACTGCCTGATAAATCTTGCGCTGAGCCTCAGAGAAGGTACCCGAAACCGGCAGGGTACGGGTCACGTCAGCGGTGTAGAGCGAGTCCACCTCGGCGCCGGCGTCAACCAGCACCATGTCAGACTCAAGCACGCGCCCATCGTTGTTAATCCAGTGCAGCGTGTTGGCGTGGTTACCGGAGGCGGCAATGGTGTCATAGCCCAGGCCGTTACCCTCTTCGCGGGCCACGGCGCCAAAAGCACCCTCCAGCACACGCTCACCACGCCAGTGCTCAGTGGCGCGCGGCAGGGAACGAATCAGCTTTTCAAAACCGGACTTGGTGACCGAGACAGCCAGTTCCAGCTGCTCAATTTCCCACTGGTCCTTAATTAAACGTAGCTCAGCCAAAGCCTCTAGCAGCTTGGCGTCGTTAGCGGCGTTAACCTGGGCGTCTACTGCACCGTTTTGGCTGCGCACCTGGTTAACCAGCTCAGTGACACTGGGGTCGGCCTCGCTAACCACACACAGTTCTAGCGTGCCCGCATCCTTAGCTAGGGCGTCACCTAGAGAGTCAATGTGGGCGCAAGCGATACCGGTGGCGTGTTCAACTTCCTCCAGGGAAGGACGCACCCCTACCCACAGCTCGCCGTAGCGCGGGTCGCCATAAAACTCTTCGCTTGAACGTGAAGCGCGCGGACGGAAGTAAAGCACAGCGGTGTGAGTGGGGCCTTCGCCGCCGTCACGGATAGGCTCAAGCACCAGCACGGCGTCGGGCTCAAAATCAGTGCCGGTACCGGTCAGGTGAGCAAAAGCCGAGTGCGGGCGGAAGCGGTAATCGCAGTCATTGTTGCGCACCTTAAGCGGGCCGGCAGGAATCACTAGGCGCTTGTTGGGGAACAGCTTGCCCAAAGCCTCACGGCGGGCAGCGGCCCAAGGGGCAGACTCGTTACGACCCTGCGTGTTTTCTGGGCGCGGGCCCCAGTTGGAACCAATGAACTCGCGGAAAGCGGAGTTGGCGGGCTGACGTGAGCGGTTGTTACCACGGTCAGCTAAAGTCTGGTTGTCGCTGGAAGCGGCGGATTTTTCCTCAGTCATAAAGCCATCATAAGCCGTTTAACGCGCTGGGCCCTAAGCCGTTTAAACGCTGGACCCCGGCGCGGCTGGGACCTCGCTGGCGGTGGGGTTGGGCGCTACGGCTCCTAGTGCGGGGGCGGCGCGGCTGGGCTCCGCGTTGGCAGTGGGGTTGGGTGCTGACAAACGCGGCCGGCGTCTTGACAACCAGGTGAACGCAACCGGGTGAGTCTAACCGCGACTGGGCCACCTAGGCCATACAATCCAATTGTGCGCATTGATCCTCATACTCATTCAAGTTGTTCCGATGGCACCCAAACCCCAGCACAGTTAATCGCTTCCGCCGTCGAATGCGGCCTGGACGTTATTGGGTTGACCGACCATGACACCACAGATGGATGGCACCAAGCTGCGCAAGCAATCGAAGGCACCGGCCTGAAACTGCTGCGCGGCATGGAAATTTCCTGCTCCTACCAGGGAATTACCCTGCATCTGCTCTCTTACCTACACGACCCCGACAATGTGGCTTTAAATCGCGAGCTTAGGCGTTCACATGAAGCCCGCCATGAGCGCGCCCGCCTCATGATTGAGCGGCTAAGCAAGGATTACCCCATCACTTGGGAAGAAGTTGTCGCTCAGGCAGCCCCCGGAGCCACTTTGGGACGCCCCCACATTGCTGACGCGCTGGTAGCTGCCGGGGCTTTTAAAGACCGTAGCGAGGTTTTTGCCGGCCCGCTTAAGCCTGGCTCGCCCTACACCGTGGAGCGTTACGCACCCGACCCGGTCAAAGCCTGCGCCCTGGTACGCGCAGCTGGGGGAGTGCCGGTGGTGGCTCACCCACGCGCCGCTAGCCGCAGCAAGCGCCTGATTCCCGACGAGGTATTTGCCCGCATGGCTGAGGTTGGTTTGGCTGGTCTTGAGGTTTATCACCGCGATCACGACGACGTCGCCCGTGCGCAGGCCCTGCGTCTTGCTAAGGATCTGGGGCTGGGAATTAGCGGTTCAAGCGACTATCACGGGGCTGGTAAACCTAACCGTTTAGGCGAAAACCTAATGCCGGTAGAGTTTTACGAGCTCATTGTGGATCAGGGGCTGCTACCCATTCTGGAGGGGTAGTGGAAATCTTTGAACCCCATGTGTTTGCTACCTCGCTAGCTACGCTGGTAGTTATTCAAGACCCAGTGGGGGCCATCCCGATCTTCCTGTCACTAACTGGAAAACAGTCTGATGCGCAGCGTAAAAGATCTGCCCGCACGGCTACGCTAGTTAGCCTTGGCGTAATTTTAGTGTTCGCTTTAGCTGGACGTTATATTCTAGAGTTTCTAGGTATTAGCGTGCCCGCGTTGCAGCTATCTGGTGGTCTGTTGCTACTGTTGGTGGCCTTGGAGCTGCTTACTGACAAAATGGATGAGCATCCTGACCCTGATGCTACCGGCGGAGTTAACGCAGCCCTAGTGCCCCTAGGTACGCCCCTACTGGCTGGGCCCGGTGCGATTGTGGCCGCCATGGTGGCAGCTGATTCTTCTGGCTCCACCGCCGGTTGGATTAGTGTGGGTGTGGCTATCGTGATGTCACACGTGGTCATTTGGCTCACCCTGCACTTCTCCACGGTGCTTAACCGGATTCTTAAGCAGTCTGGTATCACCCTGCTAACCCGTATTGCCGGTTTGCTGCTGGCAGCTATTGCGGTGCAGATGATGGTGGACGCGGTAGAGACCTTCGTAAAGCAGTTCGGGGCCTAACGCCCTTAGCGGTGGGACCTGCTGCGCGAGCGGCCAAAACCGTTCGCCGTGCGGGAGGCCAAGGGCCCAGATCAGGGCGCCTGGCGCGTGGCCAATCAAAACCGTATGCTGCTGGCTGCAAAACTAAGAACAAACCCCCGGCTCAACCGAGCACGGGGGTTTGCGGCGTTTAAAGGAGCCTACCTGAGCCAGTGTACTCCTTAGAGCTCACTCAGTGGGTTTTAAGAAGCTACCCAGTTTTTGTGGCTTGGCTAGCAGGCTTAACCAGCAGCCTTGGCTAAGCAGGCTTTTCGGCAGGCTTCTAGCCGGCTTCAAGCTGGTTTTGTCCAGTTGGTTTTACTCAGCTTTAGTGCGGCGAGCACCGCGAGTGCGCTTACGGGGACGACGCGACTTAGCCTGCTTAGTGCGCACGGCGTCGTCGGCCTTACGGTGAGCGCGCCCCCGACCCCGAGAGCGGCCGCGAGAACGGGCGGCAGAGCGAGAGCCAGTGGTGCCCAGATCCTCAATATATTCAGCGCTTAAACCCTCACGCTTACGCTGCGAGCGCGGCAGGCGGTTACCCACATTCTCAGGAATATCCAGGTCACTGTAGAGGTGGGGACTGGTGTGGTAGGTCTCTACCGGCTCCTTGTACTCCAAGCCCAGCGTCTTGCAGTTCAGGCGCCAACGCGGCAGGTCCTCCCAATCCACAAAGGTGACCGCCGTGCCGTGCTTGCCGGCGCGCCCAGTGCGGCCGATGCGGTGCACGTAGGTCATGGCGTCTTCGGGGCACTCATAGTTAATAACGTGGGTGACGTCGTCGACGTCGATACCACGGGCGGCCACGTCGGTAGCTACCAGCACATCCACCTTGCCGTTACGCAGGGCACGCATGGCCTGCTCGCGGGCGCCCTGGCCCAAGTCACCATGCAGCGCGGCCACGGCGAAACCCTGCCTGGACAGCTCCCGGGTGACCGTGTCGGCGGTGCGCTTGGTGCGGCAGAAAATAATGCAGCCTTCGCGCTCGCGGGCCTGCAAAATGCGGCAGATAACCTCCACCTTGTTCATGGCGTGCACGCGGTAGGCGTACTGGGAGACGCTGCGCACTGTGAGGGTGTCGTCTGCGGGATCTTCCTGGGCCCGAATATGGGTGGGCTGGTTCATGTAGCGCCTGGCCAGGGCAATCACTGCGGCCGGCATGGTGGCGCTAAAGAGCATGGTTTGGCGGTCGGGGCGGGTAGCGGCCAGGATTTTTTCCACGTCGGGCAAGAAACCCAGGTCAAGCATTTCGTCGGCCTCATCAAGCACCACGGTGGTGACGTGGTCTAGACGCAAAATGCCGCGATTAATCAGGTCTAGCAGGCGCCCGGGGGTACCCACAATAACCTCCGCACCAGCTTTAATGGCCTCAATTTGGGGCTCATAGGCGCGCCCGCCATAAACCTGGGCGATGCGCACGGTGCGGTATTTGGCGGCGGCGCTGAGCTCTTCAGCTACCTGTTTGGCCAGCTCACGGGTGGGCAGAATAACCAGGGCCTGGGCGCTGCCGGAGGCTGGGTCTTCATCCCAACCTTCCTCGCCGGGGCCTAGGGTGTCCATTAGTAGCGGGATGCCGAAGCCTAGGGTTTTACCGGTACCGGTTTTGGCTTGACCGATAATGTCTGCCCCATCTAACGCCACCGGCAGGGTTAATGCCTGGATTGGGAAGGGGTGGGTGATGCCGCGTTCGTCTAGGGCCTTGGTAATTTCCTCTTCTACGCCGTACTGGGCGAAGGTTTTGGTCTCTAAATCAAGGCTGTCGGCGGTGGCGCTGATGTCTGCGTCTACCTCATCGGGGCGCACAGCGGTGGCGGCAGCGGAGTTAATTAGGCCAGTGTTTGTGGCCTCAATGTCAGTATTGTTCTCGCTCATATATGCCTTCAACTTTAGGCGCTTTTTTGGCTTTATGGCAGTGTAAATGGGGTAGTTCACGTCAGCGCCTCACTAATGTGAGCGGCTTTGACTAAACTGTTGCCATGGACACTGCTTCTAATGTTTCAGCCTCTGGGGCCCCCGCGTTTAATTTGGTGGCTGGGCTGGTTACCTGGTCTTTATCGGTGCAATCCATTCGCCTGGGCAAGGATGCTTATATGGCTCCCGACATGGTCACGCGGGCCGCGTTGATGCGGCTAAGTGCCCAAACCACGCAGGATTTTAAGGCGGTTTCTACCCGTAGTCGCGAGCTGGGGGTTGATGCGCTAGATAATGCGCAGCCGTTTATGGGGGCGCTGGGTGATTACGATGAGCGTACTCGCCCGGCTGACTGGCCTGAGCGCGTGCTTAAGACTTATTTAGGTATGGGTTTGCTGGGCGACTTTGCGGCCCATGCGGTTTCGCTGCTGCCTCCGGCGCTGGCCTCTGAGCTGGCGCCCTATCTGGACCACCGTGAGCTGGATGCTTTTGCTTCTGCCAGCATTTTGGGTGCAGCCGGTTCTGACCCGCAGCTGGCGGCCCGCTTGGGGCTGTGGGGGCGGCGCGTGGTTGGTGAGGAAGTGGGTACTTTCCACGCTTTGCTGGCACGTTTTAAGGGTTTAGCTGCCGACGACGCCGCCCGCCAGGGCTACCACGACGCTCTGTCTGCTGGGGCGGCCACCCGCATGAAGGGCCTAGGCCTGCGCGTATGAGGCTATCTGCATAAAAACAAACCCCACTGGCTAGGCCGGTGGGGTTTTGTGCGCGCCTCTAGCTGGCGGCGCGGCGCCTAGGGGCGCCTAAAAAGTGGCGCCCAGCAGCAGTCTAAAGAAGGCGCCTGAAGAATCAGAGGGCGAAGCCCACGCGACGCGGCTCGCTTTCACCTAGCACTACGTAGGCAATAGCGGAGGTGGGCACATAAACCTTGCGGCCCTTGTCGTCGTCGAGAACTACGGCGGGGGAGCCCTGAGCGGCCTTGATGGTGGAAAGTACGCGCTCTTGGCTGTCATTGGTCTCGAAGGTTAGCTCGCGCGCAACGTTGGTGATGCCGATGGTGACCTGCATGTAAAGCTCCTAGTAAAGAAGTAGTGGGCCGGCAGGGAATGCGGGAAATTTACTTACATAATGCTACTGCAATGCAAAAAATACACGAATTGGCGTGTACAAGCTGTGTTCCAATAGTTACATGAGCAAATTCTGCTTAACGCCGCCGTCGCAGCGCTTTGAGCTGCCACAACCAGACGCTTTCACCAATAAAGCCTCCCAGCTAGTTGGCGAAGGGCGAAATTTGGTGGCTTTGGGGGCGCCAGGCAGTGGCAAAACTACTTTAGCGGTGTCCCTGGTGGCCCAGGCGGTGGCGCAGGGGCGTCAAGCAGTGTTGCTTAGCCCCACACGCGTGCGTGCAGATCAGCTGCGCACCTATTTGGTGCAAGCTCAAACCCAGTTGGCCAGCCGCCAGGGTCAAGCGGCGTCGCAGTCACCCCAAACTCAGCCCAGCCCAGCTCAGACCGGCCCGGCGGCAGACTCAGGCGTCCCAGCGGATAAGTCCGATCCGGCCCAGACCGGCCCGGCGGCGTCAGCCCAAACCTATACCCAGGATGCTGTGGGGGCCGCCCCGGCGGCGTCGGTGCAGGTGGACACCCCGCGCGTGTTTACCCCGGCGGCTTTTGCGCTGCGCATCCTAAGCCAGTGGTTTAGCCAGCGTCTACAACCCCTGCCAGCCCCGGTGTTGCTGATGGGCGCTGATGAGGACGCCGCTCTAGAGCAGCTAATTGGCCAGGTCAGCTGGTCTCAACCAGCTGAAGTAACCCAAACACGCGGTTTTCGCGCCCAAATCCGTAACCTGTTCTCGCGCTGCGGTGAGCTGGGGGTCGACTACCAGCTGCTAGAGCAACTGGGCCAGGCCGCCCAGGTACAGCTGTGGTGTGAGGCGGCGCCACTGTTAAAACTGTGGGACAGCCAAAGTGACATCAGCGCAGCCAACCGGGCCATGGCGCTGAAACTAGACACCGCCCGCCTGCAAGATCGGGCCCTATATGCGCTAGAGCATTGGTATCAAGCCGATGTAACCGCCCCACCACAGCTGCCAGATCTGGTGGTGGTAGACGACTACCAAGACTGCACGGCGGCCACCGCCCGCCTACTGCACGCTTTAGCTGCCCTAAACCTTGGCGAGGCTGAGGGACAAGGCTGGTCTGCTGGCCAGATGCCAAGCGCTGGCCTCGGTGGCGCCAGTGGCGCGCAAGGACCTGGCAGCCGCAGCAGTGCGAATGGATCTGGTGACGCCACTGGTGCGGGGGAGCCTGGCGACGTCGGCGTGACTAGCCCCGGCGACGTCGAGCACAAGGACGGACGCAGCACCCAAATAGTGGTGTTAGGCAACCCCGACGAGGCGGTTGAAACCTTCCGTGGCGGTGACCCACTAATGCTGGCCAGCGCCGCACGCGACTTTGACGCCGTGGCCCTAACCCTGCCGCAAGTACATCGCGGCTCACGCCAAATCGCTGCTCTAATTGAACTGGCCGTGCAGCAAGTACAGGTAGCCGGATGCATCAGCCAACGCCGCCCAAACTACCAGCATTTGGCGCAAAACAGCCAAAGCGTGTGCTTCAAAATAGCCCCAGATGACACTGTCCAAGTGGGTGCCGTGGCCGCGCATATGCGCTCACTGCATCTAGAGCAAGGCCTGGCCTGGGGGCAAATGGCGGTGATTGTTCGCCAAAGCAGCTCGGTGGAGCTGATCCGTCAAGAACTACGGCGCGGCGGAGTACCCCTAGCCCCAGACACCCCTGCCCTACTGCTGCGCAGTGAACCAGCTGCGAAGGCCCTACTTGACTGCGCCCGCGCCGCCCTAGAGCAGCTACTGGGCGTGCCGGTGGTGCAAGAAGAAGCAGCCCGCGCCCTGCTACTAAGTCCCCTGGTGGGCTTTAGCGCCATTGAGCTACGCCGGCTGCGACGTATTTTGGGGGAGAGCCCAGATCACCTAAGCACCCGAGTGCTTAGCGACACTGAGCTGTTTGACCAGCTAGAAGCAGCCCCCACCTTGGCAGCCAAAGCTAAAGTAGCCCAAGCCATTAATGAAGCCCTGGCTAAAGAACGCAGCGAAGGGCTAGAGGCCCTGATGTGGGGGGCCTGGCAGGCCAGCGGCAAAGCCCAATACTGGCGCCAACTGGCCCTAGATATTGAGGCCGACTCGCTGCTGCGCCAACGCGCCGACCACGACCTGGACGTGGTTATCTCCCTGTTTAAACGCCTAGAGGTGTGGAGTGAACGCAACCCCTCAGCCCCCGGCCAGCAGTTCCTTGACGAGCTAGAGGCCCAGCAGGTGGCCTCAGACTCGGTGGCGGCTCTAGGGGCGCGTCCGCAAGGTGTTTCGGTGCTGACGGTGGCGGCCTGCGCGGGGCGTCAGTGGGAGTTTGTGGCGGTTTTAGGTATCGACGACGGCGTGTGGCCTAACCTGCGTCTACGTGACAGCCTTACCCAAACCGGTTTACTAACCGACATTGTCTCCCAACGTATAGCTGACACTGTCAACTTAGCTAGCTTAACTGCCAGCTTGGATCCCCAAGCCCTGGCTCAAGCCCGCGCCCAGATTTGCAGTGACGAGATGCGCCTGCTGGTGGCTGCCATGTCACGGGCCAACAGTCAACTGTGGCTGGGTGCAGTTAATGGCGGCGAGCAGGGACCCTCCAGTTTCTTCAACTACCTAAGCCGCCAAAGCGCCATACCGGTTGAACCAATCCAGCCCGGCGGAGCCTACACTTTGCGCGGCCTGGTAGCTACGCTACGTCGGCAATTAATGCTTGATTTAAAACACAACAACGGTACCGAGGCCCCCCAAATCGCCGCGCTACTAGCCGCCCTGGCCCAGCGTGGGGTGCCCGGAGCCGATCCACGCAGCTGGCTGGGAATCGCTGGGGCCAGTCAATTCCTCACCGATCTGCCCGCCCAGCTAGAAAGCCAAGACCGCCTGGGCACGCAGGTGGCCACCCACGCCGTCGTCGCCCTTAAACAATTACAAGCCCAGCGCGTAAACCAAGCCCGCCAACGCGGGGCGAGACTCTCACCCTCAGACGTAGAAAACATTGAAACCTGCCCGCTGCGCTGGTACCTGCAACGCCACGGGGGCTCGCCGGCAAGCTCCAGCGCCCAGCAGATCGGGGCGCTAATCCACTGGCTGGCCCAGCAAGGTCAAGAACATGGGCTAAGTCGCGAACAGCTACTAGACCTGTTCTATCGTGAACGCTCCAGCCTGCAGCTACCCGGGGGTTGGTATGGGCGCCAAGAAAACCAACGGGTAGAGAAAATGGTGGAAAACCTGGCCCTTTACCTGGCCAACAGTCCCGCAAACATGCAGGTAGAAGTGGAGTGCCCAGTGCGCGCTCAGGTGGAACTAGAAGTGGATGGCGCCCCGCTTAAAATCAAAATTTCCGGGCGCGCAGACCGCCTAGAACACACCAGTCAAGGCATAGATGTAATCGACTTTAAAACCGGCGCCAGTGTGGACTCTGCCGGCGCCCAAACCAACGCTCAGCTGGCCACTTACCGTGTAGCCCTGCAGGCACGCGGCGAAAACGTGCACGGTGGGGCGCTCATCATGCTGGGTAAAGAAAACAAAAAAGCCCAGGTGGATGCTTTAACCTATCCCGGCTCGCGCGAATTAGCCCCCAGTGACTACCTAGAAACTGGCCAAGGCTGGGACACAGACCTGATCAGCGCCGCCGCCCGCGACAGTTTAGGGCCCAGCTATCAGGCGCGCACCGGCGAACACTGTCGCCACTGCGCCTACCAAGATTTCTGCCCCGCCCTAAGCGATCGGAACTACCTATGAGCGCACCAAAACCAGCAGCCGGGGCCCAGTTCCTGGCCCTACCGGCGCCGCCGCAACGCTTAACCCCTGATCAGCTATTTACGGCGTTGGGTGAAAAGCATATGCCCACTGATCAGCAAGAAAAGGTAATTACTGCGCCCCTAAAACCAACTTTGGTGGTGGCCGGGGCCGGCTCAGGTAAAACCGCCACCATGAGTGCGCGCGTAACCTACCTGGTGGCCAGTGGGCAGGTGGACCCTAGCCAAGTACTGGGTCTAACCTTCACCCGTAAAGCCACCCATGAGCTGCGCGAACGCATCGAAAACCGGCTCGGGCAGCTGTATCGCTATCCTGGCTGGACGCCGTCAAGTACTCGTTCTAACACTGCTGAGTCGGCGTCAGCTGACGCCCCGTCCACAGCTGACGCCCCGTCCACGGCTGCCGAGGCAGGGGGCAGCAACAGCCAAGTCCAAGAGCTCACAGCAGTGGCGGGGGAGGCCACCGTAGCCACCTACAACTCCTTTGCCGGCTCCCTAGTGCGCGAATGGGGCCTAGAAGTAGGCCTGGAAACCGACACCGCCGTACTGACCCCCGCCAGCTCCTGGCAGATCATGTATGAGCTGATGGAAAACTGGGGCCAAGAATTTGAAGAACCCTTCAGTTCCCTAGATTCAGCCACCGAACTAGCCCTGCAGGTAGCCAACTCGCTTAACGAAAACTTACTTAGCGTGGATGAAGCCCGCGAGCTGATGGCAGATCTGGGGCAGAACCTAAAAGACCTGCGCTCAGTGCGCGGGGCAGCCAAAGCCATTGATGCCAAAAGCCTGCCAGCCATGACCAAACGTATCCAAGTGCTGGATCTGGTGGAGCGCTACATTGACTACAAACGTGAAAACTCACTGGTGGACTTTGGCGACCAGGTGGCGCTGGCCTGCCGGATCGTTACTGATGAGCGGGTGGGGCCGCGCGTAATCGCCCAATACCGTGACCGCTTCAAAGCGGTGCTGCTAGATGAGTTCCAAGACACCTCGGTGGCGCAAACCATTTTGCTCTCCAGCCTCTTTGCCGGGTGCGGAGTGGTGGCCGTAGGTGACCCCAACCAGGCCATTTATGGTTGGCGCGGCGCCAGCTCAGCGGCGCTAGGTCAGTTCCACCGCCACTTCAGCAACGGCGCCGGCCCGGTGCTGCAACTATCCACTGCCTGGCGTAACGATCCACAAATCTTGCAGGCAGCCAACCGCATCAGTGACCCGCTGCGTGCCAGTGGTCAGGTGAAAGTAGAAAAACTGGTTAAACGCCCCGGGGTGGGCGATGAGCGCGGCAAAGTGTGGGCTGCCAGAGTGCAAGATGGCCTGGCTGAAGCTGAGCTGATCGCCAAATTCCTGGCCCAACGCTGGTCTCCAAGCAAATCCATGGCGGTGCTATGCCGTACCCGCAGCCAATTCACCCCGATCGTGGCCGCCCTGATTGAGCGCGGCATTCCAGTAGAGGTAGTGGGTTTAGGGGGCCTGCTGGATGTGCCCGAAGTGGCTGACGTGCGCGCCCTGATGAGTGTGGCTTTAGACCCCACCAGCGCCGACCGCTTAATGCGGCTAATTGACCTGGTAGGGATCGACGCCGCCGATCTAGACGTGGTGTGGAGCTTTGCCCGCGAACTGGTTAACGCCCGCGCCAGCGCTGGGCAAAGTAGCGCTGAGCCGCTGCTAGCTGAGGCCCTAAGCGAGATAGTGGTTAACTTTGGGGCATTTGAAGCTTTCTGCAAAAAATATGCCTGCGCGCTGTCACCGGCGGGCCTATACCAAGCCAAACGCCTAGGGCGCATACTGCAAGAAGCTAATGGGGCCGCCAACTTGGAACTGGTGGACTTCATCTCCTGGGCTGAGCGCGCCCTGGGGTTGGATGTTGAAGCTGCTGCGCGCGTGGATGTAAATGAGGTGGGGGCGCGGGCGCTAGCAGCGCTGCGAGCCCAGGCGACGTCGTTCAAAGCCCAAAACCCTGAAGCTGGGGCGCAAGTGTTCTTAGGCTGGCTAAACGCGGCCCAAGACCAAGAACGCGGGCTGGAACTACCTGAAGTTGAGCCCGCCCCCGGCGCGGTGCAAGTGCTAACCGTGCACGCTTCCAAAGGTTTGGAATGGGACATAGTGGTGGTTCCCGGCCTGGTGGAAGCCAATTTCCCCAGCTACCGTAGCCGGCCTAAAGAGGACTACACGGTGCTGGCAAACAGCTGGATCACCCAGGTGAGCGAGTTCCCCCATACCCTGCGCCGCGACTATGACTCACTGCCGCCGTGCCCATTTATTGGGCTTAGCCCCCAGGCCGGTAAAGATGCAATTTTGGCTGCCGGCGAGGAATACCGCAGTGAGCTTGGTAAATGGGAGGTGGCTGAGGAGCGGCGCCTGGCCTATGTGGCCTACACTCGGGCCCGCAGCCAGCTGCTGCTGACTACCAGCCACTATGCGGCGCTTTCAAAGACCCCCAAGATGACTAGCCGGTTTTTGAAAGAACTAGAGCGTTCACAGATGGTGCAGTTCCTAGCAGATGATGAACGCGACGATGATTTAAGCAATCGCGCCTTAGACCAAAGTTCGGTGTCTGTATGGCCGCACCAGCTCGACGCCCTGGCCAGCCTGGAAGAGCCAGGTGTTGCAGATGTGCCGAGCCAAGCTGCGCCGGACCAAGCCGGGCCGGGCCAAGCAGCGCTGGGCAAGCAGGCTGGGCTGAGTTTGCGGCTGCGCGCAGCTGCCCTAGTCAGCGCGGCGGGCGGCTGCCAGGGTGCTGGCTCCGAAGAGGCTTTACAAATACCGGAAGGTTTAGCGCCGCAGCTTGATGATTGGTGGCGCCAAGCCCGCCTGCTGCTGCAAGAGCGCCAAATCCGCCAAGAAAACGGGCAGGAAATTGTTTTGCCTAGTCACCTGGCTGCCACGGCCATGGCCAAAGTGGGTAAAGAAGACTTCATCATGTCTTTGCGTCGCCCCCTGCCGCCGCCACCTTCCAAGGCAGCGCGGTTAGGTACAGCCTTCCATGAGGAAATGTCGCAGCGTCTAAACAGTGAAGGCACTTTGCTTTCGCTAGCTGAAGCCGGCAGTGACCGCCTGAGCCCCGCTGACCGCAAGCAGGTTAACGACTGGCTTGATAACGTCGCTGACCTGGAGATACTGCAAGGCTATAGTCCCTACGCCACCGAAATTGACCAGGAAATTAGGTTGGCTGGATTCAATGTGCGTTGTCGTATTGACGCCGTGTTTAAAGCGGTTGAAAAAGGCCGCGCCCAGTGGCTGATTGTGGACTGGAAAACCGGTGGTCAGCGCGTGCGGGTAGATCAGCTTTCGCTGTATGTGCATGCCTGGGCGGCCAGCCAAGGTGTGGATATCAGCCAGGTGCGCGCGGCCTATGTGTATGTGCAAGACGGCCATGTTGATGAGCTGCGACCGCGCCAAATCATTGGCCTAGATGTCTTCAAGGAGCGCCTAGAAACCCTGCGTGCTCAGCACTAACTCAGGCAAACAAACACAGGTAAACAAACACAGGTAAAATCATCCCTTCCCTATAAAAATTCCATGGGGTTTTATAGGGAAGGGATGAAATGTCAGTATTTGTGGACGGCATTTCAAAATGTGACCCACAGTTATCAAATGCTGAGCCGGTAATCGTGGCTGGCAAGCCTGCGCCGGCAAGCTTGAGCCCCGGCCCGATATCACTCAGGGCAGCAAGCTCAGCGCTCTTCAGTTTCAATCGGCGCTGTGTCCATGCGGTAGATCTCCGTGGCCGTGTCTGGTGTGGCTGTACGACGCCGCGCCCAGGCCTGGTTTTTAGCGCTCTTCTCCCGCTGGGCCAGCAGATCGACGCCGCCAGTAAACTTTTCTTCACTGACGATTTCGATCTGCGCACTTGCAGGCGTATACGGACTGTAGGGGCTGTAAGGACTGCGGGCAATACCCAGGCTTGAGGTGTCAAAACCTAGATCGGGGCTAGCTGCGCTAAGCCCCATGATTGGGCTGTGAACATCCGGGGTTTGCTCTGCTGCATCTTGTGCGCTTTTTGCGCTGCGACCCCCGGTATTTAGATCCAAGGTAGAGCTGCTCTCCGCGCTGGGTTCTCGCCCGCGCCAAGTGCCAGCGCTGAACCTCGAACTAAAGCTAGCGCTAAGTTTTGACCCCAGAGCGCCAACACTGAGCTTCTCAGACTTCTTAGCTTCGGGCTGTTTTTCTTCGTCATGGCCAGAAGAGCTACCGTAGTTGCCAGAGTAGGACTCGTAATCTAAATCGTCGTAGTAGTCTTCATCGGCCCTAGTCCCAGAGCCGGACTCGTCTTGGCCCCCAGCATTAGTGTGGTAGCCATCCGCAGTGTGGTAGCCATCCGCAGTGTGGTATTCATCTGCGCTGTCAGCACTCGCATAGTTCCCGGCGTCGTCGTAATTAGCTTCTTTACCAACTGTCTTGGCATCAGAGTCGTAATCAGTGCTGTAAGTGCTGTCGCCAGACATGTCATCGCCGTCGTCGCTATAAGCACTGTCGTCACTATAAGCACTGTCGTCGCTATCGTCATCAGGGGAAATATCCGGCGAAGCGTTGGAAGCCACCACCGCCATGGGCCTTGAGCGCTCCACAAATAGCTCGTCGCCCACCTGCTCGGCCAGGTCTTCGAGCATTTCTACAGCTTCATCAATGATTGCGTCATCCTTGGTACGCACCCCGTGCAGCAGCCAACGCGCCAGGTTCAGCTCGCTGACCAGTTCCGCGCGCAACCGCAGGTATTTATCCACGCCCTCAATGCGGCCACGGTCATAGGCTTCCTCGATCACATCCAAAGTGTCAATCGGGGCGCTGGAATAAACCCAAGCCAGATCCTCAGCCGGGTCACCTACACGCATTTGGCTTAGCCCTTTGAAAGCCAAAATTGAGCCGCCGCCGGTAATGATGTTCTCTTCGGCCAGGTCACCGTGCACTACCACGGGGTGGAAGCGCCACCATAGATCCTCATCCAGCGCCGACTCCCAGCGGGCCAACAGGTTGGAATCAACCTTGCCGGTCATGGCAGCGTCGTCGAATAAAGACTGCCAGTTGCTGCGCACATCGGCGGCAGTGAGCACCGGCAGGCCGGCCTCTTCGATCAGGGTGGGGGGAATTTCATGCAGCTGAGCTAGCGCGCGTCCCAGGCCGGCAGCCAGGCCGGGGCCAGGTCGCAGGGATTCAATCGCTAGTGGGTGACCGGGGATGTGGCTACGGACCTGCACATACGACTTGTCTGGAAGGGTCAGGCCACCTTCAGGGCGCGGCACGTCAAAGTCCACGTAGCCACCGTCTACACGCCGGCCAATCTGTTTAAGCACCCGCGACTCCGCAATCAGTGCGGCGCCAATGGTGGGGTTGGTGGTGTGGATTACTTCCCAGTGCCGTCCTTGCACGTCAATCAGTCCAGTGAGGGTCTGATCTGCGTCTCGGTGCTGGGGAAGGGCCAACCGCGCGGGGATCACATTGGGGGCGGCAACAACCGCCAGCGCAGCCAGGTTCAGGTAGGAACGCTCACGAGACATGCCTATAGCGTAAAACACAGCTTAGTGGTTGCACCCTTGCCGCGCCGCCGCTTGGGGAATAAGCCCCCGTGATACGCCTGTTGCTAGCGTGGCTGGTGGGCTGGTTTGCTGGGTCCTAGGGCCGACGCCGCCGGCACAGTTTGGTCTCGACGGCGCCTGGGGGGCAAGCTTGACGGCGACGCCGCAGTGAGTGCCAGGCTGGGTGAGCGCCGGACCGGGCGGGTGCCAGGGTGGGCTCAAATGCCGGACCGGGCGGGTGCCAGGTGGGCGCCGTAGTCGTTGACGAAGAAGTAAGCAGCAACAAAATAGGACTTTAGTACCAAGTAGTGCCCGCATGCTTTACCTTAAGAAAGACACAATCAAGTCACAATCGGACAAAGTTCAAAAAAAGTGATGCAGGAAACTAAAGGGCGCGTTAATCTGGAATTGGAAAGGTATTTACCCAGCTCATAGGGGTATCGAGCGGGAAGTTAGGGGCCAAGGTGGCAACAGACTTTTTTGGTACGCAGGTACGCAAAGCTGTGCGCCGGGCCGGAATTGACCCGCTCAAAGACAGCGTCGAGCTCAATAACATCATCAACTACGTGCGTGAAGAATACGTAGCGCGCGCAGATGCCGGGCTGGTGCCCAGCGATGTTGATTTAGACCAGCTTTCCCGCCAAATCCGCGCAGAACTGACCGGCGCCGGGGTGCTGCAAGGCTACCTGGACGACGATTCCATTGAAGAAGTTTGGGTTAACGGCCCCGGCCAGGTGTTTATTTCGCGCGGCGGACGCAGCGAACTAACCACCACCATCCTCGAAAGCCAGGAATTAGAGCAAATAATTGAGCGTCTGCTGCGCGCCTCTGGACGGCGTCTAGACCTGTCTAGCCCCTTCGTGGACGCCCAACTGCGCGGCGGCGAACGTCTGCACGTAGTGATCCCACCTATCACCGCAGGTAAATGGGCGGTAAATATCCGCAAACACGTAGCTAGAGTGGCGCGCACAGCCGACCTGGTGCGCTTGGGCTCTTTAACCGCCCCAGCTGCCCGCTTTCTCGACGCCGCCGTGGCCGTGGGTTTAAACGTGGTGGTTTCAGGGGCCACGCAAGCCGGAAAAACCACCATGGTGCGGGCCCTGGCGGCCGCCATTCCACCCCAAGAACGGGTGGTGACCTGCGAAGAAGTCTTTGAGCTGGGGCTGCGTAACCGCGACTGTGTAGCTATGCAAACGCGCAGCGCCAATATTGAAGATCGCGGTGAAATTCCACTGCGACGCCTAATTAAAGAATCTTTACGTATGCGCCCCAACCGGCTGCTTATTGGCGAGGTGCGTGAAGCTGAAGCCCTGGATTTGCTGATCGCCATGAACTCGGGGCTGCCCTCAATGTCCACAATTCACGCTAATTCTGCGCGTGAAGCCGTGGTGAAACTATGCACTTTGCCGCTGCTGGCTGGTGAAAACGTCTCTGCCGCATTCGTTGTGCCCACGGTAGCTAGCTGCGTGGATTTGGTGGTGCATTTAAACCAGGATCGCAGTGGCAGGCGGCGCGTAGAAGAAATCGCTTCACTTTCAGGTCGCGTTGAGAATGGTGTGATAGAGCTTGCCAGTGTCTATAAAACCGATAGCGACGGCGTGCTGCGTCGGGGGCTGGGGGCGCCTGATGCACAGCGCTTTAGCCGCGCCGGTTTTGACCTAAGCGAGCTACTGCGACAGGAGCGCCCATGGGGATAGTCATAGGCCTGATATTTGCGCTGGGGTGTTTAAGCATTCTGGCCGCGTGCACTTCGGAACCTAATCCACGACTAACGCGCCTAAACGAAGCCATGGAACGCAACTTGCGTCAAGCCGGGGTAGGTAAAACCTCGCCAGCTGCTTTTAGTGCAGGCTGCCTGGTGGGGGCGCTGGTGGTGGGCCTGGTCTTTTTAGGTGTCAGTGGAGCTTGGCCGATTGCTTTAGCATTTGCGTTAATCACCTTGATCATGCCGGTGGTTTGGATTAACTCCAGGGCCCGCAAACACCGCACTGAGCTGCGCACGCTGTGGCCAGACGCAATTGACACCCTGGTTTCTTCCATCCGGGCCGGGTTAAGCCTGCCCGAAGCCCTAGCTAACTTAGCTGAGCATGGCCCGGTGCAGCTACGCGGCGAATTTGCTGCCTTTGCGGTGGACTATGCGGTTTCCTCTAGCTTTGAAAACTCGCTGGAAGCTTTCAAGCGTCGCAGTGCAGACCCGGTAGCTGACCGCATTGCCCAAGCCCTGGCGCTGGCTCATGAGGTGGGTGGCAACGATCTTTACCAGGTACTACAGTCACTTTCGCAAATGCTGCGCGCTGATTTACATACGCGCGGCGAGCTGGAAGCCCGCCAATCTTGGACAGTTAACGGCGCTAAGGTGGCCGTGGCTGCGCCCTGGATTGTGTTGCTGCTTCTTTCCACTAAACCTAGTGCCGCCAGTGCCTACGCCACCCGCCAAGGTGCCCTGGTGCTACTGATTGGGGCGCTTACCTGCGTGGGAGCCTACTGGCTGATGCTGCGCCTGGGGCGTTTGCATGAAGAACAGCGGGTGCGGTGATGATGCGACAAGTAACTGCGCTGGGTTTTGTTATCTGTGCCTTGGGTTCTAGCGGGGTATGGCTGATTTACCGCGCCCTTTTCCCTTCCCCACCTACCTTGGCTAGCCGCGTGGAGCCCTATGTGCATCTGCGTAAACGTAGCGTTAGCGCGGAAAATTCGCGTTCTTTCAGTTCCTTTATGGGGGCCCTGGTGGCGCAGTTGGGGCGGGCGGTAGAAAATACTGGTTCCTCCTCTGGTTCGGTGCGTCGTCGGCTAAACCGCATTAACAGCCCCCTGAGCGTGGAGGATTTCCGCCTGCAACAGCTGGCCTGCGCCGTGGCCGCGCTGGTAGCCACCATCGCCTTTGGGGTGGGGGCGAGCCGTTTCACCCATGTGGCCCCGCTGGGGGTGGTGGTGTTGGCGTTGATCGCAGCGGTTGTGGGACTGTCTGCACGCGACTGGTACCTGAGCGTTAAAGTACGCCGCTACCAAAAACAGCTGGTGGATCAGTTGCCTGACACGGTAGAGCTGTTGGCCCTGGCGGTGGGGGCGGGGCTGAGTCCGCAAAACGCGATTGAGCGCGTATGTATGCAGTCCAGCGGGCCTATGCATGACCAGCTGCAAGCTACCTTGTCGCAGATGCGTGCCGGTAGCCGCTTAGCTGTGGCCCTGGAGGATCTGTCTGAACGCAATCAGTTGCCGGCCCTAAGCCGTTTTTGTCAGGCCATGATTGTGGCTATTGAACGCGGCACGCCTATGGCTGAGGTGTTGCGCGCACAAGCCTATGACGCGCGTGAAGCTGCCCGCCGTGCCTTGATGGAGGAGGGCGGACGTAAAGAGATCGCCCAAATGGTGCCGGTGGTTTTCCTAGTGCTGCCGGTAACGGTGGTGTTTGCGCTCTACCCGGGATTGGCGGTGTTGCACTTTAAGCTGTGAAATTTACGCCCGTCTCAAGGCGGGGCGGGCGCACCCATAAAGAAATTCAAAGGAGAATGACTGATGAAAAACATGGTGGTTAAGGCTGCCTCAAAGCTGCGCGCGCTGCGTGGGGCCGTTGGCTCCCAGCGCGGTGATGTGCCCGGATGGGTGCTGGTCACCTTGATGAGCGCTGGTTTGGTGGTGGCGTTGTGGACTGTTGCCGGCAAGGTACTTGTGGAAGTGTTCAACAATGCCATCTCTAAAGTCGCTGGCATGGGTTAGCGCCCGGCTGCGCCAGGTTTTCG
>ERZ773254.334-NODE-334-length-27849-cov-4.257717_pt1 | contig 27849 bp, 37 predicted proteins | sample MGYA00580516_ERZ773254 | MGnify/ENA primary metagenome ERZ773254 (study PRJEB29015, sample SAMEA2738158) | human oral metagenome | biome: human oral; feature: human-associated habitat; material: saliva | place: China | collected 2192 ...
CCTTTATCAGATATCGCAAAAAGTTTAATATAAAAAGATGAGACTTATATGTCAGATAAATTAAAAACCGCTTTTTATGAGCAGTAAAATTAATGGTCTATAATATGACATATGGAGCTCCTTATTGGTCTCCTTCCATTCATGCTGATGTTCAGTTAGTAAAAGTCTTAGTGTCATGCTTTTCTTATTGATTAGCATGGCTTTTCTTTTGCCTGTTCTCAAAAAGCCCGCTACCTTCCCCACGAGGTAACGGGCCTTTTGATATTATGCAATAGTAACTTTAGTCCTGTTGCTAACAGTATTACATCACGTGAACCATATAATTTCCTATCCAAATAGTCCAGCTTTCTTCCAGCCACATTGTTTCAAATAATCTCGAATCGACTTTTTAATGATTGAAGTATCTAACTTAGATTCAACAATTCCAACTTTACCGCTCTTCTTGTCCTGTCCAATACCAAAAGAAATACTTTTCTGATAAGTCTTTCCCTTAGAAAAGGAGATGTCTTTACTGAAAGATAGTTTACCGTTATGCATCCTAATACTTGATGTCTTACTAGAAGTGCTATCAACTTCCTTCCATTTCCCGTTATCTTTCAAAGTAACTGTAAAAGTAAACTCTTTGTCCTCATCGGAGATTCCACCCTCAGTGAAAAACCGGGCATCCATCCATTTCCATGTGCCAATAATCGAATCTCCTTCAACAGCAACTTCCCAAGGATTGTTATCAGAATTTAGAACCTTTGGTGCGTCGCTTAAAACTTTTTCTTTCTCAATCATAAGAAATCATCTCCTTCTTTTGATAATCATTACTGAACATAACTAACCTTATAATACCAAGACTAGTCATATCGCCAGTAGTAAACTTGATCATACTATAACCGTAATATACAATATAACTGTAAACTCTGGCAATATGGTACTGTACCCTGTCAAGTTGACACATTAAATAATAAAAACTAGTTGGCCTTGCCGAAGCGATATTTTGCTGCGGTAAGGTCATTTCTTTTGCCTGAAATAAAGGAATGCGTAAAGTAATCGATACCTTCTGTCACCAGCTGGTCTAAGTCTTCAAACGTTTGTGGTTGTGGTGAGTGTGCTAACCAGATAGATTTAAAATGGCTGATCGCTTGGTTTGAAGTGTGTACCTGTGATTGTGTTCAGGGCGAATCAATCCAGCCAAACCAGCCGTTAAAAATTGTTTAATCCATCTGTTAAGGCTAGAGGTCCGCACCTGGTGATAATCCGCGTATACCCCGAGTGAGTAGTCTGAATCTTGGTAATTACTGAGTAACCTTAATTTTTCCGTCGTTGAACATGTTCCTATTCAAAACACCCCCTAGAGATGACACTTTTATTATTTAAAGTGTCAACCCTAAGGGGTATTGTACGTATGGATAGGACAAGTGATTTTGATTTAATGAAACATAACCTGACAGATGTAATTGAATTCACCAAAATTATCATTGATTATGACGGATTCAACCCAACCACAGATTTTTGGCAACCCCTAGTAACAACATACTTTAAATTAATTGATCTCCCGACCGATCACGACCCCCATGACGGGAGCCATCCAATCCGGGGCGGGCGTCCCCTGGGAGTAGGTAGAGCCAGGGGCGAAAATCATGGAGGCCCTCCTTTCATTCTTGCGTATCTTCGGAAAGCCGGAAGGTATCGACGAACTGCTTGTATTCCGAGCTGGAAGTTCCAAAGGATTCGAGGCCATAGAGGCCAGCGGACGAGTAAACGACCTCTCGACGCATGATCACCGAGGAGTCCTCGCTATCGTGACCGGTGTAGGAAATGGCCATATGCCCGTCCACGGTGGTGAAGGAATACTTGTCAATCTGCAGAAGACGAGCGACATTGGTCAAGACCTTACGTTTCTGCGCGTCATTGAACCCCTTGGAGTCCTCGACTTGCTTCCGAGTGAATTTGGTGACGGACACAGCGTAGTTGATGTGATCCTTGTCATTGACCGTCGAATAGCGGGCATAAGCGCCGGTGGGATCCTTATAGGTGTCCTTCTCCGGAACGCCCGGGAAATAGACGGAATAGCCCAGATCCTTGGACGTGAACTTCTTCCAGCCCTGGGGGGCAGTGACGGAGGAAGTGGCTTTGTTCGCCGATGGGGCAGTCGACTGGGAGGAACCGCAGGCGGCCAGACCTGTCGTGAAAGCCATCGTTGCTATGACAGCGGAAATCCGCCTGAAAGACCTTTTCATATCAAACCTCTTTTTCTTTCTTGTCGTTTCTTGTTTTTCCATTGTAACACCTTCTAAAGCATGCGGATAAAAATAATCTGGAATGGTTTTATCTTCAATTAAACACTGAATAATATATTTCCAAGGACTCCGCTTTCAGTCTGGGCTTGAAACTTTCCTTTATCAAAATCTGATAGGCTATTAAAATCATGTAGCTTTAATAAGAACATAAAGGCCACCTCGACTTTTTATTTAAGTATATCAAAAATAGATTTTATTTATCTATTGCTTGTTATGGATTCATCTGCATAATGCGCAAAATGAATTGTGGTTAATTGCTGTTTAAGTAACTCAATTGTTGCGGTTTGTTCTTGGATTTGGACCTTTAATTGATCAATAATCGCATCTTTAGTTATTGCATAAGTCGTTTTTTCCGGTGATTTAGGCTTACTCGGATAATACTCTTCCATCTGCTGAAAAACCGCGTCATCGTAGTATTTAGCATTGTGTTGATCAGTTTTAGCCGGTTTTAACTTGTATTTTACTATGAAGCGTGAGGCTGAAACTACCGAGATGTTAAAATCCCTTGCTAGTTCTGAGGTTGTATATGTTTTACTTTTACTCATGTTTTAGCCTCCTTTAGGCTAATTCTAGCATATAATCATGATTACTATTGCTATTTGAGGATAACTACGGTTATACTTAGACACGTAAGCGTTTTTCGTTTACAAACAATTGAATAAATCAGAGTAAAGAAAAAGCCCGTTGAAGTATTGGTAGTACTTCAACGAGCTACCGATTAACTAGGGCAAGTAGTCAATCGGGGTTGTCAATTTCTTTAATACAATTAATTTTAGAAGAGATTGACCGATATTTCAAGATATAACTACATAAAATTATCAATGAAATTAAACCCTAAAACTATTAAAGCCGACTAGTTAATCGCTAGGCGGCTTTTTCTTTTGGGTCGCACCCGTTAAACTCGCCAGCAGTAGCTCTGCATCGTAGTCGCATCTCGAAATCGCTCGTGAACCTATGGACGCGTTAGGTTTGTAGTTAACAACATGGGTATGCTAAACCCTGCCATTATCGCATATGGCTAAAAACGTGGCTGGAAGCTTCGGAAATGCTACGGACAACCCTAATTACTCATGGGACTTCTTCGTGTTCTCCCTATGCTTTGCTGAAAAGAAAGTCGGCAATTGGATAAATCAACACTAAGAGGGTTAGGGACAAGGGCGGAGTGCGTTTAAACTGTCTGCATTGCTTATTTACTGAGCTAATAACGTGAGTTGTTGGTTGAGCAAATGAGCAATGAGTCTATTGAGAGCAAGTGCTCTTTTGATTTTTAGCCACATACAGGCTAAGTCTCAAGAGAGCAAGGCTGCGCAAGCAGAGCTTGCTTCCTGGGGAGTTAAGGAGAAGTATGCTCTTTTTTAAGAAGTTATTAGAGTTCCCATTTGTTATCTTTTTTGACGATTTGTTTTTGTAGTGATTGTTTGGTTTGCTTGGTGACTTGTTGGAGTTGTTCTTGACTGGCAACGAGGATATTCTTTTTAAGCTTGATGATGGGATCATTTTGTAATGTTTGTTCTTTAATGTGGTCAATGGGGTGTTTGGAGACCTGAATGGTTCCGGAAATGAATTGTGTGTTATGGAGTTTATTTGATGTTGTTGGTGGCGTCAGAAGGCGGGTGGTCTGATCAATGATGTCAAGGGCCTTGGTTTTTAGCTTTTGAAGGACTTTGACAGCGGTATCCATGAGATATTTTATTGTTTGGTGGAAGTGTTGTTGTCGACCGGTGTTGGTGATAATAGGTATGACTAATTGTTGAAACCTATTTATACCACCAAATAAATACCTTTATCCGTTTTATGTATTCCATTAGTACTACTTTTATCTTGATTTTGTGTTCTTAAAGTCGTACTATGTAGAAGAACAAGGTATTTGCTAAGTATTACTTTTATCTTTATATGTTAGGAGGAAAGTGCGTTATGCAAGTAATCAGTTTTATGGCTATCAAAGGTGGCGTTGGTAAAACCACAATGGCATTTCAGTTCGCCAAATTTTTACAAACACAAGATCAAAAAGTTTTGATGATCGATTTGGACGCACAGAAGAGTTTGACGGGCACCTTTGAAAATGAACATTTTAATTTCAGCGGAAAGCCCACCATTGCAGATGTTCTAGAAAAACCAAGCTCCGGGTTAATCGAGACACAAGTTCAGAATAATATCGCTATAATTCCATCAACTAGCAACCTGGAAGAGATAGCCGATCGTTTAGCCACTAAACCAAATAGAGAATTGCTATTATTTATGTGGTTTGTTAAAAATGCGCGAGAACTAAATCAAAAATATGACTACATAATTATCGACTTACCGCCAGCTTGGAACCTGTTAAGTAAAAATGGTGTGGCTGTGGCCGATAAAATCATTTCTCCAATGGAGCCAAGCCGTTTTGGGTATGAAAGTCATATAAAAGTATTACAAAGTGTAGGAACTTTGCAAGATGAAGTTGTTGACCCAGTTAGTGGGAAATCGTATATTACCGCTGACATATTCTTTCTAGGTAATCGAATCAAACATAATACTAATTCTTCTCACGAATTCTTATCAGCACTCAAACATATAGACAATGTTATTGGGGTTATCCCAGAAAAGGAATTAGTTAACGCTAGTATGCTTGCAAAGGAAGGCATACTAGAATATGCAACCCAGAATGACAAACTGCATGAACAAGAGCCATTTCTCAAACTATTAAGTGACGTGTTTTCAAAAATCCAAAAAAAGGAGAATGAGTAACTTATGGCTAATAAATTTGAAAAGTTTTCTAGTACCAACAATGATTACCAAGTGGCTAGAGATATTCAGCAAAAAGATGAACTCAACAAAAGACTAAGTTGGGAGCGAAAGGTAAAAACAAGTTTTTCAATCCAGCAAAAGAATATTGATCGTCTAGATAAAATGGTTAAGCAGTTGAACGCAAAATCAAGATCAACTTTATTAGATACCATAATCGAAAACGCTTATAAAGACTTTCAATGATGATGCTAGCAAAGTATATGCAACCAAATAAAGTTGCCGGTTAGGAAGCACTATGCTAAACTGAAACTAATTTAACAACCGAATGAAGAGATCAAGCTAAACTAAAAAGGTCCCCAGTTCACGAGGAACCAGGGACCTTTGGTTTAGCAAGTAGCTATCAGGCAGCTACTTAGATTCAGCCGATTTTCACCGCCAAGTTAAAATCGGCTGAACATTGTTCTTAATTTGTAGGTTAATTATACCGCAAACCAGTCCAAAAGGACAAGTTAAGGATAGTTAAAAACAAATTGAAGTCAATGGACTAAGTAGCTAACTGAAGCTATTTAGTCCATTTTTGTTGTTAGAAATTAAAAAAGTTGCCTACTGGGCAACTCACAAACAGACACATGCTGATGAATTTGCAAAGCCTCACCGCTAAATGAATACTTTGTAATTCAGTTAAAGCATATCAGATTTGTATTTTAAAGCAAATCAAATGTTTTAGCAACTCTCTTTTGAGACAGCGTGTGTCAGTCAAGAAAGGGAGTTTTTATTATGACAAAATCAACAAATTTTAATTACTATGAAGCCGATAACGTATATGGAGCCTTATTTTTCCAGTTTCCTAAGGTATTAATGTATGGCGAGCAATACAAGCATTTAAGCAGTGACGCTAAATTGGCTTATATGGTACTGAAAGACCGGCTCGAGTATTCTTTGCGCAACAATTGGGTTGATGAAAAAGGACACGTCTACTTTATTTTTACCGTTAAAGAATTACAAGACTTATTTAACTGCGCTACTGAAAAAGCCGTTAAAATCAAAAAAGAATTGCAAACAGCCAATTTATTAAAACAAATTCAAATGGGATTTAATCCTAAAACTAAAAAGAATGAACCAAATCGTCTATACCTTTCTAAACTCGATGTGAAAGCTACTGATGTCTATTTAAGGGGCGAATATGGGCAAAAAAAGCCTCAAACCCTTGCTACGAGCGGAATTTCGAAAATCGAAAGTCCGCATGACTTCGTTGAATCCCTTGCTACGAGCGGAATTTCGAAAATCGAAAGTCCGCATGACTTCGTTGACGACAGCCCTCAAACCCTTGCTACGAGCGGAATTTCGAAAATCGAAAGCAATCTATATAAAGACTCTAATAATTTAGATACTAATAGATACGATATAGATACTCAAAAGTTGGACTTTTCCACAACTAATTTTTCACCAGCTGAAATTGAAGCCCAAAATCGGGATTTAGTAAAACATGCTGATGAGTTCTTAACTGACGAAGATAATGGTTTGCCGGTCTTCTTAGAACCAGAAGCAGTGCAACTACTTAGCTTTTGGTGCCGTACCCCACAACAAATGCGGCGCTTTATTGGTATTATCTTAAACGCCAAATATGCTGTTGAAAAAGAACATAAAGATTTAGGCGTATGGATTCTATTAGATGACCCTGATTTAAAAAAAATGATGACCAAGACATTAAGACGCTATTTTAATGCCCTAAGAAGCGATGAGAAACATATCAAGAATGTTGAGAACTACCTGTACGGCACCATGCAAAACCTATTTGGTGTTTGGTGGAACCAACAAGCAGCTAGAGAATATGCAGCCAAACACCCCGAAGAACAGAATCTTGGTAGCGAGCGCGCTTGGAATTAAAAAGCCGTGTAAGCTCATTTGAGCCGTTTTAAGTGCTACATGCATAATTATTAAAATCGCTTTAAAATCGCTTAGAAGCAAAAAAATAGGCACCTTGAGTGGCTGAATTGGTGACGACTGAACTAAGGGAATGTGAAAGGAGCTTTTTAAATGACCAAATCCAGCAAAGAGGTCGAAACAATTGAGCAATTGTTGGCTGACCCATGGGCAGTCGATATTCAAGCCCTTTGGGAGCAAGCAGCCCAAAATCGAGATCCTGATAAATGCAAGCTGTTTGATGCGTTACACACTTACCTCTTAGATAAACGCCAAGAACAAATCATCAATGAAAAGCACTTTGTGATTTAACATAGACAGTTCAAATAATCAGTGACTGAAATAAAAAGGAGGCACAAAATATGGCTAAGACACGAACATATATGGACAAGTATAGATTCACAACTGCGGAAAACCAACGGTTTGCTCGAGCAAATTTTACCAAGTTAGTGCATACTAATGCTCGCTTTGAAGGCGTTAATACCACATTGCCACAAACACAAACTATTATGGACGGTATGAGCGTAGCAGGAGTACCTGTTGAAGATGTTTTGACGATTGTTAATTTAAAGCGTGGGTGGCAATATATCACTACTCAAAATTCCCCTTTAACGTTAACCATGGAAAAACAAATCAACAAAATTGTGGCAGCAGAAGACGCCTTAGTACCAGGAGAATTACGGCAAGGGAAAGGGGGAGTTAATTTAGGTAGTGAAGACTTTTTTGAGCCGCCTTTAATTAACGAAAAACAAGAACAATCCTTTTTACAAAAAATCTTGGCTGATCCACAAATGACGACAACTGATAAAGCATTGACTGTCATGTATCATAATATGCGCCAACAAATCTTTTGGGACGGAAACAAAAGGACGGCAACTTTAAGTGCCAATAAAATTATGATTGACGGTGGCGCTGGTTTGATTAATATCCCATTAGATAAGTGGGATCAATGGAACGAACTAATTGCCAATTATTATCGGACTAATGACATGACTAAAATTAAACAGTGGACATATGATAATGGTATTCAAGGATTACAAATTCGAGCAAACAAAGAATTAAGTGCTAATGAATTGAACCAGATGTACAAGCAACTAAAAAAACGGATGAATTAGTTGAAGACGAGATTAGTAAAAGAACCCAAAACCAGCTCAAAGACTTTGCTAAAAACAATCTATCGGAATGTTGATAGCGAGCGCACTTGAAATTAAAACACCGTATAAGCTCATTTAAGCCACTTTAAGCCAAATTGGCATAAATTATACTAGATTGTATTTTTGATTCGTCTCTGAACGCTTTAGAGGCCAAATATTAGATGCTATTGATAAAAGGGCAGCTAACATGCAGCTTTCGAAAATCTATACAATTGAACCAATACTCAAAAGGTAGTATAATGGTAGTAGTTAAGAGAGAGTGAGACAATCATGGCAGTTAAGGAAAAGAAACGGGTCCAAGTCAAAATTGATAAAGACTTGGCTGATAATACGGAAGCAGTTTTAAACGAGTTGGGTCTAAATCCAACCACAGCGATTAACATGTTTTATAAGCGGATCGTAGCGGAAGCAGCGTTACCGTTTAAACCAGCTCTGAGCGAAGCGGAAAGAGCTAATTTAGGTCTTTTAAAAGCTACTAAGGAGACACCAGTAACAGAGTTAAAAGACGCTAAAGAAGTTGCTGATTGGCTCAATGATCCAGATGAAGATTAATAGCTTATTAGATTAAATAAATTAATAACTTGGGAGTGTGATTAACATGAAAGATACAATTACAATTAATGACTTTTTTGAAATTGCCAAAGAAACTGATTTAAAAGATTTACTTGATAAGTCATTACATGAGCCAGATCCAGAAAAGCGCAAAGTATATGACGCTTTATATACCTACTTTTTAGATAAAAGGCAAGATGAGGTTATTAAGCGAAAGGACTTTGTCCGTTGATAGATAAACCCCAATATATTATTGTTGCTGGTATTAACGGAGCAGGTAAGAGTACGCTGTACGATACATTTCCCATATTGTTTGATAAAACAAAACGGATTAATGCTGATGAGATTTTACGACAAATGGGTGGCGATTGGCATAAAGACAGCGATAATTTAAAAGCCATGCGTGAAGAAATAAAGTAACTACACTATTCCTTAGATAACCGACAAAGTATTCATGTAGAAACAACACTTGCTGGAAGAGGTAAGGCTCAACTAAATTTGATTGATAAGGCGCATGAAAATGGCTTTGAAGTGACTTTATTGTATGTTGCCCTACGAGATGAAAATTTAGCTATTAAGAGAGTAGAGGATCGGGTACAAAAGGGTGGACATGGTGTGCCATCAGAAATAATCAAAAAACGTTACCGGCAATCAAATCATAATTTATCAGCGGTTGCGTTTAAAAGTGACAATGTTTTTATTTATGATAATAGTGAAAAATTTGTTACTGTTTATAAAAGAGAAAAAGGGCAAATAATCAAGAATGATTTAAGCCATTTCCCTTGGATAAATCAAAATATTAATTGTTCAGAAAAGGTGCAAAATCAGTTAAAAAATTTTGTAGATCATAACCCAGAAGTTAAGCTAAAAAATAATCCTGAAAACAAAAACGATCGGCCTAGTTATTAGGCTGATCGTTTTTGAATTTGTTCGGTTTATGGGCGTTAACGTAATTAGCAAATATTTTTAAAAGTTCTTCGGTTTGTTCGACTGATAAGTTATCAGCCTGAAAGTATTTTTCGAGTAAGGCTCCTTTTTGAATTAGTCGGCGAGAACGGGCTTTGCGGGCTTGCCGATTTTCATAGTATTTAGATTGCCGTAATTTAAAATCTTCCCGCTCAATTTTTTGTTTTAAACGCGCTTGTTGCTCGACTAGTTTTTCATATTGATTAGACATGAAATTTCCCCATCTCGTATGGCTAATGATCTACGGACTTTACCTTTAAAAATTCAGAAAATTGCTTAGCTAAAAGCTTAATCTGATCGTTAGACAAATTAGCATACTCTAAATTGGCTTGACTGATGATTTGTTTACCTAGCCGTTGTTCAATCTTATTTTTTTCGTCCTTAATTTTTTGATTAAGGGCTTTTAATTTAGCTTCTTGTTTTTCTAAGTTGCTTTGAGACATAACGATCCCTCCAATCATATTAGAAATAATCACCGACACTATATCATATAGGAAACGTTAAGTCAAAGTATAAAAGTTGAAATAGCGAAGCGGAGGGCATACACTAAAAGTGGAGTTAAGGGAATCAGCAGACCGAGTGAAACGAGGTCAATGCGCACTTACACACAACAACTAAGTTGGTTGTGTTATTGTGCTAAACCCTTGTATCAGAAGTCGCCGTTGGCGACAACAAAAACAAACCCATAAACCCAAAGAAAGATGGTGACCGACATGGCAATTTTTCACATGAGTTTTAGTAATATTAGTGCTGGTAAAGGACGAAGTGCGATTGCCAGTGCCGCTTATCGAAGTGGTAAAAAGCTATTCGATCAAAAAGAAGGGCGAAGCTATTTTTATGCCCGATCGGTAATGCCAGAAAGCTTTATTTTAACCCCAAAAAATGCACCAGCATGGGCTAGTGATCGAGAGCAGTTGTGGAATGAAGTCGAAAGAAAGGATCGTAGAGCAAATTCACGCTATGCAAAAGAGTTTAACGTGGCTTTACCAGTTGAATTAAGTGAAGACGAACAGAAAGAATTATTGACAAAATATGTACAAGAAAATTTTGTTGATGAGGGTATGGTTGCCGACGTAGCAATTCATAGAGATCACCCAGATAATCCGCACGCTCATGTTATGCTGACTAATCGTCCATTTAATCCAGACGGAACATGGGGATTGAAAAGTAAAAGAGAAAATATATTAGATGAAAATGGGAACAAGACTTATACAGGAAATAGTCGTTTTCCAAGATCAAGAAAGGTGTGGCTAGTTGATTGGGATAAAAAAGAAAAAATCAATCAATGGCGGCACAATTGGGCGGTTAGTGTAAATCAAGTTTTAGAGCAAAAAAATATATCCGATCGGATCAGCGAAAAATCCTTTATCGAGCAGGGAATAGATGATACCCCAATGCAACATGAGGGAATCAATAGTAAGCGGCATGAAAGAAAAAAATTTAACCAACAAGTTAAGGACTATCGCAAGGCCAAAGCCAGTTATAAAAACAACCAAGAAAAAGTAATTAATCGAGGTCATTTAGATAGTCTAAGCAAACACTTCTCGTTTAATGAAAAACGGGTGGTCAAAGAGTTAAGCCATGAACTGAAAACTTATATCAGTTTGGAGAGCCTAGATGATAAACGGCGCATGCTATTTAATTGGAAAAACAGCACCTTAATTAAACATGCGGTTGGTGAAGATGTGACTAAACAATTATTGACAATTAACCAACAAGAAAGCTCACTCAAAAAAGCAGATGAACTCTTAAATAAAGTGGTTGATCGCACGACGAAAAAACTTTATCCAGAGCTTAATTTTGAACAGACCACGCAAGCTGAAAGACGAGAATTAATTAAGGAAACCGATAGCGAACAAACGATTTTCAAAGGCAGTGAATTAAACGAACGTTTAATGAACATTCGTGATGATTTATTGACCCGACAATTATTGACCTTTACCAAACGGCCATACGTTGGTTGGAAGTTATTAATGCAACAAGAAAAGGAAGTCAAAATCGAACTGAAATATACGCTGATGATTCATGATGATAGCTTAGAAAGTCTAGAACACGTTGATCAAGGTCTACTAGAAAAGTATTCACCAACCGAGCAGCAAAAGATTACTCGCGCAGTCAAAGATCTACGGGCAATCATGGCCGTTAAGCAAGTCATTAAAACGCAATACCATGAAGTATTGAAAAGGACCTTTCCCAAAGGTGATTTAGATGAATTGCCATTGATTAAACAGGAACAAGCCTATACAGCCGTGATGTACTATGATCCTGTTTTAAAGCCATGTCGGGCCGAAACGATTGAACAGTGGCAAGCAAATCCGCCACAGGTGTTCAGTCCCCAAGAACATCAACAAGGACTAGCTTATTTATCGGGACAGCTAAGCTTAGATCAGTTAGAAAATCATCACTTACAACGGGTTTTAAAGCATGATGGCACTAAACAACTCTTTTTGGGTGAATGCAAAGTCGATCCAATGATTAAGAACAGTCAGATCGAGAAAATCCAAAAGCAGTTAAAAGAGCAACAAACCAAGGACGACCAGTACCGAAAAGCAAATATCGGACATTATCAACCACTGAACTACAAGCCAGTTAGTCCAGACTATTACTTAAAGACAGCCTTTAGTAACGCAATCATGACCGCCCTATATGCTCGTGATGAAGATTACCAACGGCAAAAGCAAGAACGTGGACTGAAAGAAACCGAGTGGGAAATGACGAAAAAGCAGCGGCAACACCAAACCCGTAATCGGCATGAAGATGGGGGTATGCACTTGTAATTTAAATGTAAAATAAAAAGTGCACTAACGTGCTCATTTAATGGTATAATGAATCCATAATATAGGGAAAGGAGTATTCACATGTGACAAAGAAGCAAGAATGGTTTAGCTTAGCTCAAGCTAGTCTCAAACTAGAACGAGGTAGTACGTATGTGAGTGTTTGGTTAAGACGGCACCCTAACGAGTTACCAAGTGAAATGCTCATGGAAACGGGCAAAGTTAAATTAATATCTGAAGATGGTATTGAATGGATTAAAAACCACATAAAAAAAGAGGGCGTCCTCGTCAGCAGTAGAGTTGCTAACGGGGATCAGCACCTAGAACCGCAACTTCTAGGTGTCACCCTCCTAACAATCCATTTTACCGGGCGGGTTAGGGGAAAGCTAGTTGTTTAGCGTCCCTAACGCGCTTTTTTTTGAGGAGGTGATCCAATGAAAGTGGAAAGCTGGCAAGGCATTAATGGCAAGTTAGTTCATGATGAGCAAAAGGCAATTGTGGTTGATAATGACCAAGCATTAACTGATCAAAAGCAGCTACAAGCGATTTTAGATCAAGATGGTCAGCCAATCGATGAAGTTCGTCGAGCAATGATTAAGAAGACCGTTAAACGTCAGCTAAAAACGCCACCATTAAAACTTAGGGGCTGGTTTAATCGTCATCAAGACAGTCAAAATGCTAAAAAGACCGAAAAATTGGTGAGTGACAAACCGACCCATCAATATAAGCAGATCAAAAATGAAATGACCTTTTTTGGTGAGAGTTTCCTGGAAGGCTTCTTAGGCTTCTATGGCTTAGAAGTTGATAACGCCTTAGGCCGTTACGAACATAATTTGCATGTCTTAGAGGTCCAAGAATTAGGCCAGTCAGAAAAAGAGTATTACTTAGCCACGAGTGAAAACGGCCACATCAAATTAGCCACCGATCCATTACCAAGCCAGCAAATTGCCGAGGAACAATTGAACAAGTTCTATCAGCGTGAGCCAGAAGAAACGCAGGCAGAACAAATTCAATTACGAACATCAGAAGACGATGGGAAGGAGGAATAACATGAAGTTCAGCAAAGTAAAAGCGTTAGCCACTACTGGAGCTACTGCGATTTACTTGGGCCTGATGAATACTCAGGTGGTTTTGGCAGCGGACGGTGGTGAAGTTCAAAGCAAGTTAACTCAAGCTGGTAAGACGATTCAAGGTATTTTAACTGGCTTGGTCGTTTTAGTTGGGATTTGTGTCGCACTATTTATTATTATCAAAAGAATGCCTGACGCAGACGATCCGCGAGAGAAATCCGAAGTTTATCACGCAGTTGGTCGGGTAGCTGGTTTAGTGGCCCTAGCGGCAGCGGTTATCTGGCTATTGCCTTGGGTCTACAGCCTATTCACTTAATTTAAAAAGGAGCTTGCCAAATGAAGAAAGGGAAAGAATTTATCTTCCCAGAGAACGTAGATAAAGATTACGGGATTTGGAAAGACTACACCTTGAAGGATTTTGGCTATGCGGCACTGGCAGGACTAGTGGGCTTAATTTTTATTGCGATTCCACCCTATGGTCTGATTTTAGTCCTGATAAAAATAGTGATTGTTGTCTTAGCCATGACGATTGTCATGGCTATTTTAACAATTAGGCCAGTTGCGGCGCGGAAGAACATTAAGGTGCGGGATAACTTTAAGTTGAAACGCCGTTATGCCAATAGTCAGAAATTGTTTTACTTAAAACCGAAGAAGCGAGGTGAACTAAATGCGTTTGAAGAAGAGCAAAACCGCCAATAAATCAGTGAAGCTCGATTGGAATTACCAACCGCCTAAAATCAATGGTGGCAAAGAGACCATTGATGACATGAGCTTGGTAGTGGGTATGTATGGTAATTACGAAGTTACAAAAACGGGTAATCTCGTTGGCATTTTGGAAGTTAGCGGGATCAACCTTGATCTACTTAATGAAACCGAACAACAGGACGTCTTTGAGGACTATAGCGCGTTTCTCATGAGTACCTTAGGTGAAGGCGTTGATGACACGCTACAGTTCTTAGAACCGACGATTCCTGTCAATATGACGACTTATCTCAATGGTCTCAAACGGCGGTATCTCACCTTACAAAAAGACCACCCGGAGCAACAGTTCAAAATCCAACTCATAGCCAGTTACTTGGATCATTTTACTAAAGTCCAAGAATCCAAAAACATGACGACTAAACAACATCTGCTAATCGTTAAAGTGCCAATTAAGGACAAAAGCGTTAAAAGCTTAAACTTAGCGGTCGCTCATTTAGACGAAAAGATCGAACAGGTTAAACGGGATATTGAAAATGCGTTAACAGACTTTGATGTGACGGCCAAAATTTTGACTAGTCAGGAAGTCCAAGAAATTTTAAAGAACTTAATTAATTTTAATGGATAGGGGGAAATAGTATGGGTTTTGGTGATAAGATCATTGATTTGTTTATGCCAACTAAAAAAGAAAGACAGCCAAGTAATCATGAACTAGCGGTTAGCGAGCCCAAACCGGAGATTGAGGATTTTACCAAGTTGATTGATCGCGACAGCTTGCATTCACTATTTCCGTTTAGCTGGGAACAGTACCCTACCTATGTCCAGTCGGGGGAGAATTTTATTCGGGTGTTAGCGATCGCTGACTATCCCAAGCGGGTATATGGCAACTGGCTATCAGAGCTAAAGCGCAAAAAAGGCGTTATCGATATTGTGCAATATATCGACAGCGCCAGTAACAATTCAATGATTACCTATTACAAGAAGACGATTCAAAATAAGGAAGCACAGAAGCTCAATACGTTCGACCCGTATAAAAAGAAGATTCTGCAAAACTACATTGATTCGGCCAACATGCAACTAGATAAATACCTAGATAATTCTACCACATTTGTCTACCAACATATGCTGGTTTATCTGCGGGCTAACAGTTTAGCAGAACTAGACGACTTAACCGAAAACGTTAAGAATACGTTGATTAAGCTACAGATGAAGCCGCTAGTACCCGTTAAGGCAACGTTTCAAGCTTTCTGGTCAACCATGCCAATTAACGAGAATCTATTAGGTGATTACACCTATAAAGAAAGTAATACCGAAGTCGCCAGCAGTATGTTTCCCTTTGACGACGCGGAGATTTTGGACTTGAAGCCTAGATCTGATATTGAAGGGGTTAACAAAGATACCAACAGCTTAATTGCCGTAGATATGTTGGATCGCAACAAGACCCTAAATCAAAATCAAGTGATTATCGGGACCTCAGGGGTCGGCAAGACTACCTATATGATCCAAAAAATTTTACGCTATGCCATTCAAGACTATCAGCTCTACATTATTGATCCAGAAAATGAATATACCAAAATTGTCGAAGCTTTAGGTGGCGCAGTCTTGCACTTAACTTCTAATGCGAAGTACAAAATTAACCCGCTACAAATTTTTTCTGAAGAAATCCTAAGCGCTGATGAAGCGGTCATGAACCTTGATTTACTAGTTAAAGATAAAATTCAGCGATTAAAAGGTTTCTTTGAAGTCCTTAAAACCGGGATTACCCAAGTTGAGCTGGCAATTCTTGATGATGTGGTTAAACAGGCCTACGTCAACAGTGGTGTTTTGAAATACAGCCGCTTAAAAGAGATTAAAGACGATCAGTGGCCGACCCTATCCAACGTTTATAACGAATTGGAAAAACTAGCTGACAAGGACGCCGACAAATTCAGTCGGGTTAAAGACTTCTACTATATCTTAGGCAGCTATACCCATGGTTCTAACAGCCTATTTGACGGGCACACCAACGTCAACCTAAAAGGAAAGATCATTTCTTTTGATCTAAAACCCCTACAAAGTGAACAGGAAGTCCAATCAGCGGCTTATCTGAATACCTTCCAGTATTTGTGGGACGAAATCACCAAGGATCGGCATAGCCGCAAGAAATTGTTTGTCGATGAATTTCACTTTTTGACCTTGCATAAAGCGGCCGCCACCTTTTTCCACCAAGCCTACAAGCGGTTTAGAAAGTATAATGCTGGGGCGATTGCCGGAACGCAGCAAATTCAAGATGTGATCGAAGGAACGACAGATACTGGGCAGAACATTGGGGAAGCCATTATTGGGAACTCCTATACCAAAGTGTTCTTTGGTCTTGACGGTAAAGGTGTCGATGATGTCATTACGAAACTACGCATGACCTTTTCAGATAAAGAAAAGAAGTTACTAGAACGTCGTAGACAAGGTGAAGCCCTGATGATCTATGGTAGCCAACGCGCCTTTATGCGTGTCGAGTTGACCGAAGAAGAACTACGGCTAATTGACCCAGAAGCTTACCAAGAAAAATATCACCGTGAGACAGCCGGGCAACCGGACTATCAAAAGCGCGTGGTCTTAACTCCCAGTGAAATTGACGCCTTGACCACCACCGAGGAGGAAGGAGGGGCTTTAAATGAGTAAACTAAACCAGCTATTAAATATCGAGGTCGGCACGTTCAAGCGACAAGGGAACCAGTTAATCCTCGAACTCAATCACAATCAGTTTCGATATGACCAGTTGAGTGAGCTAAACGAATTAAAACAAACTGATTCCAAGTTCTTGCAGTTAGTCAACGTGGTTGAGCAAGGCCAGAAGGTCGTTTTAACTTATACCTTGCCAGATAAGGTCAGATCATTAAAGGAATTACCGCAGGAAAATAAGGCGATCCGGGCAGCCATTGCCAAGGAAATTATGGCGCAAAAGGTGGTTGCTGATAGCCAGTATCATATTGCCTTAAATCCAGCTAATCTGTGGTATTACCCCATGCAACATGTTTGGTATGCTTACCGGGCCAATGAACTTATGCCTTATGATGACAAACATAGTAATTTAGCCAAATACAAAGCGCTAATTCTGTTTTGCTTGACGGGGACGCCCTATGAACGGCTACTAAGCAATCCTCAAGAAGCCCTAACTAAACACCCTGATGACTATTTACAACAAGTAGCTAAAGCCGCGTCGTTAAATGAGTTAACGGAAGTGGTTAACGGCATTGAGGACTTCGTGAGCTATCACGAATGGCAGGAAGTTGAAACCGCCCAACAGAAAACCAAACAACGATTATGGTTGAGCGTGGCCGGGGTGGCGATTGTGGCCGTTTTGGCTGTCGGCTTAGTTCATAAAAGTGACGAACGAAAGTATCAAAGCTTAGCTAACCAGAACCAAGCCCAAGTTACTCGTTTAAAGTACAATAACCAAATTCAGACAGCTTTAAACAGTCACCAATGGTCGAAAGCAAAAAAGGCCATGCAGAAAGCTGGTTATAGCAAGAACAGTCAAGTTCAAACATTCTTAAAACATAAACAGTATCAGCAAGCCTTAAACGTTGACCCAAGTCAGTTGAACAAGGTTGTTAATGCGGCTTATGCCAACAAGGATAGCGGGCAGGTTGCCAAGTGGGAATTGCCAACTAAGGCGACAAGCAAGCAAAAAGACCAATTGGCGCTGGAAAAAGCCATCGTTAACTACGACACCAATACGCTCAATAACCAATTATCCTTTACGACGAACGGTGATGTTTTATTGAGAATGGGGCAAGCTTTCCTCGCCCATAACGATACGCAAGACGCCCAGACCGTCCAAACCAAATTAGCCGGCGTGAACAGTCCTAAAGCTAAGTATTTAAAAGCCCTGTTAAGTCTCAATTCCGCTAAGAACGGAGTTAACGACGCGCAAAAGAAGTTAGATGACGCCAACAAGATTGATGGCAGTAAAGATAAGGACAAAGGCAAGAAGGTGGATTCAGCCAAGTCGGACTTAAAGAATGCGCAGAGTGACCAATCAGCAGCGCAAAAACAAGTCGATCAGGCCAAGCACAAAGTGGGTGATTAAATGCAGGTATTGTCGTTTGAATATAAGAAAAAGAAGTGGAAGTTGATTGCTTATATTGTGGGTGGCGCCCTTCTGCTAATCATCTTGCTGATCGCCGCAATTACTGGTCAGCTACAAGAAAACAGTTGTGATAACTCAACCACCACAGAGACGCAATTGGATAGTAAGAGCATGACAGAAAATGCTAAAAATATCTATGCGCACTGGAAACAGAAGTATGGCGCCACCCCACAAGCGGCCGCCGGAATCTTGGGGGTCTTACAACTGGAAAGTCGCCTTGATCCCAATTCGGTTAATTCCAGTTCCGGGGCCACGGGCTTAGCCCAGTGGTTAGGTGGTCGAAAAGATAAGCTAGAAGATTTAGCCCATAAAGAAAACAAACCAGCGACCAATCTCGGGGTGCAGTTGGATTATCTCGACCAAGAATTAAACAGTAGTTACTATGCGTCAAACAAGCAGATCTTTAAGTATACGGACGTGCACAAAGCGACTAAAGCCTGGTTAATGGATTATGAGGGTATGAGTAAGAACCCGGAACAATGGTATTTAAGCCAAAGATACGGGTATGCCGATCACTGGTATTCCGTGTTCGGGGCGAGTGATCCAGTGGCCGGTAATACTTTAGATAATGCGAGTTCGGGAGACCTGACCGAGCTAGGTTGCGATAGTGACCCGAGCTATTCCGGCGGTAGTATCGTTAAAAACGCAGAAAGTATGAAAGGTGATTTCTACTATGTTCAAAACCACCCCAGCCCTGATTTAGGCAGTGATTTAAAGAATCCCAGCAAAACTGGTGGAACTGATTGTTCAGGCTTTGTCTGGTTAGCCTTGAATAAGGCTGGTTACAAGGTACCGGCCAACATGGGCTGGTTTACCGGCACGATGGCCAGTGACGCCAAAGGCAGCCATCAATACTTGAAACAGATCAGTGAAAATGACGCGAGAGCCGGCGACATTGTGATTGTTAATCAAGGTGCGGGAGCCGGAAACAACGGCCATACTGCCATTCTGCTAGGCAAATGGCAAGGCAAAGCCACCAAAATCATTGAACAAGGTGGCGTAGGCGACAAGGTTAACGAAAGCACCTTTGGCACCGCCTTTTATAGCTTATTGAACGGTAGCGATGTGACGTTAGCCCGGCCAATCAAGAAGTAAGGAGGACGAGTAAATGAAGCGTAGCGTGGTTTTAAGTGTTGTGATTGGTAGCTTGATCTTAGTTATGTCATTAGGGGCGAATGCCTATCAGCATAGCCAAATTAAGCAGGCACAACAACAGATTAGTCGCTTACAACAACAAAAACGTCAAGTCAGCCAGCAATTGACTAAAGCCAACCAACAAAAGCAGTTATTGAGCACCCAAATTGACAGTTATAAGACCTACCAAAATAATAAGGACAAAAGTCAGGCTGAACTTAGCTTTAATACGGTGGTCACCAAGTTCTTTAAGGTCATGAATAACTTTAAGCCCAAGACCTACGGTCAGCGTAAAGATGGGGTTAAAGACTTGATTTCCGACAAATTGTACCAGCAATACTTTTCAAATAAAGGCACGTATGGTGATAGCAATAGTGTTTCAGCCAAATTAGATCAGCTGAACCTGTATACACAAAGTAAGCAGGGGCAAAACATGAAGGGCTTGGCCGTCGTCAGTTATAAAAGTAAGAGTGGCGACAACGACTGGCAAAAGGCGACGGTACTTTATCAAGTGACTTTCGATACCACCACGAATCGAATCACCGCAGTCCAAAACTTAGGTAGCAGTTTTAAAGCCAGTGACCTTAATTAAGCGGGGTAGTAAAGCCCTAGCGGTGATCGTGGTGATTTTAGCTGTTAGTGGTTTTGCTAGTCATCAATATGTGAATTACGTGGAAAGACAGCGACCAATTGTGACGTTGGCTAAGCATTCTGATAAAGTTCTGTTCTTTTACCGTGATGATTGCCCGGATTGTCAATCTATTTTCCATCAAATTTATTGGCACAACGTAATTAGCCACAACATTATCTTGATTAACATGAACCAACCGCAGAATCGGCAATATATTCAAAAATATCAATTAACGTCAGTCCCAACCTTGATCCATGGTAAGCAACGATATTCCGGTACCAACCAACAAAGAATTAAACAGATAGTAGGTGATTAGATGAAAGACAAATTATTAGACAGCGTTAAAGCCAGTTGGCCATATCTACTAACGCTAATCATTGGCTTGTATTTAGCGGAGATTTTAGCTGGCTCTGTCATGGCCTTGTCGCACTATAAGCTAACTTTTGCGGATCATATGCCAACCGTATTAAAACAATTAGCCTTACACCCTTGGCACTATTACAACTTGTATTTGGGCCAAAAGAACCCAGTACTAATTATTGTTAGTGTCGCCGTGGTCCTATATACCATCTATTTTGCCTTGAAACGAAATAGCAAACATAAATCGTGGGAAACTGCGGACACTGAAACCCACGGGAGTGCGACTTGGGGCAATCTAAAAGAGTTGAGCGACCATTACTTTAGTATCACTGCTAAAGACCTCACCACAGCGTTTAACAGGAGCATCACAACAGAAATATTAGAGGCATTAACAAAACAAGAAACACAATCCAAGGCAGACAAGTGAAAGGAAGTAAGAAGCATGAACAGACCAGATTTATTAGTACGAATAGTTACGATCATCACGTCGTTAATTACGATAGTTTTGTTCCTATTTCAGGGAAAGAGCACACTAACTTTTGTATTTGCAATTATCACAGTCATTTTATCTTTCATTTATCAGATAATCAGGATACAGATGAAAAAGAAGTAAATCAGAAAAGTCATCTAAATCTAACCGCATTGGAGGTAAACGCATGAATGGGACAATTTTAGGGATCGTGGATAAACGGATTGTTTACCAGAATAACAGCACCAAACCAAATCGGAATATCTTTGTGGTTGGGGGCCCAGGATCGTATAAGACCCAATCAGTCGTGATTACCAACCTGTTTAATGAAACGGAGAACAGTATTGTCGTAACCGACCCGAAAGGTGAATTATACGAAAAGACGGCCGGTATCAAACTAGCCCAGGGTTATCAAGTGCATGTCGTCAACTTTGCCAACATGGCGCACAGTGATCGCTACAATCCTTTTGATTATATTCAACGGGATATTCAAGCTGAAACCGTGGCAACAAAGATCGTGCAAAGTGAAAATGCCGAAGGTAAAAAAGACGTGTGGTTCAGTACCCAACGCCAACTTTTGAAGGCACTAATCCTGTTTGTCATGAACCACCGGTCACCAGAACAACGAAATTTGGCGGGTGTGACCCAAGTGTTGCAAGAAAACGATGTGGAAGCCGAGGAAAAGGGTGCGGATAGTCCGCTAGATACCTTGTTTCTTGATCTAACTATGACTGATCCAGCGAGACGCGCTTATGAGTTAGGTTTCAAAAAGGCTAAAGGAGAAATGAAAGCCAGCATTATTGAAAGCCTGTTGGCGACCATTTCGAAGTTTGTCGACAAAGAAGTGGCCAATTTTACCAGCTTTTCAGACTTTGATTTAAAAGAGATTGGTAAAGCCAAAGTAGTACTGTATGTGATTATTCCGGTCATGGATAATACTTATGAAAGCTTCATTAATCTGTTTTTCTCGCAATTGTTTGATGAATTATACAAATTAGCCGCCGATCATCACGCTAAATTACCTCACCAAGTCGACTTTATCCTTGATGAATTTGTTAATTTAGGGAAGTTTCCTAAGTACGAAGAATTTCTGGCGACGTGCCGGGGGTACGGTATTGGCGTGACGACCATTTGTCAGACCTTAACCCAGCTACAAGCCTTGTATGGCAAGGAAAAGGCTGAGAGTATCTTAGGTAATCATGCGGTTAAAATTTGCTTGAATGCCGCTAATGATGTGACCGCTAAATACTTTAGTGATCTGTTAGGAAAATCAACCGTGAAAGTGGAAACTGGTAGTGAGAGTACCAGTCATAGCAAGGAAGAAAGCCATAGTAAGAGCGATAGTTACAGCTATACGAGCCGTTCGCTGATGACACCTGATGAAATCATGCGTATGCCTGAAGATCAGAGCTTATTAATCTTTAGTAATGCCCGACCAGTCAAAGCTACAAAAGCGTTCCAATTTAAACTATTTCCAGGAGCCGATCATTTGGTTAACTTGTCACAAAACGATTATCAAGGCCAACCAGAAGCCAGCCAGGAAACCAACTTTAAGAATAAGGTAGAAAAATGGAAAGCAAAATTAAAGGAGACCGCTCAAAAAGAAGCCGCAAACAGAATGTCTCAGAAAGAGGAGGAGCAACAACAAGACAACTTAGACAGCGACTTAGAGAGGATTTCAAATAAAGATAGTCAAACAGAGGAGCCAGATGAAGACGACAACAACAACTTACTTGGATAATGGAGGACATATTAATGAAAAAATATCGGAAATATATAATCGCTGTGATGACAGTGTTACTGATTGTTGTTGGTCTTACCGCTTGTGGGAAGTCTACAGCACAAGATTTGCAAAGTCACCAGTGGACGTTTGCTTCTAGCAAAGATAATGGTATGGCCGCTACTGCAAAGTTTTCGAAAAGCAACTTAACGCTTACCCAAGCGGGCTTTAGCGAAGTTTATACTTACAAGTTGATTGAAAACAAGGGTAATGAACAAATTAAGTTCATTGGTAAGAACAGTGTTTCAGGTAGTACAGAAACGCGACTATTTAAGATTAAAAAGCAGTCAGACAAATATAAACTAACACCAATTAACACACTAGCTAAAAGTGATACTGGTACGGTCACACTCATTCCCAAATAGACAAAGGAGGGGTTTAAAATGACAGAAATTATTCAATCAGCTATTTCACACTTTTTCGAATGGCTACTGTCTGGTTTGTTAGATGGTTTATTCAACATCTGTAAGGCAATCATTGACCAAGCCAATCAAAGCTTGCCGATTGTTAAAACGTGGTATGCTATCTTCCTATCCTTTGCGACATCGTTAGTCGTTGTGGTCGTACTTGGCCGCATTGTGATGACAATTCTAAAAGAGGCAGACGAAAGTACCGATGTTACTTGGGCTAATATCATCATGGACGGGATTAAATCAGCGGCCGTGATTCCGGTTTTCGTGTTTTTACAGGGCTTTATTCAAGGTTCAATTACCTTGCCTCTGCTAAAGTATATGTTTAGTTCTGACCAGAAGTTCACTGCTAAATCAATTACCGGCATGAATAAAGTCCCTGGGCTAAAAGATGTTGGCATTTCGCTACCTTTACAGATTTTATTTCTGCTAATCTTCACTGTCGTAACCGTCGTGTTTTTTATTAAAATGTGTGCGTTTGTGGCTGATATGGCTTGGTACAATCTGACGATTCCTTTAGCTGCAATGAGCATGGCGACTGAAAGCTTTGATTATAGTGGTACGTGGTGGAAGAAGTACATTTATTACAATGCTTCCATTATTAGCCAGGTGCTTTGTATGTCATTATCAGTATGGTGTTTCACTAATATGGCTAAATATGGGTTCATTGCCTTTATTGGTTCAATTGGATTCGGCTTTCTGGTGGTCAAAACACCTGATGCTGTTAAAGATTTCTGGGTTTCAACCGGCGTGACTAAGAGTACTGGTATAGGCGCCATGAGAATGTTTCAAAATTATTTTCGTAACCACTAGGAGGATATATAGTTATGAAGAAAATCGCACACTGGTTATTAGAAAAAGCCAAAAAAGATATGCGAACCGACCCTTTTACAACACCTTCCCGGCGGACTAAGCTGTCTTACTATTTTGATACCTTAGTTAGTATGATCTTCTATTTGATGGGAATTTACCTCATGTTAATGGATTTATACCAAGAGCTTTTCACGGCGAACCATACCGATTTTTTAGGAACTGCACTAATGGCCTTAGTTTTACTGCTGGGTGGCTTATTATTCCGTTGGTCAGCCTATGCAGATTTCAAAGCCATCAACCGGTATCAACAATATTTAAAGCAACAATCGATAGAGCAACAACAAAAATTGCGCCGTGAAACTTGGTTAAAAGCGGTCGAACAAGGCAAAACAGAATTAGAACAGAAATTGAATTATAAGGAGTGAACGAACATGACCACTGTTATCTTAGCTGAAAAACCTAGTCAAGCCCGTTCATACGTCCAAGCCTTTCAAAAGAGCACAAAAAAACAGGGTTACTATACGGTTAGCGACCCTGTTTTGCCCGCAAATACGCTTGTGACGTATGGTCTCGGACATTTAGTTGAATTAGCCACACCGGATAAATATGATCAGAAATACCAGCAATGGGCCTTATCTAATTTACCGATTTTTCCCGACAAATACAAGTTTGAAGTGTCAGCTAGTAAAAAAGCCCAATTCAAGGTCGTTAAAGACCTGTTAACGAAAGCCGATACCATTATTGTGGCCACCGATAGTGGTCGGGAAGGGTCAAATATCGCGTGGTCGATCATGAACCAAGCGCATATTGATGTTAAGTCGAAAACGATTAAGCGCCTTTGGTTGAATAGCCTAGAAAAAGATGCGATTATTACCGGATTCAAAAATCTTGGTGATTGGCACAAAGATTATTTGGCTTATAAAGAAGCCCAAACCCGTCAAATTAGTGACTGGTTAATTGGTATGAATGGCAGTCCTTTATATACTTTGTTATTAAGACAAAACGGGGTACGCGGGGTATACTCAATTGGTCGAGTACAGACGCCAACCTTATATATGGTCTATCAAAGAGACCAGGCAATCAAAAACTTTAAGCCGGAACCCTATTTTGAACTAAATGCGGAAATTTTAGCCAATCAGCAAAAATTCGTCGCAAAATTAGACCCCTATCAGCAATTTAAAGACGAAGCAGGGCTAATAACATTCATGCAAGCTAAACACGTTCAGAAGGGCTCACAGGACGGTTTAATCAAGGACGTCCAAAAGCAAGGCAAAAAACGAGCTAGTCCCCAACTATTCTCGCTATCTAGTCTCCAAAGTGCCATGAATAAACGTTATCACGCCAGCGCCAGCCAAACCTTAGCGGCTATTCAAAGCTTATACGAAGACAAACTGCTCAGTTATCCCCGCACCGATTGTGCTTATATCACTGATGAAGAATTTGATTATTTAGTGGCTAATCTGACGAAGTATCTGGGTTTGGTATCTAAGCAAGTCGCTTTAACCAATACCACCCCAAATAAGCGTTATGTTAATGGAAAAAAAGTTGAAGAACACTACGCCATTATCATGACTAAAGTCGTGCCGACGAAAGAGAAACTAGCCAGCTTACCTAAATTACAGCAACAAGTCTATGACTTGGTTTTAAGAACGACGTTAGCGATGTTTGCTGATCCGTATGAGTACGAGGAAACCACCATTATCACCCAAGTTGGTGACGCCAATTTTAAAGCAACCGGTAAGGTCCCAACGAAGCAAGGTTGGCAAGCATTATTTGATGATCACACAGCCGACCAGCAAGCAGCAGCAACTTTACCGCTCGTTCACCAAGGCGATCAAGTCCAAGCAAACCTGCAAACGCCGCAAAAAGAAACGACACCACCGGTACCCTTTACCGAAGGTACCCTGATTACTGCAATGAAAACCGCCGGTAAAACGCTTGATGATGAAGAAGCCCAGGCGATTCTCAAAGACGTGCAAGGTATTGGGACAAGTGCAACCCGGGCAAATGTGCTGGAAGTGTTAAAGAAGCGCGGCTATCTCGTCACTGAAAAGAACAAGCTACACGTCAGTGAAGCAGGGATTACTTTATGTAAAGCAGTCGAACTCGAACCCTTGTTAACTAGCCCAGAGATGACAGCGAAATGGGAGCAAGCGTTACAACAAATCAGTACCGAAGAACGCACCCCGGATAACTTTTTGAACCAAATCAAAAAGTTCGTGGAAAAATTGATTGCTGATGTTCCCACGCAATTGACTGGCAGTGCAGCCATTAAGCAACAAATCGATCACCAACAGCAAGCGCAAAAAGCCGCCGAAGTTTTCTTAGAAACACCGCAAGTGACCGTTTTAAATAAACAGAAGTTTTACATTGTGAAGCCCAAGCAAGGTGAAGATTTTACCTTACCTAAGAAATGGAGTAGCAAGACGCTCGGGAAGACCGCAATTAAAGCGTTAGTTACCAAGGGTGAAACCAGCAAATTAAAGGGTTTCAAGAGCAAAAAGGGGAAGTCGTTTGACGCCAAGTTAAAGCTTGACGGCCATAAATTAAGTTTTGATTTTGATTAGAACCTGCCTACCGCCCTTCACGTTGTTCCGGTTGGTGAACCCGTCATTTAGGTTCACTTTTACAACCCTAAAAGTAAACCTAAACAACGGGTGAGATTAGCAAAACAAAGGAGATCATAAAATGGATAATAAATTAGCAGTCATTGGGAGTGAATTACCAGTTTTGCAGACTAAAGGAGCCTATAAGTATTTAAAAGAAATCACTGGTAACGGAGCCTATTATCAAGTGGCTTGGCAAAAATTAGCTGATGGCTACGTTGCCCTTTATGGCACGACCCCGGTTCAAATCAACGTAGCCCCTATATTGAATGATATTTTTGAAGATGAGGAGGGGTAGACAATGCCGAGTAAAGCAGATGTTAAAGCCTGGAAAGCACAATTAGTCGCCCAGGCTGAACAACAAATCCTAAAATTAACCGATAGTGACCGATTTAAACAGTACCTCAATACCTTGGCTAAATTCCATCATTATAGCGCCAGAAACATTGATTTAATTTATGCGCAAAATCCTCAAGCTACTCAAGTCGCCGGTTTTAAGCAATGGCAGACGGCCTTTAACCGTACCGTCAACCGAGGAGAGAAAGCGATTCGGATTGTAGCTCCAATTATAAAAAAATTAACCCCCGATGATCAAAAACGACTTGATACCACTGATGAACGCGCCATTGTCGGTTACCGTTATCTACCCGTCTTTGATGTGTCACAAACTAGCGGTGAGCCAGTGTTAAGTGCTAAGGATTTTGTCAAAGAAAATTTAGCCGATCATCAGAATGTAACGAGCTTGTATAACGCGTTCAAAGATTATTTAAACCAGCAAACCGACCTTAAAGTCAGTGAAGTGCCTTTAGCGACGCTAAATGGGGCTAAGGGGTATTTTCAACCCAGCACTAATGAAATCGTCATTGGTGGCGATGAGCCCGACAATGCTTTGAAACTAAAGACGTTATATCACGAATATGCGCATAGTCAGTTACATGGGTTAAAATCAGCCTTTAAAGATCGGCCACGAGCCTATCAGGAAACCCAGGCCGAAGCGGTTGCATATGTCGCTATGCAAAATATTGGGGTTGATACGGGTAATTACTCCCTCGGTTATGTAGCTACCTGGGCCAAAGATAAAGCCGTGATCCATAGTGCTTTAAGTGAGATCCAGCAAGTGAGCAACAAAGTGATTGAGCTTAGCGACGGGTTAACCAAACAATTAGGCTTACAAGAAGCCCAAAAAGAGCCTGAGCATGATCTAAAAAAGCTATCAGCCCATGATCTTAATAAGTCCTATCGAGGCTTGCAACAACAAGTTCAGCAAGCAAGGAACCCACAACAAAAATCAGAACTAAAAAATAAATTAAATGATTTACATCATGAAATCAGTAATCAAACGCAAAAACAGCTGCAAGCCTTTGCTG
>ERZ773254.336-NODE-336-length-27799-cov-22.800533_pt1 | contig 27799 bp, 25 predicted proteins | sample MGYA00580516_ERZ773254 | MGnify/ENA primary metagenome ERZ773254 (study PRJEB29015, sample SAMEA2738158) | human oral metagenome | biome: human oral; feature: human-associated habitat; material: saliva | place: China | collected 2192 ...
GGCATCTATTCGTACAACGACACACCTGTTTACGATAAGTTGGAACAGAGCACTCTATACTTTTACCACATAGTGAAGGACGGAGTTAGTGGCTGGCTCGACCTTAAAACCAACAAAGAGCATTATTTTTCAAAATCTAAGGAGTAGGCTATAATATGCGGGTGGCTATGGTTCTGTCCACCCACTTTTGTCTCTTATTAATGTCATTTGTGCAGTAAGGCGAGCAAATTCTTCTGCCGATACTGCGTGGGCACGCAAAGTTCGTACTCTCGAGAAGTTACGAAAGTAAGGGTCTTGCGTAACATACCAGCCGTAGTTGCTTATCTTCGACACTCTTTTCATCTGGCTTTCCAAGTTTGCTATCGCTGTTCGTGCAACGGAGCTAAGCAGATGCGAACCGTCGTTCAGTTCTATTGCCAGCACCAGAAAGGTTTCTGTCGGGTCGTCTTGGCGTGGCGCATAGTCCATCATACGCTTGCTTATGGTAATGTTTCGATGGTATTTGCGGTTTATTTCCTCCATTCTTTGGCGAAACAAAGTGCCGTGTGCCGATGTATCTTTCAGGTTTTTATAGGCTATTTCGTAGTGAATCATTTCGTGTATAAGCGTGTCTTCTATGAGTGATTGTGGAATATCGTAATAGTTAGAGATCGAAATAGTGAAGCTACGGTGTGTTTTTCCCCATACTCTTTGTATGCGATAGCTCATAGAGCCTAACCTTTGTTTAGCGTTGGATACACGCAAGTTTGGTATTGGAAGTGTGTTTCCAAATATTTCTTCATTGTATTTGTTGAAGGCTGCTTTAAGATAAGCAATTGTTATATCCATTATTCTGCAATTTGTTTTTTGTTCCAATTCACTAAATAAAGGTGTTCAGTGGCACGTGTGAAAGCTGTGTATAACCAGTGAATATAGTCGGTTGTAAGCATCTCGTCGGTCATATAGCCTTGGTCGAGATAGATATGTGCCCACTGTCCGCCCTGCGCTTTGTGGCATGTAACGGCATATCCGAACTTTATTTGCATAGCATTAAAATACTGGTCTTCACGCAATTGCTTCATACGGTCTGCTTTTCGGGGTATATCGGCATAATCTTCCATAACGCTTTGAAACAGTTTTGTGTTCTGCTCCTGTGTTAGTGCTGGTGCTTCTGCAACGAGCGTGTCAAGCACGACCACCGTGTCTAATTCTGTTTTATTATAATCTGGGAACTCTAAAGAGACGTCGGCAAAACGAAAACCATACAGTTCGCGAATGTTGCGCACGCGCCGCACCACGGCATGGTCGCCGTTTGCAATAAATGAAAGATCGGTGCTGCGGTCTTTTTCCAGGTATTTGTTCTTTACCACCATAACCAAATCTCCAGTGGTAAGTTCGTCTTCACAACCAAGAATGGTATTGCGAATGCCTTGATTAAAAATGTTTGCTCGTTTGTTAGAGCGTGTTATCACCATTGTTTCGTCGGTTCCAACAGTAGCATAGCTTGATGCGATACTCTCAATAAGTTCATCGCCAGAGACAATGGAGATGTCGGCAAATCCCTTTAAACGTATTTTGGGTAATTGGGTAGCTGTGTTCCGAGAAATCATTTGGCGAATGGTGGTGGCATTCCACAATATTCCTGAATGCTGACTTTGGCGTAACACTTCGTTCAAATCGCATTCGTAGACATGTAAGCCATATCCTTGCAGTACATCGAAACGTAGTGCTGGACTTTCTTGTTCGCCTACTGGAGGTAGCTGTGCCTTATCGCCAATGAGCAACAGGCGACAATTGCCACCACTATTGTAGATGTATTGTATTAAATCGTCGAGCAAACACCCGCTACCAAACATAGTGTTGTTTTGCGAAGTACTAATCATAGAGGCCTCGTCTACCATAAACAGCATATTGCGAAACATATTGTTGTTAAGTTGAAACTGACCATCGGTGCCATTAAAAGCTTTTTCGCGATAGATTTTACGATGTATGGTAGAGGCGGTTAGTCCAGCATTGAGCGAGAAAACCTTTGCAGCTCGTCCCGTAGGTGCTAACAACGACACTTTGATGCGTAGTCGAGTAACAGCTCGAACAATGGCTCCAGCAAGCGAAGTTTTACCAGTTCCAGCACTTCCACGTAGTATCATAACTGCATTATCTCTTCTATCGGTCATAAATTGAGCGAAGGTTTGCAAAGCGTTTCGTTGATCGTGTGTAGGCTCAAAGCCAAAGTCTTGCAATATTTGGTAAATCAATTCGTCTTGTATCATCTATTAGCACATTTTATTATGGCGGTGCAAAGTTAGTTATTTTTATCTTATTGCAATTTCTTTCCATAGTATTTTACAATTTATATTATGGTGTTACTATTATTAAATCAGCCATTTGTTATATTATTTGTATATTGGTGATACTATTATTTTTAGATGAAATAAATGTGAATCATTGTTGAAATGTTGAACAACCATAGTGAAAAGGAACGAAAGGAAGCAAGCGTACCAGCAATAATCTACATTTATTGAGCGAAAAGCCACGTAATTGGAAAAAAATGCGTAAGTTTGCAGCACTTATAAACTATGGCTCAGATAGATAATAACATTCCCGATAGATGCATACGCCTTACTCTCCGTATAGGTGAGGGGAATATGTTGTTTGCCGTTGGCGACCCACAAACCGATGGCAATATAGTGTTCGAACCCTATAATGTGAACAATAATATTGCTGTAGCTGCTAATTTGCGAGAAGCCTTTAAGAAATCGGAACTGTTACAGAGTGGATATAAACGTGCTTTGGTTGTGATAGATGTTCCCACGATGCTTGTTCCGTTAGACGAATATAGGGAACAAGATGCAGAAACACTCTACAAACACACCTTTAAATGGCAACGTAGCGAAGATATCCTAACGAGCGCAATGCCAAAACTAAATGCTGTGGCTGTGTTTGCAGTGAACAAAGACTTGATGATGGTGATTGAAAATCATTTCGACGATATACAAATTCTGCCACAAATGCAAGCGGTATGGACACATTTATATAAGTACGCATTTGCAGGCATACGCCAAAAGCTTTTTGCATACTTCCATAATAAGCGTATGGAGGTAATTAGATTTCAGCGTAACAGATTTGAATTTTGCAATTCTTATGAGGCAAATAGTACACAAAACATACTTTACTATTTGCTTTACGTATGGAAGTTAATGGGAATGGATAGAGGAGATAGCGAACTTTATATGGCAGGCGATATTCCCAATATCGACAAGTTGTGTGCCGAATTGAAACAATTTGTTAGTAAATACCACGTTTTGGAACTTGCAAGCGACTTTAATAATGCTGCAATTGCAACACATAAAGATATACCATACGACCTAAAGGCATTGTATTTAGACTGAAACAAATATAAAGTTTAAGCTAAAAGAAAATAAGAACGAAACGCTATGCGCATAATAACAGGACAGTTCAAAGGCAGACACTTCGATATTCCACGTACCTTTAAGGCACGCCCTACTACCGATTTTGCCAAAGAAAACATATTTAATGTATTGAATGGGTATATCGATTTTGATGATATTACGGCACTTGACCTATTTTCTGGCACGGGAAGCATAAGCTTAGAACTTATATCGCGAGGCTGTAAAGAAGTGATAAGTGTAGAGAAAGACCGCGACCACGCACGCTTCATAGCGGAATGTATGAAGAAGATAAAAGTAGAAAACCACATACTTATACGTGGAGATGTATTTCGCCTTCTTAAAACATGCCATCAAAAGTTTAACCTTATCTTTGCCGATCCTCCATACGCATTACCAGAACTTGAAACCATTCCCAATCTTATATTCGAGCATAACTTGCTTTCGCCAGACGGAATATTTGTGTTTGAGCATGGTAAAAGTAACGATTTCTCAAATAACCCACACTTCATAGAGCATCGAAACTATGGTAGTGTAAACTTCTCTATATTTAAGTAAGTGCCTGTAATTCCTCGAATAGGCATATAGCAATATAAAGCTATTTTGTTGAGCATACTATTCAGCCAGTGCAAACTCAATGGCTTCTTTAATAGCATAGAAATCTCTGTTCTTCTTAGGTAAGAAATTAATCAGTTTTTTAAATTCCGATTCTCCGCAAGACTCGTATAGGATACACTGATGTTTATACTGAGGCATAAGAAGTTTTTTCGTTTAAAAGTACCTTTAAGTCCATAGATATTTCCTGCGTAGTATGAGATATAATCCTACATAGGAAATGTTATTTTTCTATAGTATTCCAACTTCTTTTCTTATTGTTTTACTACGCAAAAACCATTCTTTTGCCCCATAATATCTTATCTTTTATCTCTTGTAATAAGTTGGTTAATAGTCAATTATTCATTCGGTTGCTTATCTGTACACCTATAAAGGGCCTCTAAAAAAATGTACGCATAAGGATTTTACAAGTATGAAGTAATGTCGTTAGCCTATGAATATTGCCAAAATCCAACTATTATTTCGTTAGTTTTGCGATGCTTATACAAGTACATTGCACCATATCCGAGAACGTAATCGCCTGAAATCACTCCATCAGGATAGTAATCTTCGTCTATTTGAAGGAAGAAATCGAATCCATCTTCTTTTAATTTTTCAAAGTAATAGTCCTCATCTTGTATAAGTTGTGGGCGCTTACCGCTTGTAATAAAGCCATACTCGTCGTCCTGAACCTCTTCAAATTCCGTAAGAGAACACTTACGAACTCCTTCCAAAGTGTAGTCGTCATTGTCGCTTTCCTCTGAAAACGAGTGTACAAATACCTTTAGCGAGCAGTTTGGATAGATATTATTATCCACCATTGTGTCGTAACTTTCAGGCACAAAGATAGATAAGTATTCGTTTGAAGCACTTGGATTCTGAACCATTAGAAAGAATTTATAGTGTTTAAAACTATCTATATCTTTCAGAAGACAAACAGGAATATTTCCTCCAATCCTACCTTTTTCGTTACACGATGCATCCGAAGAGATATTCGCGATCTTATTCATAGCTTGTTATATTTAGTATTTTAATATTTGTTCGTAACCATTTTTCAACAAAAACACTTGTTGGTTAGGACGTAAAACAACAAAGATAAATCAGCCAAATAGGAGCGGTGCATCTGTCTATTGCTTGTTAAGAAATTCCCTTATAGCCTGTTTCGTACCATATTTTTGGCAATAGAGAAATGCTTAACCACTTTATTCAGACTGCGCAAACTCAATAGCCTCTTTGATAGCATAGAACTCTTTGTTCTCTTTAGGTAAGGAATCAATCAGCTTCTTGAATTCCATTTCACCTAAAATGCACCTGTAATCGTCTAACATAATGTCCAATTCACCTTTAAATCTCGTTTTTTGCTGAGGACTTCCTTGTAGGTAAAACAAGTTGATATGCCTTTTAGCTTCATCAGCATTTGTATGCAACAGCAGTTCAAAAGCCTTTGCCTCAAACGAAGAATCGTTGATGAGCGACAGCAAAGCATCAGATAATGCACCCTTATCGACCTTGTTTATTTCAATGTTCGATAAGCAATCTTGTAGTTTTTCCCTGCTCTCAAAATACTGTCTTATAGCCAATCTTAGTTCTTCCATAGTTTCTTTATTTTACCTATTTATGCTCTGCTTTAAAAAAGATTGTTGCAAAGATACCATTTCTTTTGTAATATAAACTAAGTAAAGTTTGCTTATTTAGCAAACTTATTCAAATAGACTTAAAAGATAAGTTGTAAGAATTATGTAATAAGGAAAAAATAAGTACCTTTGTCCCAAAATGTAATAAGGAGATAGGACTTTAAGAATTTCTAAACACCTTTATTAATGTATAAGAACTATTTAAGATAAGACAAATGGACTGGAATAAACTGCAGAACGGCTCGGATATTAGAGGCGTAGCACTCGAAGGAATTGAAGGCGAAAGCGTAAATCTTACCACCGAAGTAACAACTGCTTTGGCACAAGCATTTGTAGCTTGGCTTGGCGAAAAGAATGGAAAGACAGCCCAAATCATTGCTGTTGGAAGCGACTCACGTCTTTCTAGTCCAACACTCCGACAAGCCTTTGCCGATGGTGCAGCCGCTGCTGGTGCAACAGTGCTTAATTTTGGTATGGCTTCTACGCCTGCAATGTTTATGGCAACTGTAGACGAGCAACTTTGTGCCGATGGTGCTGTTATGGTAACAGCAAGCCATTTGCCTTGGAACAGAAACGGATTGAAGTTCTTTACAGCCAAAGGTGGATTGGAAAAAGCAGACATTGCACGCATCTTAGAGCTTGCACCACAGTTCATGGGTAGCAAAACGAAAGGCTGTGGCGAGGTGAAAGCCGTTGATTTTATGGCTACTTACTGCGACATACTTGTCAATTATATCCGTCGTGGCGTGAATAATGGCGACCAACCATTACAGGGTATGCATATAATAGTAGATGCAGGCAATGGTGCTGGTGGCTTTTTTGCTAACAATGTGTTGAAGTCTTTGGGAGCCGATACCACAGGAAGTCAGTTCCTTGAGCCTGATGGCAATTTCCCAAACCATATCCCTAATCCCGAAAACAAAGAGGCAATGGCTTCTATTTGCAAAGCTGTTGTAGAACATAAAGCCGATTTAGGAATTATTTTCGATACCGATGTAGACCGCTCTGCGATTGTTGATAGAACTGGAAAGTCTATCAACCGCAATGCACTTATCGCATTGATATCAGCTGTAATTTTACGCGAGCACCCTGGAAGTACTATCGTTACCGACTCAGTAACGTCAGACGGCTTGGCAAAGTTTATTGCCGACCGCAACGGTAAGCATCATCGCTTCCGTCGTGGATACAAGAATGTTATCAACGAATCTCTCCGTTTGAATGCAAACAGCGAGGAATCGTGGCTCGCAATAGAGACTTCCGGACATGCCGCACTACGCGAAAACTACTTCTTAGACGATGGAGCATATCTCGTTGCAAAGCTTATTGTAGAGGCAGCGTGCTTGCGCAAGGAAGGAAAAGAGCTTCAAGACCTTATTGCAGACCTACAACAACCTGTTGAAAGTAAGGAAATACGCTTTAAAATCGGCACCAACGACTTTAAAGCTTACGGCGAACAGGTGTTGGAACATATCAAGACAGCAGCTGAAAAAGAGTCTGATTGGCAATTGGTATCGCCTAACTATGAAGGTGTACGCATCGCTTGTACAGGCGAAGAAGAGCAAGGATGGTTCTTGCTTCGCCAGTCGTTGCACGACCCTGTGCTACCTTTGAACATCGAATCGAACGTTGAAGGTGGTGTCAATCGCATTACCGAGCGAGTTCTTAACTTGCTTTCCGACTTTAAAGCATTAAAGCAATAACATAAAAAATGAAGGTAAGAGTAGTATCGGCACGCCTTGAGCAGTCAGCTATAATAGCAGAAATGATAATGGAAGCTATGAATCATGAGTGCTGTCAATGGTTTGCAGGACCACAACATACGTTAGACGACTTCTTCAATCTGATGAAAAAGCTCGTCGAACGTACCGATTCTCAATATTCTTACCTTAATACTCTTGTAGCCATCACGCCCGACGATAGAGTTGTAGGCGTATGTGTTAGTTACGATGGAAGTTTGTTACGCACGCTTCGCAAGGCATTTATAGAAGGTGCAAAGGCAGCTTTCGGACGTGATTTCTCCGATATGCCTGACGAAACAGAGGCAGGCGAACTTTATATCGACTCGCTTTGTGTGAGTAAAGAGCATCGTGGTAAAGGCATAGCAAAGCTGTTGCTGCGTGCAACAATAGAGAAAGGTAAACGTATGAACCTACCTACAGGACTGTTGGTAGATACGAATAACCCTAAAGCGGAAGCTCTTTACAACGCAGTAGGCTTTGTTTATAAAGACGATAACCAATGGGGCGGGCATGCTATGCACCACTTAGTGAACACAATATAATATGTATAGATCTACAATATAGTTTAGCAAAAGTTATGAAATCAATCTTATTGTCGTTGCTACTTATCTTTGCAGCAAGTATAAAAGCAGAAACTACACCATCAGATTCTATTCAGACGATAAAAGGAGTAGAAATAACAGCACGCCTAACACAGCGTGAAATTGTTCCAGCACAAAGCTTAAAGGGAGTAGACCTGCAGCGACTCAACAGTCAGTCTATAGCCGATGCTTTGCGATTCTTCTCAGGTATTCAGCTAAAAGACTATGGTGGAGTAGGTGGTATAAAGACTGTGGATATTCGAAGTATGGGTACACACCACTTAGGAATATTCTATGACGGTATAGAGCTTGGTAATGCGCAGAACGGACAGATAGATCTTGGACAGTTCTCGCTTGACAATATCGATGAAATATCTCTTTACAACGGACAGAAAAGTGCTATCTTTCAACCTGCGTCCGACTTCGGTAATGCGGGTAGTGTGTATATTAGAACACGCAAACCTCGCTTCACTGATGGTAAGAGCTATAATGTAAAGTTGAAAGCAAAGTATGGTTCGAGCGATTTGGTGCGCCTTTCTGCTTTGTGGGAACAACGTCTTTCGTCTGCTGTCTCTACTTCGCTGAATGCCGAACATCTTACTTCCAGTGGTAAATACAAATTCAATTATCGCCGTGTAACGCCCAGTGGTGTTGTTGCCTACGACACAACAGCTGTCCGACAGAATGGTGATATACGAGCAGATCGTATAGATTTCAACGTAAATGGCATCTTACAGCGTGGTTATTGGAATACAAAAGTTTACTTCTACAATAGCCAACGTGGCATTCCTGGTGCTATTGTGAATAACGTTTGGCGTAGAGGCGAGCGACAAAGCGATCTCAACTTCTTTGTGCAGAATCGTTTTCAAAAGGATATTACCGACCGTTTCTCAACACAATGGTTGGCTAAATACGCCTTTTATCGTACACATTACGTAAATAAAGACACTACACAGCTGCCTGCCGATAATCGTTTTTGGCAACAAGAGTTCTATCTCTCAACTTCTAATGCTTACGAAATTCTACCCAATTGGAGTATTTCTGCAAGCTACGACTTTCGTTGGAACAAGCTAAATGCAGACACTTATCGTTTTGTTTTTCCTACACGTTTTTCTAATATGATAAGTCTTGCTACTGCTTTCGAAGCTCGTTTTATACGCATACAAGGGTCTGTGCTTGCTTCGTTTATACACGATAAACTCCACCCAACTACTCGTTTAATGCCAGGAATGAAAGCTACCGACAATATAACAAAGTTTACTCCAGCTCTCTTTATCGACTTTCCAATAATTGATAAAGCAACTAACGGAGCTTCTACAAAGCTTTCTGTACGAACATTTGCTAAGCGTAGCTTCCGTATGCCTACATTCAACGACCTTTATTACACTGATTTGGGAAACTCGAACCTAAAGCCAGAGAGCGCAACGCAGTACGATTTAGGAGTTGTTTTCAACAAGCAGTATAATGGGCATTTGCTTAAGAATGTACAGTTTCAGGCTGATGGCTACTATAATACTATTCACGATAAGATAATAGCATATCCAAAGGGACAACAATTCCGCTGGACAATGCTCAATTTAGGACGTGTTCATATTACGGGGATTGATGTAATGGGAGCAATAGCATTGCAACCTATTAACGATTTAGTAGTTACGGCACGCCTACAATACACTTATCAGGACGCACGCGATGTTACTAATGCATCTGATGTGTTCTATAAAGACCAAATTCCTTATATTCCGTACAACAGTGGCTCTGCTATTGTGAACCTTGCTTACCACAATTGGACTCTCAACTACAGTTTTATATATTCGGGCAAACGCTATAACCAGCAAGAAAATATACCCAACAATTATATGCAACCGTGGTATACAAGCGATGTAAGTTTGCAATACGACTTTAAAGCTTTTGGTACAAAGTGCAGAGCAATGCTGGAAGTAAACAATATACTTAACCAAAAGTACGATGTTATTCTCAATTATCCAATGCCAGGCATTAACGGTCTTGTTGGTTTACAAGTAGAATTATAATATAACAAACATACAATGATGAAGTTAAGATACGTTTTTTATAGCCTATTAATAGTTGTTTTGGCTGTTTCTTGTCGTGAAGACGATACCATTATCTATCCTTCTGAACATAGCATTGGTGAAGTAACGCACACCAAATACGCAGGACTTTACGTTTTGAACGAAGGTAATATGGGCTCAAATAAGGCAACATTAGACTTCTTGGACTTAGATTCAGGAAAGTATTATCGCAATATTTATCCTTCGCGGAATCCAAATCAGATAAAAGAATTAGGCGATGTGGGCAACGATGTCAAGATTTATGGCAACAGTTTGTGGCTTGTAATAAACCAATCTAATAAGGTTGAGGTTGCCAATGCACGTACAGCTGTAAGTAGAGGACACGTAGATATTCCAAACTGTCGCTATGTTGCATTTCAAGGGCGGTATGCTTACGTTAGTTCTTACGTAGGAAAGATAAGCGAAAAAAGTGTTTTGGGCGCTGTTTATAAGGTAGACACTGCCTCGTTGCAGATTGTTGATAAATGCACGGTGGGCTATCAGCCCGAAGAACTTGTAGTGCAAGATGGCAAAATATATGTTGCCAATAGTGGAGGCTACAATGGAATGTCGTCGTTAGGATACGACCGTACTGTGAGCATTATTGATTTAAACACCTTTACCGTAACTAAGACCATTGATGTTGGTATAAATCTGTTCCGTCTTCGTAGCGATAAATATGGCAAATTATGGGTTTCATCGCGTGGCGACTACAATCAGATTTCATCAAACCTTTATGTTGTAGACAACGATAGGGTAGAAGATGCATTAAATACGCCTGTAGATGGCTTCGATATCATAGGCGATTCGCTTGTAACTTACACTACTCAGAATATGAAACCAGTGTTTAAAGTTGTAGATATACGAACTCGCAAAGTGGTGAATAGTAACTTCCTGAAAATTCCAGAACAGTTCCCAATAAAGACTGCATACGGAATAATAATACACCCAATTACTGGCGATATATATGTTATGGACGCAACCAACTATGTTTCGAGTGGTAAACTTTATTGTTTCGATAAAAATGGAAATTACAAATGGCATACCTTAACAGGCGATATTCCTGGACACGCATGCTTTTTAATAAACAATTAAATATAGAAATTGTATGAAGAAAATCTACTTATTTTTGGCTTTTATGTCAATGTCGGCACTTGCTTGTGCTCAAAAATCCCCTTACATTAAGGCGGTAGACGAGTATGTTCCTGCACCAGGACAATTTATAAACACTTTGCCTGAACTTTCAGAGAAAGATACTCCCGAAACTGCTGCCGAAGCATGTACAAAGAATCTTGCTAATCAAAAGCAAAGTGGACTAATTACATTAGGCGCTTATGGTGGTTACATTACTTTCCACTTCGACCACCCAATTATAAACGTAGAAAATGCACCCGACTTTGTTGTTTATGGAAATTCTTTCCCAGGTTGGTCGGAACCCGGAATTGTTATGGTTATGAAAGATGAAAACGGCAACGGAAAACCAGACGACACATGGTATGAACTATCTGGAAGTGCCGATGTAGACAGCGTAGGTAAGGTTAAGTATAACTACGAAATTACGTATACGCCAAATTCAATGAAGGATATTCACTGGACCGACAATCAAGGCGGTGCTGGCGACGTTAAACGAAATAGCTACCATCAACAGGAATATTATCCGCTCTGGATAAAAGAACCACTTACGTTTAAGGGAACACTGTTGCCAAAGACTAGCTATAAAGAAGGAAACTTGCTGAAAGTGAACGTATGGCGCTATGGATATGTAGACAATTTGCCTAACAACGGAACCGATGGACTTTACATAGAAAATGCAGTAGACGCCGATAGAAAGCCAGTGAAGTTAGATAAAATAGACTTTGTGCGTGTTTATACAGCCGTTAACGATTGGGGAGAATTTGTAGGAGAGTTTTCAACCGAAGTATCTGGCGCAGAAGATTTACACCCCGATGCAACAGCTATAGAGGCACCGCTTAACTCGAACGAAGAAACAACAGTTGTAGCTATTTACACCATCGAGGGTAAGAAAGTAACAGAAATGCAACACGGGCTAAACATTGTGAAGTTAGCAAACGGAAAAGTTCGAAAAGTATTAGTAAAGTAAGCAAGGCATAAACATTTCATAACGTAAACAGAAGACGGCAAGTGCTAATGCAGAATAGCAACTTGCCGTTTTTTATAATCTTATTTTTACGCACACAAATGTGTTTCCTCTTATCTATAGTCGCAAAGGAAACCATAAAATCAATGCATTTAGTATAGCAAAACCATAGCAGTGTAGCCATACAAACCTTAGTGTTAGAAATGGCGAAGCACACATTCGTAACACCCTCTTCAGAGTCTCGTTCTATTCTCTCTATAGTCTCACATCAATTTAATCGTAGTCAAATGGTTTTACTTACACGTAAGTAAAACTTTATTTACACGTAAGTAGAACTTTATTTACGTGTAAGTAAAACTTTACTTACACGTAAATACTACTATCTGAGACTGATGAGAAAATAACGCAACCATAGTTATAATGCCATTCGAACATAGTGTCAATCTCGTTTATCACATATCTTTAGAACCTATAATGCCTTATTCGGGATAAATTGTGAATAAAAAATAAAAGCAATGTTCCTTTTAAATAAGTTTAAATTCAAAGCTGTATCTTTGCAATCAAATAAAAAAATCTGTTCAAAATGTACAGATTAAATATACGAACGAGTTAAAGAAACATTATTAACAAAAAACAAAAAACATTTAAAACAATATGAAGAAACTATTTTTAAGCTTATTAGCAGTGGGCTTCTTAGCCATTGCTCCAGCAACTTCATTAGCTTCTAACAGCAACATAGTAGCAACAAACTGCCCTAACGGTGGTAAAAAGGTAGACGCAAAAGCATTTACCAATAAACTTGTTAAGGAATTAAAACTCAACAAAAAGCAAGCAGCCGAGCTATTGAAACTTAACAGCGAATATGCAGACATATTGGTTTGCCCAAAACAGAAGACCGATTGTAAGACAGCAGAAAGTTGTTGCAAGAAAAACGAAGCAAGTCATTGCGACAAGCAAACTAAGTCTGAATGCAAAGGCGAAGCAGGAAGTTGCTGCAAACAAGCTAAACCAGAATGCAAAAGCGAAGCAGCACAGTGCAACAAACAAGCACAGTCTGAATGCAAAGGCGAAGCAGGAAGTTGCTGCAAACAAGCTAAACCAGAATGCAAAAGCGAAGCAGCACAGTGCAACAAACAAGCACAGAACGAATGCAAAGGCGAAGCAGGAAATTGCTGCAAACAAGCTAAACCAGAATGCAAAGGCGAAGCAAACCATTGCGATAAGCAAGCAAAGGCTGAATGTCCAAAACGTATGTGCGAAATGAAGACTAAGCGTAATGCTTACCTTGAAGGCTTGAAGAAAATATTAACAGATAAGCAATATCAACAGTTTATGAAGATGTAAGACGTCAATAACGTTAATGAAACAAAACAAGCGGGTGCACCATAGTTTAACTCTTGTGGTGCACCCGCCTTGTTTATAACGCCTTCTTAATCTCTTTCAGTATTACTGCCCGTCTCGCTATATTTGGCATTTAAGTTTGTAGGCTAACGCTTTCCGCTGCCTTTCTAACTATTCATACTACGGCAGAACATTATTCGTTTAATAGTTTCAAAATACACCATCAACGCTTAAAGGCTGCTGTATCGCAAGCACTAGAAAACAAAAAAGAGAACGTATCCCAATAGATACATTCTCTTTATAATTAAATCTTAATGATTATTGCTTACTTAACTTCGCAACCGCATTCACTCTTATGGTGATTTTGAACAAAAGCGAGCAACATCCAAACAGTCTTCTCTTGTGCTGCAATGTAACCAGTCATAAGGTCAGCAGTAACATCATCGTGAGCATCGTTAGCTAAGTCAATAAGCTTACGCTCTTGTGCAATAAGATTCTTGAAGTAGCCTAATATGTCTTTCATACCTTCTTGACCACACTCAACTTCGTTAAGTTCTTTGATTGTTGCAATTTTTAAATACTCGCTGAACTTACTTTCCGGTATGCTACCAAGCTGAAGAAGGCGTTCAGCTATCTCGTCAACTTTCTCTGCAGCATCGTTGTATAGCTCTTCATATTTAGCGTGCAAAATAAAGAAACCATGTCCTTTCACGTTCCAATGAAGATTGCGGAGATTTGTATAGTAAATCTGGAAATCAGCCAATAACTGTGCAAGTCCTTTTCTAACTGCATTAACCTTACTCTCTTCCAATCCTAAAATCTCTAAATTATTCATACTTTTTCCTTTCTAATTTAATTATTAGTTTCTAATTTAATTATTAGTTATCCGTCTAATTGTGATGCAAAGATAGATAAGATAAACTTGTTCACCAAATGTTTTTATCTATATAATTATAAAATTAATCTATATTAACTTGTAAGATACGTATAATGAGAGCCTTATAATGCATAGAGAAAAATATCTGTATTGTGTTTTTTAGATGAGAAATATTATTTACTACATAGTATGATACTATTGATTAGATAGTATCACACTATTGATTACATTGTGTATATGAGCAGAGGCAATATAAAAAATCCCCACAAACAATAGTTGTTTATGGGGATTTGTATGTGTTTTGAAGCCTTACTTACGAAGACCAAGCTTCTTAATGATTGCACGATAACGCTCGATATCGCGTTTGTACAGATAATCGAGGAGTGAGCGACGCTTACCAACAAGGCGAGTGAGTGAACGAGTTGTAACGAAGTCTTTACGATTCTTCTTTACGTGTTCTGTTAAATGCTTAATGCGATAGGTAAACAATGCAATCTGGCTTTCTGCTGAACCAGTGTCTTCTGCCTTCTGTGCTTTGCCATATTGACCGAAGATTTCTACTTTCTTTTCTTTACTTAAATACATTTTAATTAATTGATTAATGTTGTTTGCAATTACATCATTCCATTGCGAAAGTCGCCTTAATCGTAACGAGTAGCAATGTCAAATGCATCGGTATTTCCGAAACTGCGCTGCAAAGTTACAACATTTTATTTGTTCCACAAGGCTTTTACGATTATTATTTGTAATTTTGCACCCACATTTCACTTAGGAATATTAAGATATAATAAATGCAAGATATAAGGAATATCGCAGTAATTGCGCACGTAGACCACGGTAAAACTACGTTGGTAGATAAGATGATGCTCGCTGGTAAACTCTTCCGTGATGGACAAAATAACAGCGACGAAGTGTTAGACTCCAATGACTTGGAGCGCGAACGAGGGATAACAATTCTTAGCAAAAATGTAAGTATCAATTGGAGGGGTACTAAGATTAATATACTTGATACGCCAGGACACTCCGATTTTGGTGGTGAAGTGGAGCGTGTATTGAATATGGCTGATGGCTGTTTGCTATTGGTAGATGCTTTTGAGGGACCAATGCCACAAACACGCTTTGTGCTTCAGAAGGCTTTACAACTTGGTTTGAAACCTGTAGTGGTTGTAAATAAGGTAGACAAACCTAACTGTCGGCCCGAAGAAGTATACGAAATGGTGTTCGACCTTATGTGCGATTTGAATGCAACAGAAGACCAATTAGATTTTCCTGTTGTGTATGGCTCGGCTAAGAATGGTTGGATGGGAGCTGATTGGAAGACTCCAACCGATAATATTGATTATCTTTTAGACCTTATTATTAAGGCTATTCCTGCACCTGAACAGTTGGAAGGTACACCGCAGATGCTTATTACATCGTTAGATTTCTCTAGTTACACAGGTAGAATTGCTGTGGGGCGTGTGCATCGTGGTACATTGAAAGATGGTCAGAATATAACTGTATGCCACAGAGATGGTAGCAAGGAACGTACAAAGATTAAAGAACTGCACACTTTTGAGGGTATGACACACCGCAAGACCGATGCTGTTGAGTCTGGCGATATATGTGCAATTATTGGGTTAGAGCATTTTGAGATAGGCGATACTATTGCCGATTACGATAATCCAGAGGCTTTGCCACCAATTGCTGTGGACGAACCAACTATGAGTATGCTCTTCACTATTAACGATTCGCCTTTCTTCGGAAAGGAAGGCAAGTTCTGTACGTCGCGCCATATTAACGAGCGTCTTGAGAAAGAGCTTGAAAAGAACCTCGCTTTGCGTGTTGCACCTGTAGAGGGATATACAGATAGATGGCTTGTAAGTGGTCGTGGGGTGTTGCATCTCTCGGTTTTAATAGAGACAATGCGTCGTGAGGGGTACGAATTGCAGGTGGGACAGCCACAAGTAATATATAAGGAGATAGACGGACAGCGTTGCGAGCCTATCGAGGAGCTTACAATAAACGTTCCCGATGAATTTTCGAGCAAGATGATTGATATGGTAACGCGTCGTAAGGGCGAACTTTTAAGTATGAATACTGAGGGTAATCGTGTGAACATTATGTTTGAAATACCTTCGCGTGGTATAATGGGACTACGTACGAACGTGCTTACTGCAAGCCAGGGCGAGGCTATTATGGCACATCGTTTTAAGGAATATCAGCCTTTTAAGGGCGAGATTACTCGTCGTATCAATGGTTCTATGATTGCGATGGAGAATGGTACGGCATACGCTTACTCTATTGACAAGTTGCAAGACCGTGGTAAGTTCTTTATCGACCCAGGCGAAGAAGTATATGGTGGGCAGGTTGTTGGAGAACACGTACACGACAACGACTTGGTTATAAACGTAACGAAGGCAAAACAGCTTACCAATGTGCGTGCGTCGGGCTCTGATGATAAGGCACGTGTGATACCGAAAGTAGAGATGAGTCTTGAAGAGTGTATAGAATATATAAAGGTAGATGAGTATATTGAAGTAACGCCTAAGAACATTCGTATGCGTAAGATATTGCTCGACCACCTTGAGCGTAAGCGTGAGAATAAAGAATAAACATTTTGTTCTTCTTATACCTGATTGTTAAGTTGTAGAGCCGAAAAAAGTAAGTCTATAATATAATAAAAAGGAGAAAAGGTCGTTTCATAAGTAAAATATAACAAACTTATGAGACGACTTTTTTTATTATTTTTATTTGTGCTCACCCTTTTTGGTGCACAGGCACAACCTAAGTGGGGAACGTGGTCGGTGGTACCACACGTTGGCGTTAGCTTTACTAATCTAACCAATGATGTTATCGGTGTTGCAGATAACAGAATTTCGCATTCGCAGACAAGGATAGGTTTCTCGGGCGGTGCAGATGTGTATTACCAGCTGTCAGACAAGTTGGCACTGTCTGGTGGTGTTGCTTATACACAGGCTGGTTGCAACTTTAAAGATGTTCCTGCCGATCTTAACGCAAAGAACGGCACTGTGTTTCATAATGCATATTTCAATTTGGGATATGTTGATGTTCCATTGCTTGCTCATGTTTATGTATCGAAAGGCTTGTCGTTCTCGGTTGGTTGTCAGCCTTCTTTCCTTACAAAGGCTACAGCGCACGCTGAAGGGCAAGGCTATGAAACGGACGGGAAAGGTGGAATAAAGTACGATAAGAATGAAGTTTATGAAGATGATGCAAAGTCTTCGTACAAGAAAACTGCCTTTGCGATACCTGTTGGCATAAGCTACGAATATGAGAACGTGATGCTGATGGCTCGCTACAACATTGGACTCTCAAATGTTTACAACCACGACTTTGGCGATAGCAAAAACAGAATCATCACAGTGTCGGTAGGATACAAGTTCAATTTATAGAAGAATATAATTGCAGGCAAAGCTTGTATTTATAAGTAAGACAAACTAGAACAATTCAAAAGCTGAACAGTATTATAAACGTTAATTTATTGATCCCTGTATAATGAGTTCGATGTTATATCGAGCTCATTTTTTTTGTTCACAGTTGATAGGGCATAGTGTTATTAAGGGGTAAGATGATATTGCAATACAGCAACGCTATGATTTAAATATCTGTAATGAGTTTGGTTACCTTCTAACAAATGTTATGCTGATATATGTGTGCGAAACATTTCTCTTAGGTGCTGTAATAGTTTCTCTTAGGTGCTGTAATAGTTTTATAGGCAACAAACAGTTTTATTTACGTGTAAGTAAAGTTTTACTTACGTGTAAATAAATAGCTACTTACGTGTAAGTAAAGTTTTACTTACGTGTAAATAAAATCATTTGATGCGTATGCAAATGGTGCGCATACATAGAGTAAATGAGAGAATGTTGTGAGAGAATTATTGCGTATTCGTGTTTCCGAGTTTTCTTTTCTCTGTGTATAGCTTTGTTTTTTGCGTTTTGTTGTGTTTTTCTTCTCGTGTAGTTTTGTTGAAAAAGTAGCCGATTAGTTTTGGTAAACAGGTTTCTTTCCAATGTATATACTAAAATATTAAGGAATGAATGGCATAAAAAAATCCTCTTCTAACCGTGTGGTCGAAGAGGATTTTTAATATCGTAGCTACCAAATATTATTTGTATAAGTAGCGTTTAATAGAGCGTTTTGGCGTTTTTATAAACTCCTCGTTCAACAGTTCTATATCTGTAAGTTTGCAATAAGCAGGCATCTGTTCGTTCAGTTGCTTTCTATTCTCCTCCATTAAGTTTTTAATATCCGCCTCGTTTAGCCCAAGTTCTTTCGCTTCTTCAAGGTCAGGATAAACCAACCCAACGAGTTTATCGCCACGTTGCACCACAAGACATTCGCTAACAAGTGGCAGAGAGCTAAGTTTGTCTTCAATTTCTTCGGGGTAGATGTTCTGCCCGTTGCTACCCAAAAGCATATTTTTAGAACGCCCCTTAATGTAAACGTTATTGTCGGAGTCCATAGTACCAAGGTCGCCAGTATGGAACCAGCCATCAGCATCAAGCACTTGGCGGGTGGCTTCATCGTTCTTGTAATATCCCAATAGCACATTTGGTCCTTTCGTAAGTATCTCGCCTGGTACATTCTCAGGGTCCGGACTATCTATGCGCACTTCTTGGTGTAATGCAGGTTGCCCACACGATGTTGGCACAAATGTTTTCCAATCTCGATAGCAAATAATAGGGGCACACTCTGTAGCGCCATAACCAACCGTAAATGGAAAGTTAATATCTTTCAAGAAGTTTTCTATTTCTCGGTTCAAAGCAGCTCCGCCTATAATAATTTCGTAGATATTGCCACCGAAAGCTTGTTTCACCTGTTCGCAAATTTTCTCTTTCACCTTCTTGTGTATTACAGGAGTATTCAGCAAGAGCTTCATTCGGCTATTCTGAATTTTAGGGAACACACGTTTGCGTATAATCTTTTCTATTATGAGAGGTACGGCAATCATTAGCACCGGTTTAATTTCTGCAAGCGCTTGTGCAATGATAGCAGGCGATGGCATACGTGTTAGGTAGAAAATATGGGCACCAGATATAAACTCAAATATGAGTTCGAAAGCCATACCATACATGTGAGCCATAGGCAAAATGCTAATAATGTGGCTGCCCGGCTTAATCATAGAACCTAATACACTTCGTGCGAAGTCGGCATTGCTCCACATTGCGCGATAAGGAATCATTACTCCTTTCGAATTTCCAGTAGTTCCACTAGTATAATTGATAAGCGCTAATTCGTCGGGACTTTGTTCACGGTAGTAGCGAACATGCTCGGCACGGAAGTATTTTGGATATTTCTTGCCAAACATTTCGTTTAGATGTTCGCGTGCAAACGTTAATTTCTCCGTTCGGCTTAGAATCAAAGAGAGGTCGGGAAGATAGAATATACCTTCGAGTGCAGGCATTTTCGTATTGTCGATCTCTGTTGCAACTACATCGCCAACAAATAGAATTTTCGCTTCGGAGTGGTTTACAATGTTGTGTATTTGTTCTGGTGTAAACTCGTGCAGAATAGGAACCGCTACAGCTCCGTATGTAAGAGTAGCCAAAAAGGCAGCAGCCCACATAGAAGAATTGCGTCCACAAAGAGCTATCTTATCGCCCTTTTGTACACCACTAGCTTCAAACATAATGTGAATTTTCTCTATTTTGCGAGCCACGTCATGATATTGAAGCGTCTTTCCTTTATAATCTGTTAAAGCATCACTATCCCAATGATTAATGATACTCTTCTCTATTAATTCGTTAAAACTTGGAAATTGTTGCATTGTAAGTGTTTTTAGACGCTGCAAAGATATTCATTTTCTTGCACACTCCAAAAATATTTGTGCAATAATTGTACTTTTATGCTTTATCTGTGCAATACTTTCACTACAATAGATACAAATTCTTACTATTCGTAATGCATCGTTTTAGCTGGGTGAATATGGCTAATTAAGTAGCTTGGCGCAATAAGAACGAATACACATATTAGCAGGGTGGCAATGTTTAAAGCTATTATAAGTAGTACATTCAATTCTATTGGAACAGTGCTAACATAGTATGTCTTAGGGTCGAGCGTAACCAGTCCGGTATATTTTTGCAAGAATACTAGTCCTAAACCAATAATATTGCCCCACAGCAATCCTTTTCCAATAATGAAAGTAGCAAACCATAGGAAGATGTGGCGTATCTGAGCGTTCTTTGTTCCCATTGCTTTCAAAATACCAATCATTTGTGTTCGCTCTAAAATAATAATGAGCAATCCAGATATCATAGTTACTCCTGCAACCGAAACCATAAGCGCAAGAATTATCCAAACATTTAAATCCATAAGGTCGAGCCACGAGAATATTTGTGGATTTTGTTCTACTACCGTAGCAACAGAATAGCTATTGCCATATCGATCGGTTTTTCCCTTAACCTTATTCAATATGTTTAAGGCAATAGCATCAAGAAGTTCAAAATTGTTTACTTGCACTTCTGCTCCGCTACATTGGTCAGATTGCCAGCCATTCAGCTTATTTGTGGTATACAAGTCGGTGAAACAAATCTGCGAATCGAACTGTTTTAAATTGGTTTCGTAGATACCCGAAATAGTAAAACGGCGAGTACGCACTCCCTGTTCGTTTACAAAATAGGCATAAATCTTATTGCCTACATTTAAATTAAGCTTCTCAGCAATGGTTTTAGATATTAGTATTTTCTGTCCACTTTGTGTATCAGAGAACACAGGAATACTACCAGCAACCATATTCTGATGTATAAAAGTAGAGTCGAAGTCGCTCCCAATTCCTTTTAAGACTATGCCTAAGAAATCGTCATCGGTTTTTAAAATCCCTTGCGTATATGTATAACGTTGAACGTGCTGCACATTTGGAGTAGCCAATAGCATTCGCTTTAAACTGTCGTTTACTACTATTGGATAATTTTCTGAGCGTTGCAGAGTGTTAAAATTAGCTACTGTGATGTGGCTACCAAAACCAATAACCTTATTGCGAATAGTATGTTTGAAGCCAAGAACAACGCAAACCGACACTATCATAACAGCGAGACCAATTGCAATGCCAAGTGTGGCGATACGAATGGCAGGTTTAGACACTTTTCTGCCTCGATCTTCGTTGCCATTTATCTTTCGTGCTATAAATAAAGGGAAGTTCATTTGCTTATATTCTATTGTTTTTTGTTTACTAAACGATTGCAAAGATAGAACTTTTTTTCCTTTTAATGGCATTTATAATATACCAAACCAGACTTTTTTACTACTTTTGCATTTTAGTATAAACGATACGGTTCACTCTTTGCGGTTACGCTTTAGAGAGCCCGATAAATAACAAATAAGACAATGAGAAGCAAAACTACTTCTTGGTTTGAGACCAAGGTGCGTTACGATAAGACTATGGAAGATGGTCAAAACAAAAAGGTTACGGAGGCATATACAGTGGAAGCGCTAAGCTTTTCTGAAGCAGAAAGCGCTATAACAAAGGAGATGTCGCACTATATCAGCGGTGAATTTGATGTAAAAGCTATTACTCCTGCAGCTTATGGAGAGATTTTCTTTAGCGATGCCGATAACGACGATAAATGGTTTAAGGCTCGTTTGGCATTCATTACCATTGATGAAAAGACTGAAAAAGAGAAGCGTTCTACTATAACATACCTTGTTCAAGCTCACTCTGTCAATGGAGCTGTAAAACATGTAGACGAGGTTATGGGCAAAACAATGATTGATTACGACATTGTTTCCATTGCCGATACAAAGATTATGGACGTGTTTGAGCACAAAGCAGCATCGCAGGCAGCTGATGCAAAGCCTGAATACGAATAATAAAGAAGCACAGAATACCATAAAACAACTGAACTATGTACGATGTAGCAACAAACTTACACAAAGTAAAAGATAGCTTACCCGATGGCGTTCGTTTAATTGCCATCAGTAAATATCATCCTAACGAATACATTGAAGCAGCCTATAATGAAGGGCAGCGTATGTTTGGTGAAAGCCACGAACAGGAGCTTTCCGCTAAAGCAAAGACACTACCCAACGACATTGAATGGCACTTCATAGGGCATTTGCAATCCAATAAGGTGAAGTACATTGCACCTTACATCTCTATGATTGAGGCTGTGGACACCCTTAAATTGCTGAAAGAAATCAACAAACAGGCTGCAAAGCATAACCGCATCATCAATGTCTTATTGGAATTGCACATCGCTGAGGAGGTTTCTAAGTATGGATTTAGCATCGACGATTGCCGAAAGCTATTGGAAGAAGGCGAATGGCGTGAACTAAAAAATGTGCATATATCAGGCTTAATGATGATGGCGTCGAACACAGACGATACCGAACAAATTAGAAAAGAAATGACTTTGGCTGCCAATTTCTTCGATGAAGTGAAAGCTAAGTACTTTGCCGACGACCCAGAATTTAAGGAACGGTCGTGGGGAATGAGCAGCGATTACGAGATAGCAATAGACTGTCGTAGCACAATGATTAGAGTTGGAACAGCCATTTTTGGTCCTCGTGTGTACTAATTGCTTATCCATCAAACAACAACACCCCTTTTAAAACCAACCCCCAACTGAATTATGATACAAGAATATCAAGTACGTGTGATGCCTCAAGTGGCATATAACGAGGAGAATATAAAAGCGTTTATTGCGAAAGATAAAGGTATTGACGCACGCACCATCAACCATGTGCGCACTTTGAAACGCTCTATTGACGCTCGACATCGTGATATTTTTGTAAACTTAAAGGTAAGAGTCTATATCAACGAGGTGCCTCACGACGATGAATACATAAAGACCGAATATCCCGATGTAAGTCATTCGCCTCGTGTTATCGTTGTAGGAGCAGGTCCAGGTGGACTATTTGCAGCATTGAAATTGGTAGAATTGGGGTTGCGTCCTATCGTTCTTGAACGTGGAAAAGACGTGCGCGAACGCAAAAAAGACCTTGCCCAAATATCTCGAACACATATCGTAGACCCTGAATCGAACTATTGTTTCGGCGAAGGAGGTGCAGGAGCATACTCTGATGGCAAGCTTTACACACGCAGTAAGAAGCGTGGATCGGTAGATAAAATACTCAATGTGTTCTGCCAACATGGTGCTTCTACAAGTATTCTTGCCGACGCTCACCCACATATTGGTACCGACAAGTTACCAAAAGTGATTGAAAATATGCGCAATACTATTATTGCTTGTGGCGGAGAAGTGCACTTTCAAACCAAAATGGTAGCATTAGAAACCGACGGCAACGAAGTTGTTGGGGTAAAAGCAGTATCTTCTTACGAAGGAGGACAACAAGAAAAGACATTCAAAGGTCCTGTTATTCTTGCCACAGGACACTCGGCACGCGATGTTTATCAGCACTTTCAAGAAACTAATATCGAAATGGAAGCGAAGGGAATTGCCGTTGGTGTGCGTTTAGAACACCCTTCAGAACTCATTGATCAGATACAATATCACAACAAAAATGGTCGTGGTAAATATCTACCAGCCGCCGAATATGCTTTCGTAACGCAGGTAGAAGGGCGTGGCGTCTATTCATTCTGTATGTGTCCGGGTGGTTTTGTTATTCCTTCAGCTACTGGGCCGCAACAGATTGTTACCAATGGTATGAGCCCAGCTAACCGTGGAACAAAGTGGTCAAATGCTGGAATGGTGGTTCAAATCAACCCTGAAGACATCGAAGGCGACGACTTATTGCGCATGATGCACTTTCAAGAGCAATTAGAAAAAGATACTTGGCAACAGGGAAACATGCGCCAAACAGCTCCTGCACAACGTATGTCAGACTTTGTAAACAAGCGTTTGTCGTACGATTTACCTAAATCGAGCTATGCACCAGGACTCATTTCTAGTCCGTTACACTTTTGGTTACCCAACAATATCACCACATGCTTACAGCAAGCGTTTAAGAATTTTGGTAAGCAAGCGCATGGTTTCCTTACCAACGAGGCTGTGATGATTGCTACAGAAACCCGCACCAGTTCGCCCGTACGCATTCTTCGCGACCGCGAAACTTTCATGCACGTGCGCCTTCAAGGCTTGTTCCCTTGTGGCGAAGGTGCAGGATATGCAGGCGGAATCGTTAGTGCTGGCATTGACGGAGAACGTTGTGCAGAAATGGCAAATGCTTATTTATCTCGCTTTCAGCAATAAAATACTCCGTAAAATATGGCACGATGCGCTTGGGCTGAAACACATCCGCTACTTCAAAAATACCATGACGAACATTGGGGCGTACCTGTTCACGACGATAAAGAGCTCTTTATGTATCTTATAATGGAATGTATGTCGTGTGGATTATCGTGGTTACTAATGCTGAAAAAGCAAGAAACATTTCGCATTTGCTTTGCTAACTTCGACTTTAAACAAGTAGCTTACTTTACTGCAGACGATGTTCAGCACATTCTTAATACTGAAAGTATGCTGAAAAGCCAACGCAAAATAGAAGCAATGATTGCCAATGCGCAGGCTTTTCTTCACATTATAGAAGAGTTTGGTAGCTTCAACGAGTATATATGGAAGTTCTCTAAGGGCAAGACTTTGGTTTATCCTTCTCACCAAAAGCGCCTCTGTACACGCAACGCATTGAGCGATAAAGTGGCTAAAGATATGAAAAAGCGTGGCTTTAAATATGTTGGTTCGGTTATTATATATAGCTATTTGCAGGGCATAGGTATCATAAACGACCACCAAGCCGATTGCGATTGTTACAATAGGAAATAGCTTTACTTTGTAAAGATACTTCTCTTAAAAAGAGATAACCATACTTTGACTTTGCAAAAACGGTTCTTTTGCAAGGTAAAAACCATACTTTTGCAACACAAAAACCACACTTTTGAGCGGCAAAAACCACACTTTTGCAATACGTTGATAAATAGATGGTTACATAATAGATACGCTTGTGAAAAATATTTACACCTTTACAATCTTTCTCACCTAATTATAATAAGGTGTAAAGGCAATGTGAGGTAGGATTTGTATAAGTGTTTTTTCTTAGCAAAAGCAGGCTTGTGGGTAACAATAGTGCAAGATAAACATTAAAATAAGAACTTGTCAGAATGTGAGTTTGGTATAAGTATTATGCAATAAGCCTGCTTTTAATTGCAAATATACTAATTGGAAGTAATTTTACAAACCTATACCATTAAATCAGTTATAGTTTTGTATTATAGAGAAAAATACTTAACTTTGTACCGTTGGTGTTATAATAGCACCACAAATTAACTTTGCGGGTAAGAATTAGCATTTGTGCTATCTAATGAACTTCTCAGAAACTTAGGACACTTCTTGAAGAATTACAGTTCAACGTTAGGTACTATAAATGTCTATGCTCTATATGGGCATGGGCAGGAGTATCTTGAACTGTATGCATGTCCTAAGGCATTTGAGAAGAGGTATGACGATTGTCCATGCTTTTTTATGCCTAATTAATTAAAAAACAAACTTATTTATATCATTATGGGAGACAATAACCAAATGAAAACTTGCCCATATTGCGGAAATAGCATACGTTATGTGGCAAAGAAATGTAGATTTTGTGGTGAATGGTTAGATGAAGAACAGAGAAATATTCATCAAAAACCAGTTCCAAAACTTGCTGGAAACGTTGTAAGTGGAGAAGCAAAAGAACTTGAAGAAACGTCAAAACAAGAAATAAATCAAACAAATAAGGAAACAGAAGAGCACGTAAAACATAGTCACAAAAATGTTAATGGCTTATTAGGCACAAGGAAATTAATCGGTTGTTTTGGAGTTGGGCTTCTTGTTATCGTTATTTTTGCTATAATTTGTGGGCTATCGGAGGAGACGTCCACTCCGAAAAAGGAAATCGATGAAAGCCTTTATACAGACAGCTCTACTGCATTGTCAGAAGCAGAACAGCTGCTATCTGATGATACAAATGAAACTACTGTTGAAGATAATGGCTTTGAAGATGTAGAAGCAAAGATAGAACTGCATGTGATATATAAAGATATTTTTGCTCATCTTGAGGAAGAAGATAGATTGATTAAGAAGTATTTTACAAATGATTTTCAGGAAATATGGCAACGTGTAAAAAGGTATGATGCCGTTAACCACAAAGGCGAAATAGGTTGTATTGACTATAATATATTTACACAAGACCAAGACCCTAACAGTAAAGATTATATAGAAGTACAAAACGTTGCACTTTCTAAAGATGAAAAGGGGAAGTTAAAGGCAACTGCTAAGGTGGAAATAATAGATCCTGCAGGTCCTATACATAAAGAAGTAGATATTATTCTGATGAAAAAAGGCTCAAAATGGCGTATTGACGATATTGTTAGTATAAATGGAGAGTCTTTGAAATCTACAATGAAAAATTATCTTATTAACGATCCAAATTATTGAATTAAATAAAAATATTACTATGGAAGAAATTATAGGTTCTATGTTTATGGGCTTATTGCTTTTGGTTATTTACGCAATTGCTGTTATGGTTATTGGCTTTTTCTTTAGTCATGTATTCAATAAGAAGTATCCAAATCTAAGTGCTGGTTGGATTATGGCACTTCCAACCCTTCATATTGTTAATGGAGTTGGATTGTTTTGGGTAGTAATGTATGTTTTTTTGAATGGTCTATATGAGCTTGCATTTGCACCAAGTGTTGAAAATAAAATAGGGGACGAGATAGTTGGTCATCTTATCATTTCTTTTTTAGCTTTATTGTTCGTGACTATTACTACGGTCTTATTGATATATCGAGGATTAAACTTCACAAAAACAAGTTATAAGAAACTTAAAAAGAGCTCAATAATAGCAACATTTATTGTAGTTATTACTACGCTGATTTGCTTGATTTTTGATATTTTTGCGAATTTAAAGGTCTTTGTATTCTTCTTGACATCTCATGGTACGATAATCGCATTAATAGTTTATGTCCAACTAAAGTATAACGAACAACTGCAACAAATGTATGCAACTACCGATGGTGAAACTTATGAGCATACTGTTTACAATGGAGTAAGAAATATTTCCAAGAGTTTGAGCTCGCTTATACCTACTGTCTCTCTATCGTCTAAACAAGATATAAAGAACTGTCCTTACTGCGGAGAGAAGATTTTAGCTGTTGCTGTAAAATGTAAGCATTGCGGAGAATGGTTGCCAAAGGAGCAAGAGGTTAAGAAGAAATTAATACCTTGTTCTGTATGTGGAGAGGAAATAGAGGAGGGAACTCGAATATGTCCATATTGCAATGAAGAAGTAAACCAATAGTTAGTTGTTTTGTTCAGATACAAAATGTTGTAGGTAAGTCATTGAATATACAAAATATCTCTATAAAATAGTATAAGTCATAGGAATGAATATTTGCTTGTAATCATTTAATTATTATTCATAAGGTTACAAAAGAAATGCCATTCCTATGACTTTTCTTATATTGAATTTACATTGAAAACACCTTTGACTTTGTAAAGATACTTCTCTTAAAAAGAGATAACCATACTTTGACTTTGCAAAA
>ERZ773254.342-NODE-342-length-27564-cov-4.211131_pt1 | contig 27564 bp, 44 predicted proteins | sample MGYA00580516_ERZ773254 | MGnify/ENA primary metagenome ERZ773254 (study PRJEB29015, sample SAMEA2738158) | human oral metagenome | biome: human oral; feature: human-associated habitat; material: saliva | place: China | collected 2192 ...
AGCCATCAATTTTGCCGGTATCGGTAAACTGATGGATTAGCGCGCCGTGTGCGTAATTATCTTTCGTGCCATAGTTCGGGTACCAATCGACGCGTGGCAAGCCTAATTTCTTAATAATAGCTTGACCTGCATAAGTGAACACCTGTTTTCCAGTTTTTTGTAAGACTAAGTTCTTAAATAGTTTCAATTGTTCGAGTGTGCCTTCAAAATCTGGCTCTAAGTCGACAAATAGAAGTGGTGCGTTGACTAATTTTTGAGCTTCGATAAAACGCTCTGCTTCAGTCTTTGCTTCTTCCTCGGTTGAAAAATAAGGTAGCCAGTAAATCCCTAGTAGCTTATCGCCCGCAGCTTTAGCGAACTTAATCAACTTCGGGTCAATCTTGTTAGTGTCGCCTCCGTAACTTTGACCGACATGACCAGCCTTGAGAATAACGCCAGCGAACTTATGAAAATGATTTACAATAGCATCATCTTGATGATTTGAGACATCCAATATAATCTTGCTGTAGTCTTCTTGTGGTTCTTCTGGCTTTGGTTGAGGTGTCAAATCTGGCAAATCGTGTAAGTCTTTATCCTCGAATAATTGACGGCTCATATATTTACCACTACGTGCTGTAACGTACCAAACAGTGTCTCCAGCGACAGGCTGACCGTTTGTAACGTAGCCTTTCATAGCGATAACGTCGCCTTTTTCTAGTTCCTGAAAAATAGCTGAATTTGTGTTGGCTTCGTCGCGAGCGTTGCCGTCTTCTTCCAGTTTCCTGTCTGTCGGCTGAGTTTCGTCGTAATCTTCAGCTATACATCGTCCGTCGCAGCAGTATGAATATCCGAGATAATCTGGTCCATAATTTCCCATCCAGTTCATCAGTTCTTCAATACTGTTATAAATCCCTCGCGCTCCACTGTGAACTTCGCTGTCGTGGATTTCGATTGAACCGTCGGCGCGTTTTCGCATTAAGAATACGTGTCCATCTTCTGCATAAATACCTCTTGAAAATCCCAAAAATCCAACCACCCAGATACCAACAGGGGCATGCCCAGTATTTATTCGACCCGCATTTAATTCGTTTAAGTACGCTGTTTGAGCACTTGGTGTTCGAGATGGTGCACTGATAGCATCGTCAACATATTGCAAGCACCAACCGCTCTGTGCGCCGACATTGATATTTGGATTGTAAGTTTGTCGAACTGGCATTATTTCCTCCTCACTTGTGTTTGTTGAACTTCTTCTTTTAATTCCGTAACTGCTTTATTTTGCTGAATTAAGTTATTAGTTGCGTAAATAGCCAATCCTACAAGTGCGATTGCGAATAATTTCGCTAGGTTGCTTGTTACCAGGCTCCAAAAATTCATCACGCCCTCAATTTCGCTACGCTTGACGTACTTTACTTCTGATTCTTTTTCGTGCGCTGCCAATTGCGCTTGAGTAACGTTCGCTCGTGCTATATTCTCAATTCGCTCTAGCATGACAGTATGCTTGTCTACGCCATCCTTAATGTATTCGACCTTAGCTTGTAACGCGCCGAACTCTTTAGCTGATACTTCTGGTTGTTCGTTCATAATATAAATTATGATTTCTTGTCGTTATCTAATACGGGAATGTCATAGTCCGTACGTCTATATAAAACGTCTCTGTTGGATTTTGATTAATAATAGCAGTGTCATACGGATTAAATATTGACAATGCACACACTATTTTATTTTTTGATTCGCGCCAGCCAGAAATAAGCACAGAGGTAGGTGTTGTGCCACCGCCTGAAACCGCAAAAGTCCTTACAAAGTCTATTTTAGACGCCGTGATAGCTCTGTCTGGATTCGTAGAGGTGCTGACTAGTAATCTTAAAATCCCAACGTTAGTCATATTAATCTCTTGTTTTTGAAAATATACAGTATTGCTTGCTATCGATATTCCACCGGGTAGAGTAAGGCTCATAATACTTCTGCCGGTAGCGCTGATAGTCGCATAGTCGCTACTGATATTAAAATCGTCTGGATAATTATTCATCAGCGTACATCCTATAGTGATATTTTGTTACTGTATTAAAAAATTCTTCTCTATAAGACAGTGTTAGTGCAGTCTTATCCACGAACGCACTATATCCACTGTTAGCCCATAACTCTAGAGAGGCATAAGACAAAGAGTTTATCTGTCCGTTTTGCTCTAACCATAAGAGGACTAGTGGTTTATACCCAAGATTATGCACAATCCGAACTTCTTCGTTAGTATTAACAAGCACAGTTCCAGCCTTGTACAGCTTTAACTGATTGTTGTCAGTATTAAAAGTCATGTCGTGATAATGACTTGTGAATGAGGCTTTTCGATGAGGTTCTAAAGCGAATCCTATGATTCGGAAATAAAACGTAGCAGTAGTGTCGGTTCTATTTGACGTGCTTATATGGATTAAATTATTATCCACACGAACGTATGATAAATACTGATACTCACCTCTATTATTGAAACCGCTAGTATTCACCTCGAATGCATTTTGCGAAAAATCGCTAGAAGTCGAAAATTGTGCTATCGGCAAAAATGCAGAGCCGTAAGTATTTGGTATAGTTATGTCGTTATAATCATGCGCGTTGACGGGTACTGGTATAGTATCGCTACGATAAATCACCTGGTCGATCGGATAGTCACTAGATAATACAAAGTCTTTTATCATTCTTGCTCCAAAAGCTCTATAACGTCTTTGCCTTCTTTACTCACCCACAGACCGACCCTAGTAGCGTAAGCACCGATTTTAATGCGCTTATATGCTCCGTCAGAAAACAACAGACCACTCCCATCCAGCACCACGAGTTCCCTGCGATTTACGGGGTCATAAATAACAAGCCTGCCCGAGCCTTCCTCGATACGTAATTGTCCAGTAATCGATGAAATAATAGTTGAGCCTTTTAATTTTAGAACTTCTTTCATTAGAATGCGTACACTTCCTCTCCGTTATAGACTGATCTGTCATATTGCGCAAACATATAAACTTTAGTCTTTCTAACCTTTAATTTAGTAGTTAATTTACTATCGCTTAATTTCTGAGATATTGCGATAATTTGATAAACTCCGCTCGCCAGTCGAGTGTCTAGCTTAATCGAATCCCCTATTTGCATTGACGGTGAACCCTTAACCTCTAATTCAAGCATCGGGCTATACGTCGCGTATCCTCTAAATACTGACTGTGTGAATGCTCTTGCGTTTTCATAGTTTCCAAAAAATGGATTGTCATTTATTTCTAGAAGATAATCTTCATCATCGCTCCAGTTGTCGTCAAAGGCTTCATAGTCCAATTCGTCAATTTGTTTTGATGGTTCACCCCACAAAAATACACGGTCGATTTCAACAGGATAAAATAAATCACTCGTAAAGGTTAATATTGCTTTGCTAGGTGTTAACTTTAGCGAGCATTTCACGCCTCGATCGACTTCGACGCCGTTAGCGGTTTTTGCAGTAAACCATGATACATCAGCATTCTCACCCAATTTTGGCTCAATTAAATCAGCACACGGGTCAGACAAACTAACTTCACGCACGATCGGTAGTCCACGTTTTACAACCCAAAGATTATCTGTGTTTTTACCGCTTGAGGTCTTTTCTGCAACCATTTGATACGGTGCAATTACACGGATAGGTGTTTTAATTTTAACGTGATTAACAATGCCAGAACTCTTCGAGGGTGTTATCGATATCACATTATCGTCATCTAGTTTATAGTGAATGTTTTCTGCGACATCGGAACCGCGTCCTTTGAATCTTATTAGTCCTTCCTCGTCTTGCCATAGTCTGCCATTCTCAGCTTGAACTAACTTTTTAACGATATCTGCCAATGAATCGTTTTTGTTTGGAAAAAATATAGGGATAATATTTGTTGCTCCTGAAAAGGTAAACTGATGTGGTGCGAACCCTAAACCTTTGAATATTTCAGTTAAAATATAGTCTGTTTTTTTATAAGCCATTGGCGGTAATTCAGGCAAAGGCTGAGATAATGCCCAGTTAAGAAAGTCAAAAGCCGAAACTGAGGCTTCTGCTTTTCCTGGCTCTGCATCAGGTAGCATATTAGTAAGCCCCACGAATTGTGGCACGTTCTCTTCGCCGAAACCGAGCCACGCTCGAGTGGGAATGTTTGGCTTAATATATTTCGCGATTGGGCTATTCGAATATGGCACAAAATAACCGTCGTGATTAGCTAATTCAAAATCAGCAATCGCTGACTGTACCGAATATGGAAACTCAACGGAACGATTAACTGCAACCGATTTAATCCTATTTGAGATATCATTATAAGCATAGGTGTCCCATATCTGGACAGGCGGCTGACTTGCGATATCTGATGCATATAAATCACCGCCTCCGTATGTCGATTGGTCGTACACTCCCCATGAGATATTTTCATTTCGAGTTTTGTCCCACGCCATAGCAACACGCCACGTGAGCGGTCTAACCCAAGATTTCGCCAGTTTCTTAAACCTATCGCTAGTAACTAACATTTTATTGTCCCAAGTTCTGCCCAGTCTCAACCATTGTTAAAGTAATACCTTCTATATCACCGCACAGGTTTATAATGTCTTTTTTACTGATAGAAATCTTCACTGGGATATTAGTAGCTGAGCCGTCAGATAATGTAAGTAGTGGATATCTATTAGCCGTATATTGCCTTTGAATAAAGCCCCACAATTCAGCGAACTCATCTGCTGTTAAATGACCAAAAGTATTAGTCCAAACTCTTTTGTGATAAACATAGTCTGTATATACATTTCCTGACAAAACAGTAACATCGGTCTCTCCAAAATTAGAATTCTCAGAAAATGGGCTTGAAATATACTCATGATTCCAAGTTTTTGAAGTGGTAGAGTCGGTTAATGTCATCTCTTTCATGCGAACCTCGCTTTCTGGCTCTGTTCAAACGCCTGCATAATTTGGTCAGCAACTTTTCGCCTCTCGTCAGGAGAAGTTGCGAATACACCGCTCACATTGATAGTTATCTGTTGTGATGGCTGCGTATTTGTTTCTTTTAGTACTTTAGTAAACGTATCTGCCATAATCTTTTGTGGTGTAACGATTTCTGGGTTAGCCTTAGCCCCTAGATATTCACCAGCGATAACAGGTGTAGCTGTAGTCAAAACGCCACCCTTTGCTAGCCTTGGAAGACTGAACCTCTGAATGTTAGGTATGTGAACATTAGGAATCTTATTGATGATATTTAAGGCTCCATTTAATAGATCTATAGGCTTGTTTATGACTCTCTCGATTTGGGCTATCAAGCCGTTTATCATTCCCTTACCAATACCAATGACGCCGTTCCAAGCCGCAACTCCTAGATTTGCCGCCCAAGAACCAAAATTACCTAAAGAGTCACGCATCGGCTTCCAGAATCGACCACCTCCAAAATCGAAGAAGTCCACAGTCGCTCGCCACATATCATCTAAGAATTTGCCGAACGTGTATTTTCCGTCATCTGCCTGTTGCTGATTGAGCGTCTTCAATTTATTATTTAATTCTTCTCTCTGTTTTTTCAGCTTCTCTAGAGTTTCTCCATTATTCGCAAGAATACCTGCATTTGTTTCGGCATTATTAGACAGTGCATCCTGTTTTTGTTGTTGAAGTGTCGCTAATTGTTCATCACGTCGCTCTTTGAGGCTTTCAATCTCATCTAGCTTAATCATATTCTGAACGCTAGCCAAATCGGCACGATGTTTATTCTGAAATGCTAATTCAGTATTGAGTTGTTGCTGTAAGTCAGCAAGTTTCCGATCTCTCTTGAGTTTGTCTGCGTTATTTTCAGCGTTTAATTTCTCCTGATTTGCTGCGAATTGCTCGTCATATAGTGCCTGCTCTTTGTCTAATGCAAACTGTAACTCAGCAAGCTTCTGAGCGTTGTAAGAGTTGTTGAAGTTCTGTAAAAATCTAATTTGATTGGTTAAAGCTTGGACCTTGCTTTCGTGCTCTCTGATTTCCTCGACTTGAGATTTTCTAAATGAGGCAGACCTCTTAGCTATTTCAGCGTCATAGTTAGCATTTTCTTCGGCAATTTGCTTGGTTAGGTCTTTAATTGTATCTTCGTGTTTGACGCGGATGTCATTTAAGTCTCGGCTATAATCTCGCCATATTTTAGCCGCTTGAGCCTCTAATTTGTCTAACTCTTTAGTAAGTTTTTTAGCAGACTTTGCCGCCTTATCCATGCCTTTAGACGAACCACCAGCAGATTTCTCAAGTAGCGCAATTTGCGCATCAACACTCGCCAATTGAGATTTCAGACTCTCAGCACTCTCTCCACTACCACCAGCCGCAGAACCAAGTATTCCAAACGCTTGTGCCGCCATCACCGCACCAGCAGCGATTGCAGACAGTAACGCTATAATTGGGTGGCTCATAAACGCAAACATCGCCGCTCGGGCTAATATGAATCCTTTTTGCAATACAAATAACCCACCAGCAACAAGCGCGAATGTTACGATTCCTGAGCCTGCGACCTGTATAACGCCGCTAAGCTGCGTTAGAAATGGTCCGATAGCTCCTGCCAATCCACCAACAGCGTTTAATATAGTCTCTATTCCTGCACCAACTCCAGCCAAAATTGTCCCAATGTTACTTGCTCCCAGACCTTGAATGAGGTTAGCCATGCCTCTAGTAATAGCAGTCTCCATGTTTGTAAATGAAGTCTGAAGACCGCCAGTAGCTTTTTTCACTGTTGAATCGAGCGATTCAATCCCTCCACCGCCATTGTGATCTAGTTCTATAAGCTTTTGAGTGAGTTGCTCAGCGGATAACTTGCCCTCACTGCCCATTTCTTTGAGCGCGCCCATGGTAATGCCCATCTCTTTTGCAATAGCCTGCAAAACAGGTGTCATGCCTGAGTTCAGTAAGGAGTTAAAAGTTTGAGCCTGAACAGCTCCACGTCCAAAGTCTTGCGAAAGCTGAGTTATAGCATTGTCCACCATAGCACTTGAACCACCGTATGCTAGAATGGCGTCGTTTATAGCCTTAAATGCTTGCTCTCCAGCAACCATTGAACCAGAAACAGCGACAAGACGTTGCACACCTCTTACGGCTTCATCAAGAGATGTAGGCAACCCTCTGATATCTTCATTTAGCTGTTGCATTGAGCGAGAGACTTGCTCGCCAGATTGTCCCATTGCTTGGAATACACGAGCGGCGTTATTTAGCGTGTCTACACGCCTTACAGCTGCGCCAATTGAATTTGTAACAAGTCCTATGGCTTTATCTAGAAGTAACATTGAAGCACCAGCACCCGCGCCTATCGCTAGATCTTTTTCTAAACCAGAACCCTCTTTTTTCAAGCCATTGAGCTTTGATTTCATAGAACCAATATCAGCATCTAGCTTATTCAAAGCTAGTCTGACATCATATGAAATCTCGCCAACGTTACTCATCGAATGCTATCTCCGACCTCTTCTTCAAATCTTTCTCTAACGCACTAAAACCCTCTTTGGAAAACGCACCAGCAGTTGCGTAATAAGTTGCTGATTGATTCTTAGCAGTCATTTGGTTATGCACAGCGTCGGCGGCGTCAATCAGCATCAAAGCCTCGTCTAAAGTAAACGGAACGAGAACTTTCTCAAAACTGTTACCATTCTTCTCGAATGATTCAATATACCCACGCTTCACTGCCTCGACAGCACCCCAGCCGAGATATACACCTAATTTAGCGATAATCCACATCTCAGGTGCGACTTTCGCTCCAGTAGCTTGTCGTGTAGTACGCTCCTTGTATCGCTGCTCAACACGTGCCTTTTCTTCAGGAGTAAGTAGGTCTTTTAAGTTGACTACTGCCACTATTTACGCCTACTTTCTCGGTTAGAAAAAATATCATTAAACAAATCCTGAATAGCTAAACTAGACAAGCTACCTAGCATCTCCATTGCTTTTTTAGAATCATCGAAACAGCCGGCATAGATCTCAATCTCTTTTTCTGCAAGCTCTTCACGCTCCGCCAAAAGCTTGTTACCGCGGTCTACTTTCTCAACAACACTCTTGTCGTTGTCTTTGATTTTTGACCTGTCAATCTTCTGAATTTCTGCCTGTAGTGCCATTAGCTCATTTATAGCTTTGACAGATAATCGTGTAATCTTATTAATCTCTAGGCTTTCATTCGAGCCTAACGGGCGTACTTTTAATACTCCATACGGTTCACCGAAATCAACCTCTTTATAGCCTTGATATTTTGATAGATTTAATTTAATTGTCATATTATTTACCCTTTCATCTTATAATTTTGAGCTTTTATCGTGAGCATAGGGACTTTTCGGACAAGATGTGGTAATGTATAAATGTCATACCAATTTGATAAAATAGGATTTGAGAATGAACAGACAAGAAGGGATGTTAGCCAGGGCTAGAGAACTTAAAGCCATGCTTAACGAGGGGATAATTACCAAGGAAGAGTTCGAGCAAGAGAAGAAAAAGTTATTATCTCAGAAAAATACAGTAGACAAACAAGATAAAGGCTCATCAAACATAGAAAATCTAGAACAGGAATTATTACGTAAAAACAGTAAACCAATAGAGAATGTGCTTGCTATAGCGGCAGTATTCTCTATGAGCTACATGAGCTTTTTATTTTGGGAAGGTTACCACAGAAGTGTATCATCTAATTTAGCAGAATCAGGAGCGACAAATGCCTCAAATCCGTCAGCCATAGCGTTTGGAATCGTATTATTCTGGTTTATACACTGGCTTGTATTCGTTATGTTTACCACCAATATGGCTCGAAAACGAGGACGGTCAATACCGCTCGCTATTTTAGGGGCATACTTCTTCGGACTTTTGTCAGTGTTCTATTATCTTTCAAAGGGAGATAGTACAGAACTAAAAGTGCTCAAAGAAGAGAAAGTGCGCAAGCAAATCAGATAACAAAATACCACTCAAACGAGTGGTATTTCTAGCAAACGAGCTCCTACTAATCAAGTGGTTTCACTGTTTGAGTTTGAGGGTCGTATTTACCCTTTTTATCTTTAAGACCTGGTCCATAGCGGAAGAAGCCCTTAGCTGTGCGGTTCATCTGGAATGTCAATTCTAGGGTTGAATCGTCTCCACTAGCTGAAAATGTAGTATCGAAGCTGTCTGGTAGCGTTACACTATATACGTGAACGTCAAAGTCGTCATTAGCTTCACAGACTGGGTGAATGTGCAATGGAACGGTAGTTGCAGAACTTGCACAGGCTCCAGCACCCCAGGTTACACTTCCAACTGTCTGTTTTGTACCTGATGCCGCCTCATATAGTCCAGCGTAAACAGCCTTAACACTTTCTGGACCAGCCAAGTAAAGAGTAAGTGTTACTTCTGATGTATCAGCTCGACCGCTTGGACGACGAATAGTACCACCTTGAGTTTCAGTTTCTGTTGTACCGCCTTCATATTTAACGGCGATATCTCCCAGCATGTCTTGTGGGATTACTAGCTGACCTAAATAGACTTCTTTTGGTCCATTCTGCTTTGCTAGTGCTTTTTTGAACTCTTCTACGTTCATATTTCCTCCTTTTAGTTAACTCTTGCAAGCCCCGTTATTGCGTAAATCATTCTGCCCTGGGCATCCCTTTCGACAGATGTTGGCGTTGATATTGATTCAAAAACCACACAATCAAAGCCTTCGTCTGTGTAACTGGTCTCAGGTAGAGATATACTCACGCCGAGCTTATTAGATAGAAATTCAGATATTCTAGCCAATCTCTTGTATCCGTCCAAATCATCTTTCCCCCGTGAATAAAGTTCAAATGAATATGTAGGACGAACGCCTCTCGACTGGTTGCCGCCTATATCAGAGATATAAACGCCTTTCCTGTCGAGAGTGAGCTTATTCCAGAATAGATCTTTATCAATTTTACCGAATTCGTTGTTTTCTAGATATTTAAGAAGCGACAGTGAAAAAACTTTCATCGAAGACCTCCCTTAAAATCAATCTGTTTCTTTACGCTCTCACCTGCTTTTTCTAGATAATTCAGTGTTTGTGGGTGCTTTTTGTTTTCGTAGTGGCGACGTTTTGCGTATGGAACATCACCGCCACCAAATACAACACTTGTAGTATCACCATTATCTACTAGTCGTACGCTTTGCTTCAGCGCTCCAGTATCAACTGGTGCTAGCATTTGCGCTCGTGACATTATAGCCTGAGCAATACCCTTTCTCTTGTTTTTAGCGTTCACTGCTTGAATTCTCTGCCAAGCGTCAATATTATTCTTGATCTTCATCATAGCCTCCATAGTCTGCGCGCTCCAGAGTTAGAGTGTAATGCTCTAATGTGTCTGTATCGAAATTCATGCCAGCAGTCGCACCTACAATTTGATAAGAAGCTCCATTGACTCTAACGCCATGACCTACAAACATGTTAGTACTTGTAAAGTCTATAAAATCGACAGGCTTTACGTGCAGTGTCGCGGTCGAATCAGTTGTTTGAATGTTGTTTGATGTCGTAACTCCACTACGCTGCTTAAAAACGCCAGATAAGCCCTTGCGGTGATTTACAAGGTCGCCACGCACCGTTCCTTTGGTAACTTCCAAAAAAATGTAAGGAGTCGACTTAAATACATCGAATACGGTCATTTCTTATCTCTCCTGAACGTAATGTGATTTGACTACATTGACTGTATTTATCAAGTATTGACTTATAGCTCTCAATAATCCTGTCTAACTCGCTTGTCTTATCGTAAGTAATACTGAAGTCTTCGACCTTTTTAGAGGTAATCCTGTCGTCTCCGGCAAGTTTTACAGCAAACAGTTCAGATATAACTTGAGCTAATTCTTCGGGAATTACTTTCAAACCAAATCCACCATGAACAGTTATTACGTCAGTATGTTTTGTGGGCTTATTCAGTACTATGTTGTCGCAAAGCTGACTAGCGTTATCTCCTAGGTAAGTAGCAAAGTCGACTGAGTTAGAGTTCACTTTAACAGATTGAATTTCGGAACAAAGACCAATAAACACAGACCTCATCCCGTCTCTACCATGAAAAGTTCGCTCTTCTTCTATATAGCCGATTTTGCTACAAATTAACGCTTCAAGCTTACTGACAGCTATTCGCAATAGGTTATCAAAGTTGTCGCTTTCAAATGGAGTTAGGGAGCGTCGTAAATAGCCCTCAACTTGTTCTTTAGTCAAATTGTATTGCATACCTCAACGCTCCCTTTCTATTAAGCTTTCTTCAAACCGATTGCTGATTTCAAGCCAGACAAGCCACCACCGATGTAAAGCTCTTGCAAGAACTCTTCCTCGTTGGTCTCAAGCTTAAAGTTAGTGAAGGCTTCTACAGAAGTATCACCAACTGTCTTGTACGCACCAAGCACAACAACATATGCGTCGTAGTCTGGGTCAGTTGCATCAGTGAACCATGTTGGCTCAATGATAGTAGCCGTGTCTAGTACGTCTTCAGCCTTTGCACCAATCTGGAACAAGTATTTACCATCAGCACCCTTTTCAAAGCGTGCACTTGTTGCAAAGCCTTTCTTAGCGATAAGAACAATCTCACCGTCAGTACGGATCATGTCTTTAGCTCGTGCTACAGCTTCAGCGCGGCTCATACCAGCTGCGATAGTCAACTCATCACCGAAGGTATTCTTTGCTTTTACGTCTGACTTAATAGAAGTAAATGACGTAATCTTGCGCTTGTCGCTATCTTCACGACCATCACCGATAACCGCAGCACGCTCAACTTCGCGAATAATTCGAGTAGGTAATTCGTTAAGAACATACTTCATCAATGCGCCCGTTGATTTGTTCTCACGGATAGTTTGCTTGTCTAATACCAAGTACTTGTAAATCACACCAGCGCGAATTGTGCGGCTTTCAAAATCAATAACTTGCTGATCTTTCTTCTCGCCCTTTTTGTGTCCGCCTGCACGGCTAGTGTCAGCTTCGACGTCGGCTTTGTCCCAGGTAACCTTGAATACATCTAGACCAGTCTTGTTCAATTTGCTGAAGATTTCACCTGATGTCACGGCGTCTTCAATAGCAGAAACAACTGGCTCTGGCAGTTTGAAAAACTCTTTGTCGGTCAAGTTATTCTTAACCAAAACATCTTGCCAAGCGCTCTTAACGTCGTTAAAAGTACGACCAGCGTTTGCCATCAATACTTGTGTAAAATCTCGCACTGATGCTTGAGTTTTTAGATAGTCATTAACAGTAGGGGTTGTCGTAACCTCTGCTTGCTCTTTTGGCTCGATGATTTGAGCCTTTGCGATTTCCTCGTTCATTTCATTCTCCTCTTCTTTACCTGATTTATCTTCTACTGGCGTCTCAGGTGTATCGTCAGTAGGTTCTTCGACCTTTTCGGTCTCTTCGCTTTTTACTCGTGTAGCGATTGCCATAGCCGGTGCCAGACAAGCGTCTTTCACGACTGAGGTATAGCTAGCGGCAGCTTTCATAGCGTCAGACAAGCTTGTTTTCGCTTCTACTGCTTCGGTTGCAAATCCAAGCTCCACAGCTTCAGCGGCAGTCATCCACGTCTCAGCAGCCAACAGTTCTTCTATCTTTTCCTCAGATAGTCCTGTTCGGCTCGCATAAACTGGAATCATACTCTCACAAGTCTTCTCTAACATCTCAACAGCTCGACCTAATTCGTCTGCATTTCCAGCTGCAATTGTCCACGGCTTGTGAACCATCATCATTGCGCCAGGCAGCATAACGATTTCGTCGCCAGCCATTGCTATGAGAGACGCTATAGACGCGGCTAGTCCATCGACCTTCACTACAACACGTCCGTTATATTCACGGAGCATATTGTAAATCGATACACCAGCGAATACATCACCCCCAGGACTGTTAATCCTCACTGTAATGTCGCCTGTACGCGCAGCTAATTCCTCTTTGAAAAGTTTTGGCGTAACGTCGTCCTCGAGCCAACTCTCACTAGCGATAGTGCCATTGATAATTAACTCGTTTGAGGCTTCGGCTTTCGCCCACTTCCAGAATTTATCCATTAGCGTTCCTTTTTAAGGTTATTATTCGGCGCTCAAATGAGCATTGCCTTAATTTCATTCTGAGGTGCTATCGTGAGTGCGAGGCAGCTTCTCATCTTCAGTGAAGACAAGCTGTTTTATCTTGTCAGAGCAGTCAGTCGCGAATAGAACTTTAATATTCAATTTCGCTTTACATTTAGAGTTTGGGCAAATTAAACCCTGTATAGCAGTAGAAGTAACAGCTTCAAACAAATATCTACCACAATACTTACAGTTTATCTTTATCATTGCTTAATCCTGAATTTTGGGCGTCCGCCACAATTAGGGTGAATAGGTCCGCCAATATTTTCTTCATAATCATTTACCCATGTGCCGCTGTCTGTTTCTATTGCTTCATTAAGCTTTATCATCGGTTGAGCAACAGGCTTCCAAACTCCTTCCAATGCTCGACACTCTGGGCAATGTGCGCCGACTGGATGATTTATAGTCTTTTCAATTTCTGCCCCTGTTTCAGCTTCGAGCTGTTTCATAGCCTCTACATCGCCAACACTCTCAGAGCGCTGTATTTCAGTGCGAGCTAATCGAGCAACTCTGTATTCGTCAGTGTTCATGATATCTCTCAGTAAGTCTCTTGTTTGGCTCTCACTTAAATTATCAAGACGTGATCGCTCTAGCGTATCGTTGATGACCTTTTTGGTTTCGTCATCGTATGATTTAGCTACTCGTGTAAGATGTGAGCGGTAATCTGCTCTAGCAGTATCAGATAGGACAAACTCGTCAGTACTTTCAGTGTCTAGTCCTGCGCTCTTAACCATGTCTAAGCCTTTTTTGTATTGATCTGTACCACTAGAGATAAGCAATAGAGTGATTAACGCTAACGAATCTTCTATAAAACGCTCTAACTTGTCGTCTTCAGCTTCGTTTTGAGTGCCAAGTTCTTGAATGGCTTGGTCAACACGGCTTTGCATAAAACTCTTTGCAATATTATACAGTTTGTCATACTCAGAGGCTTCGGCTTTAAGCGCACCTACTGTGCGTGGGTCTGGGGCTTTCTCCACTTCGTCGCCCTCGTCAACTTGAGGCTTGTCGTTTTCTATTTCAGTAGTGTTATTCTCGCCCAGTTTGAGAAGTTTGTAATTCTGCGGTAGTTTGAGTGCATCAATAACAGAATCTAATTCGTAACCTTTATCAACCAGCTTTAATATAGTATCTGTGTTAGTTGCCATCACTTCTGCCTCAACCTTTTTACGGTCAGCAATCTCTGGGATTTCATAGTCAAAAGTAATAGCAACACCGATACCACCAGTAATCCTATTGAGTTCATGCGTTAAACGAGAGTAAATTTTAAGCGCTCGTGGATAAACAACACGCTTAGCAAAACCACGCTCGGAAACGTCAGCATTTGAGTACTTAGCTTGGTCGTCAACGCCTTTAATAATCTGACTAACACCATACGCCATGTCGATTCGCTTGTTTGCCTGCTCAAAGACTGCTGCAAAATCAATATCTTTTTGAGATTGTGCATATGGTATCCACTGAATCTGTGCTTCAGCAGGTTTATTCGTTGTCGGGTCAATCGGACGATGAGAATACGTAACGTTACCATTTTTACCAGCTCCACGGTGGCGAGATTCCAACAGGTCAACCATATCATTATATTCACGAGCAGTACGAGCCGCAATGACAAACATACCAGCAGGAATCGCGTTATTCTCAAAGAAACCACGTTGGAAGTCAGCAATATAATCGTCTAGCGTAATCCATTGGGTAGCGGCTTCAGTTGGTGAGTATCCAGCGTATAAGTTACTTGGGTCAACGCCTCCAGAGATTACAATAACTTGATCTTCAGTAAAAGTCTCAGCCCCTACTTGATAGTAGGTCTTGTTGTCGCGGCGCGTAATACTTGGATGCTCTAAGAACGTGAATCCAGCAATGTTCTGACCTTTGAATCCATAATTCGTAGTCTTTACAGCTTTACCGTCCTCTTTCGCCCAAACTAGAATAAATGTATTACGATTTACTAAAGTAGAAACAATAAGCTTCTCGCTGAATGAAACGAAATCATCTGCTTGGTTAGGATGATAAAGAGCATTAAGAATTGGATTGTTCTGTACGGTCTTGCCATTCGAGTCGATGACTTTTGGCATGATAGTGATAAACTCGTTAGCAATCGCTTGAATATTTGGATAAGCAGAATCGTATTTACTTGCACAATACCGACTATACCAATCTCCTGTATTAAAATTAGCTAACGAAGAAATGCCCTCAACCTTTACTTGAGATTTTGGCTTAAAAAGTGACAATAAATTCATAATACTATTATCGTTACCTATCGTACGCCACCGTACTCTATCTGAGGAATAAACATCTCGGTAAGCCTATACCTAGCGGCGTCTAACGCGTGGTCATCACCGTCTTGTGGTACGTTTAGACTTTTACCTGACCTATCAGTTGCCCACATATATCTTAGATATTCTTTCTGTAGATTGGTTGAGTTCTTTGTGTATTTAATATTAAGCTCGCTCATCTTATTAACGCTCCATTGTCTATAAGTTTGCTTAGCATCACCGCTAGTCTTAGTCACTCCTTTAACCGTACAGCCCAGCTCCACAAGCTCAGCAATGTCTTTAGGTGCGGCACTATCTGCAACTCCCAGCACACCAGCCAATCCTTCTCTATGAATAACCTCTGAGATATCCTTATTAAACAACCCAGTGCTGTAAAGCCTCTCATCAAGAATATATCCGTCAGCTTCTCGATAAACACAAACAAGCGCTGTTGGGTCATTCGTAAAGCCGAAGTCTAGTCCGTAACCTATTAGTTCAGCATGAGTCGGTACTTCCTCAATAACTTTCCAGCCATGAAATACTAGACCTTCCAATTCACCAATCTGTCCCTCGCCATAGACTTTCCACCAGTTCTTATTAGAGCGACGCCTTTCGATTGTCGCAATGATACTATCTTCAAGAGCTTCATTATCTTTATAGGTTACAATAACGAAATCAACATCATCACGTCCTACTAGTTCATGCGCCCAATATTCAGCCGTTGGGTTGTAGTCAAGATAAATAAACTCACGCGTACGAACTTCTAGCTGATTGAACGCATCTTCTCTGATTAAGTTAGCCTCATTGATAAATAGGACATCTCGTCTAGGACCTCTAGCTTTGTCGTCATCAAGGGATACGAACTCAAACATCGTTCCATTAAATAAAGTAAATGTGTAATCTGATTTGTTCTCTTTGATTCTGTAGTACTGCCAATAATTATTAGCCGTGAGTATATTCTTGAAGTCTCGCAATGCACCTCGCTTAAGATGAGGCAGGTTGATACTTGCGATGGTTATTATCTTGTCTGGGTTTTTCGTAGCATATTCAAGTAACAATAATAGTATAGCTATTGTCTTGCCAGCACTTGTACCACCTTGAACAATGCGGATACGTTTGTTGAGCCGCTTTATCTTATGATAAGTGGAGGTCTTGCCAAACACGCTACTCTTTCTTTGATAAATCCTCTAGCGGTTTTGGCGCTTCAATATTAGTCTGCTCGATGGTTTGTTTTGGCGTGCCATAAACCTGGTTAATCATCGCCTCAATCTCTTTCCACTGAGCTTTTCTTATAGCTATAGCCAATTTACGCTCGAACAGACTCTTATTCTCGTCTTCAGCGACTTTACGCAGCTCTTCCTCTGTGAGCTTTATCATCTGCTCGAGTTTATATCGTGCTGTTTCTGTTTTCTTCCAGGCGCCATTATGTCTGCGTTCTGGGTGTGCTTCAAATCCTGGTGGCGTTGGAACTCCATTCCTACCAACCGACGGTTTGCGTTGCTTTCTAGGGGCTTCTGCTGTCATATCATTCCTCCTTATTGCCTACACAAGTCCCCATTCGGCGAACTTCTCAAAACCACCAACACCTTCAATGTACTTTCTAGCAATTTCAACTATTTCAGAATAGGGTAGCCCATCAACCATCTCGTCGCCTATAGCACAACTAATATTTACTACTTCGCCCGTCTGCTGAGCCTTCAGATATGCGTAAATGTTTACAGCCACATCTGCCTTGCTTAAATCCTTGCCATGCAAGCCACCACCAGTTACGGCTTCGCCCATATCGCTTCCGAGCTTTCTATTTGTAGCACCAGTATCAACATCTAGTCCTCCAGTCCAGTCTCCGAGAGGATTTATGACTAGGTTTGTATATTGTGCCTGTAGCCGTTCTCTCAAATCTGCTGATGAGGCATGCGACTGGCAGACTATCAACCGACCGTCGTCGAGAATATACTTGCCGTCAGTCGGATAATCATTAAATAACTTTTTAACAAGATCAGAGAGCTCTTTTACGACAGAGTTCGTTGGAATCCCCTTGAATATCCCATTATCGCCCGCACGCAACTTCTCATGTTGGTTACGCGCTAGTTCAGCATCCTGAGCTACACTAATAACCTCCACGGATGAAATCTCTGACAATCTGTATACAATGTCATGAATACTTTCGTTGCTGATGTTAACGTTCGACTCAATGACAATAAAAGCCTTTTTGTGACCAATTAGCACTTCAACTGCAATCTTCGGGTTCTCTGCCTTCTGATACGCCAAGTCGACTATTGCACCAGCTATTCTGTCTGCTACTTTGTCAGGGTGTGTAGGGTTTACTTTTTCGATCATACTATTCCTCTCTTTCCTTTTTTACAATTCAATCTCTGGTGTAGCTTTCTCCCAGCCCTCCTCGGAGCCGGTAATTATCTTGTGCCACCGCTTTCTTACAACATCAACATAGGCTGGCTCTAATTCTGAAGCCACGCAGATTCTGTCTGTCTGTTCACAAGCAATCAGAGTTGATCCACTGCCTGCGAAAGGTTCATAAATAACATCTTTGGCTTTCGATATGGATAGGATAGCTTTCGCCATTAGCCCAACAGGCTTCATAGTTGGATGGTCTTTACTTTTACTTGGGTTATTAAAAAACCACACATCAGACTGAGACCGACCACCGCTCCATGCTCTGCGTTCGTTGATATCTCCGTATATAGCCATTTCGGCGGTAGATTCGTCACCGCTTTCTGCGTCATACTTTCCATCCGATACATGATAGAGTATCGGCTCGAATTGATGCTGGAAGTCTGACCCTCCAAGAGTGAACCTGTTCTTCACCCAAATAATATAACTCCTCCATACCAACCCAGCAAGCTCCAAACTGGTGCGAAAATCATCTAGCTTAAGAGGGGACATAAACGCCAATACCCCCCCCCGAAACATTACGGCTAATACTACTAGCTACGTCGTCTAAGAATTTACGAAAATCATCATCAGACATTTTGTCGTTGGCAATCTTCTTTCTGCGTCTATGTGCGCCCCCAGTATATCCAATTCCGTACGGAGGATCTGTTACGCACGCCGTAGCGGGACTTTCGAAAAATCTATCCATATCCATAAACGAACCACAGTATAAAATGTGTCGACCTAGACGATATGCTTTTCCAGCCTCAGAAACAGCAGGAGAATCATCTTCTACTGGCGGTGGAGTGTCTTCTGTGATGTCTACATCATTGAGCATGACAGGCAAGTCTAACCCCCACGCATCGAGCTGCTCTCCATCCCACTCATTTGCTAACAAATCATAATCCCAATCGCCACCACTGACATTGTCTTTAATGACAAATTCGCGCTGCTTCTCATCACTCCAGTCTACAATCTTTACAGGTATTGTTGTTAAGCCAGCCTCTTTAGCTGCACGATAGCGCATATTACCGCCAAGTATCGTCATGTCCTTATTCACGACAATTTCACGCGCCTCAATCATTTCTGGAAAATCTTTCAGAGATTGAACAAGTTTCTTGAATGCGTCGTCCTTAATAATTCTTGGATTATTTGGATTTGACTTGATTTTTGACAAGTTAACATATTGACGAGATATCTTTTCAGCCGTCATTTTATTACCTCCACTAAAATTATTATTAAACCTATTGCCGAAATCGGCTTCAACAAATAACTAAACTCAGTCATTGATAATGCCCACATCAATACTGTCGTCCACACACCAGTACAAATCATGCACTCTAAAACACGCACTTTTCTATTAATCAGCATTGATCGTAATTTACTAAATATATCAAACGGACCTGACGTAGCAGTCAATAAGTAAGCAAGAGCAAATCCAGCTAGAGCTATCATTCTTTGTCTCCTGGTAATTTGCCTAACGGATAGGCTTTATTGTCAATAACGCAAAAAGGTTGTGGTAACTTCCAGACAGCCGCTTCTTTATAAAAACTTTCACTTAGAGGTGTTCGGATGACTTGAACTACATATCCATTATTCATAGCGTATTCTTCAAGGCGTTCCATCTGCACTTTGTAGTGACCGCAACTTGCACATTCTTTTTGATAGACTTTAATAACTTTCGCCTTCATCGCACAAACCTCACTTTCCTATTAGTTAAATCAGGCAACCCTCTTGCTTTTTGAATAGCTAAATCGTATTTATTCGCCCTTTCGAAGACTTCCTGGATAGTTATTTTCTTTCGTTCCATTAGAAACCTACGAAAAGGAGAGAAACTGCGACTGTATGAAGTTCTGTCGTAGACAAGCCAGCGATGAAATACATACACGCATTCTCTATCGCATACATAAATAGCTTCATGACTGTAGAATATGACTGTTAAATTAGATACTTCGCGTATCGGTATGTAGTCTATTCTTCTAGTCACTTTCGCCACCTAGCAACTCCCAATTTGTTAAAGAAATAAAAAAACACGAGACAAGTAGTCCCGTGTTAATTTAATTATATTATTATATAGACAGATTGTCTAGAGTTCTACTGTAACATATCCATCTGTACCGCTTCGTCTCCCGTAATGTGGTCTTTGACTTTAAGTACAGAATACTTCTTTGGTATATACATACGAAATTGCTCATCATACCTATTCTGGATACGCAGTTCTACCATAAGACGATCTCCTGCAGTAAAACTGCATTTTCCGTTGGCTACAGCGTCTAAGAAATCACCATCCTGAATGTCCGCCTGTATTTTCTCAGTGCCCTTAAAGAATGTCCATTTATTATTCGATTTATCTAATACTGGCTTTACTACCACAAGAGTAGCTGGTACTACTTCGTCCTCTGCATCTTTTGACTGAACAGTCATTTTTCGAGACAGAGGCTCAAACTCACTACGATCGACCTCTACACTATCGTTAGACGATGAGTTAAACACCAACCCGTCCACTGAATCGTCTTTTGACGTCTTTGAGAATAGCCAAAGCGTCCTGAACTGTTTGATTTTCATTATAGATAACGTATGTTGGTTGATTAACGATCATAGAACCAAAGTTATTTATAACCTGAACCTTGTTATCTTCTTGTTGGACAACTTTAGCATCACTTGTATCTCTCAAAGTCTTTTTAATTTTATACAGCTCAATAATAGTGTTGATTGTAGATAAGATTTCTTGAGTAGTCTGAATGGCAATCGGACCAGCTGTGCATATAAATTCTATAACAGCTTCAAAACTTCCTTCTTTCTGTGCAACAATATTAAGCTGTATATCGGTACGATTATTAATCTTATAGTTAACCTTTTGCAATGATAGACAAAGAGCGGAGTGTAGCGATATATGTGTCGACATCTATATCATGACTGCTCTTTTTGAAATCTACAGTTATACTTGGCATATTTCCCTTTTTTGTTTTTATTATGTTTATGTTTTGATTATAACACATGGTATCTCTCATTTCGCTCTCGGGATCTACACCCCTCTATTTCATAAATATCTATTATCCTCGTAATGGTTACCACTTTTTAGATATTCCGCAATTTTATGAGTAACTTCTTCGAAACTACTACCCACAGCTTGAACAAAATCCGTGTGATGGTTGTTTTCATCTCTTAGTCCTGTATATTGCTCGACGATAAACCAAGGGTTCTTCCTGGTGTGTGGTGGACGAAAGCAGTTTTTTATAATATGTTTATCCACATGTAGTAAGCCAAGTCCGTCTATACTAACATACCTGTTATCGATGTATTCCTTGGCTACATTATCCCAAGCTCTAAACTTCATTTCACGCATTGTCATTTCATTTTCACAATCAGATTAGCCACATTACCGAGTCTGGTTTTGTGTATATCATCTATAGCGATTACTTTACGAGCACTACACAATTCTTGATATTGACTTTTAGAATAAGTCCGCCATACATACTTCTCAAGCTGTAGTCGTTCAACCCATTGTTGTGCATACTCTTGACCACCAGCACTCCAAACAACCACCTTTACGTTTTTGAATATACGGGAGCAAAGAATAAGAAACTCTACTACTTGAGTGTTTGCGGCATCAAATGGATAAACTTGACCATGAACTCGTCGTTCTTGTATAACATTTTCATTGATATTACTAATCAAAGTTCCATCAACGTCAAAAGCTATAATAAAGTTTTCCATTTTATCACCCACTGGTAAGCTGTCCATAATCCTCCTTATTACCTTTAGACGAATTACAATTCCTGTGTGCTAACTGGCAGTTCTCGATTGTCGTCAAGCCGCCCTTACTAACTGGTATGATATGGTCAATCGTACAGTCCTTCATAGTTTCAATCGGCTTGTTGCAGAGTGAGCATATTGCTCCATTGTTATTGATTAGTTGTTTACGAATAAATTGTGTAGTGCGAGTTTCTTTTTTGCCGTAAACTCTGGGTGTCGTTATTTTGTAATTGCGTCCTTTAATCTTATGCTTCATATTTAATCTCCTCAACCGCACAACTGGGGCAAGGCGACACCAAGTGTATATCATTGATTAATTACTTTAAGGATTGATGTCGCCAGTTGAACAGACGATCGGGTGGGCATAAAATCATCTGTCCAGTTGACAGCACAATCACGGAGCAAAGGACTTCTCACCTTTCGGCTTACTCCCGTTCGGGAACCCAGCTTTATTCCTCAGATCATGCTGCCAGTTCTACGGTCGATGTTAATGTTCTAAACCAATTTCGACACTTGTCGAATATGGTTTTCTACTGGGTACGATTTGTACCCGATTTACTTTCTTTTGCTTATGCGACCGCCTTTTTTACCTGCACACTTCTTTACAAAGTGAGGACCTTCGATTAGGTCGCAGTCGCATTCAATGTCTTGTGCAAACCCCTTATAGGTTCCGCGACTTGCAAATGTAGCAGAACCGCCTTTTCGTCCAATTTCTGCGTAGAAGTTAGGATTGCTTGCTAAGTTTTTCTGAGCGGCTTTCAGACCGCCTGTTCGTGTTCCTGACATTATTTTCTCCTAATTTTTTAATCAATTCGTGGACACCACGTCCTGAACCGATACCCTTACCAGTCCACCAGCCTTTATACGGATATAGTTTTGCGATATGGTTCTTTCTGTCGTTGCTCTTATAAATGTATATGGCTTTCTCTCTTTCGTCCCAAGCTACAGCATACCAAGCCTCTATGAGTAAGTCGGTTGCGTATTGTACACGACTTGGTTCAAGGGATTTTCGACGCTCTTCACGCTCTTTTTTCATAGCGTCAAATACTGCCCTTAATTCACCCATCAGTTTTCCTCAATTCCAAAATATGTTAACCAATCTTCTCGGTTTTCCTCAATAGACTTTTTAGCGTCTTCCTCGGTTTCGTAACGTACAGGTTCTCCACTGTTTTCAAAAGGATATCTCCATGCCGCGAGACGATGTTTTGCGTAATCATACTCAACAATCCAGCCACCTTTGCCATTCTCAAAATCTGGCTTAAAGTCTGAGGTTTTTCGCAGTCTGACTTCGGCTAGCCTTCGGTCGCGGGCTTCTTCGCACTTTTTTTCAGTGCGTCTGATAAGACCCATAGCCATAAGCCTGTTGTCTACGTCGTCGTCGTCCCAGGTTTCGCACTCTATATCTCCGTACTCGTTAATGTAAAAGTATTTCTCGCCTTTTTTTGGTGTGCGGCGAACGCTGTCTGTCGGTTCTTCCATTTCCTCGAACCACTCGTCGAAGTTGTCTATATCTTGAATAGCAAATTGAGGATCTTCTGGTATGTCTTCACCTGGTACAGCCACAGCTAATTCTCTGGTTCCATCAGACATACTAACAATCTCTTCAAAAATGGTGCCAGCTTTAATTGTGGGCGTATCTTTTAGAAGCTTGTATTTCATGCCTTTATTTCCTTTCCATCTTTGAAACATTTTAGATAACCCATTTTGCCGCCAACCGATTCACAACGAGCTTTAACGTCCATGGCTTGTTTTTCTTCATTAGAACTGATAACAGTTAGGAAAATGATTAGTGCAAATCCACCTATAGTTATCATTATCAAAGCTATTTCAAGTATGTTTGGTAAATTATCCTTTATCATTTCTTCACCTTGACTTCCTTAATTTTTGGTCGCTCGCCTTCGATTCGGCTATCGAGGATTTGATTGATTCGATGAATAATAAACTCTCGTTCGTTCAATCCTCTTAATGCGTCATCCTTCATCTCTAGAAGATCGATAGTACTCATCTCATCTAGTGATTGATAATCGTCCTCGTAATAAGGTTGTATTACTTCTCTTTCCACGTCTTTTCCTCCTTTTTCCATATATCATCCTTCCTGAACTCTTTTAGCCATTCTTTGTCTTGTTTAGCTATGTTGTATTCTGAGATTGCTACGAAAATTAGCAAGAACATGACGATTATTATCCAAATTAAAATAAACATTTATTGTCCTTTGTTTTTTAAGTCTTTAATTAAGATTTCTAGCTCTCCGTCTGTCCATTTGTAGGGCTTTTTCATACTTTCTAACAGGTCAACGATATCTTCGCCGTAAGTTTTAAGCATGAATCTTGTGTAACCAATCATGTTTCCTTCATCAAATCGATTACACGACCTACATTGAGCGTGCACGTTTCGCTCGTCGTATCTGAGAGCCATCCATCTTCTATTTATGAAGTGTCCAGCGTCAGCCTGTTCAAAAGGTTTCCTCTGTCCACATGAACAACAAATAAAGAATCCGTCTTCAGAATCTCTCATTCGTATATATTTTGAGAAGATCCTATCAGCTTTCTGGATTAATTTTCGACTTGCCACACTATTCTCCTAAACGCCAAACTCTTACAAATCTGCCATTCATGATCGGTCGTTCACTTTTTCGCCAGCCAACAGGCTTAAAATCATTGTTAAAGACTTTACCTGTTGTATTTCTGTGTATGTATTCAGGTCGAGGGCACTCTTTTAAGACGTCCTCGATCGTGATAAGCGATTTATCTTCTAATAGTTTCTTAGCGGTTACACGAGCCTCTTCTAGCCACGCCTCCCGCTCTTTTTTGAACAAGTCTTTGACGGTTACCATATCAATTTATCCTCGGTAATAAAACCGTCTAAAGTTGTTATTTTACGTATAGTACCGCCAGATTTTTTTCTAAAATCTCGAGCCTCTTTCCTTGTCGTAAAATTTCTGCTTAGCGTTTCGTTTTTGACGATGTACGTTGTGCAGTTGTTTACGTCCCTTAATCTCTGTGAAGTCATTCTCTTCCCCCCGATTCAATCTTCGTGAGATTACTAAATTGTTATCTATAAACGTCCACTTAAACTTCTTCATAAAACTGATGTCTGGGTCTACAATCCGAATCGTAAACCCGTTGTCAGTTTCGAGAAGATAGACTTTTTTTCTTCTCGTCATTTAACCTCCTAAAAAGAGATTTCGCTCAGATCTACTGGCGTGCCGAGGTCTTCGCTTGATTTCGCTGTTTGAGCCTTGCCGTCGCTCAAAAATTGAACCTGTTCCACAATTACCTCAGTAGCTTTACGTTTATCGCCGTCTTTTTCCCACATCCTAGTTTGTAGTCGACCAGTTACACCAATTTGTTTACCTTTTGGTGCGTATTGGGCTAATAACTCAGCTGTTTTATTCCAGGCTGTCATATTGATGAAACTTGATTCAGAGTTTTTATCACCGACTGCTAAAGTAAATGAAGCTACAGACTTGTTAGTATTAGTTTTTCTAACTTCTACGTCCTGAGTTACTCGACCAATTAAAGTTACGCTATTTATCATATTCCTCCTTAGAACATTAATTTTTGGACTTCTTTTTCTACTAGCTCAAGAGTAGCGTTTTCTACTCGCTTTACTATTTCGATTTCCTCTTTATAGTCTTCTCGATTTAATTCAAAAATCTGTAATCCTAGTTCTGGATTTGAGAACACGTCTGAGTAGATACAGAAGTAAAGCTTCTTCAATTTATCGTTTACTACAAAGTATTGAAGAATCTGCGGCTTGTATTCGGAAGGCGGATGTTTTTCATAGTAAGCTTTGACTACTTTCCAGCTATCAAGACATTTGATCTCTACAGCCTCTGTCTCATCTTCAAACTCGCCATCTGGTGAGCAAATCATATATTCGTTTTCTTCAGATTGCCAAACTCGACCAGGAATAATCTTCTTACCAAGTTTTTCAGAAATCAGCTCCCTAGCTTCCTCTTCTAGGATTTGACCTCTTAGCATAGCCGAATAAGTAGCTCCTTCTGGTAAAGTGTAGTCATTCGGATTAATTGGCTTGGCTATTCGCTGAGCAATTAGCTTATAGATTGAATCGTTTATTTGAACATTCGCATAGAGTTCATTTAATTCATCTTCCGTAAGCATTGCTCGGATATTGTCCATTGTCAGATTTTTCGGAAACTCATAACCTTTACTTTCAGCGAATTCAACCAGCTCGGCTTTTGGTATATACCGAACCGATGAATAATCTTTTGCCGATGAGCCTGAAATCCTGCCTTCGTGAAAATCCAACCATTCTTGACTTCTTTGTTCAAGGTCTAGGATTTTCATTTATCGCCTCCTAGCTTTGCCTTTACCTCATCCTTAACGCCGACAAGCTCACGTGATAGCTTTGGATTGGTTTTGACAATCTCTGTATACTTTTCTTTTAATTCGTCTAAAGTCTTACAGGCTCGTAATTCCTCTTCGGCTTTCTTAGTGTCTTGGAACGTCTCAAACTCCTCCATCTCTTCGGTACTTGCGATTTCTCCGTTATTCAAATAACCAAGCAAACTCAATGCTCGACCGACTGAGATCGTTTCTAGTTTTTCGAATGCTTTGTCTTTTTTCATCTGATTAACTGAATAAGCCGCTGTTCCAGTAGCGTCCGCAGAGTATTTGTCTCGCTTATCTTTTAAGATGTAGGTTGTGAATACTGCACCGCCGTTTGGCGTAAATTCATAAGTAGTTTTGATTGACGACCGCGGATTGTCTTGCCTAAACTCTTTTAATCGATCGGCGACTTTCGCATAATCGCCTCCAGAAACCTTTGAAGTCTTCACTTGCTTCATAGTTCCTCCTTATAAAAATCTTAAATATCTTCCATTCGTGTAAACTGACCACGCTCTGTAACCTTGTGATTTCCACACGTGATAGGCACAGTCAATATTCACTTCTGGGTTGTGCGAATCGCAATTTTCTCGACCAGGTAAAATTCGTACCTGAAATAGAGAAACCGAATAGCCATACGTTCTGCCGTTTTGTGTAAATGTCAGGCTTGTATCGCCTGTTGCGTTTTCATTACACGAACTTTCGGCTTGCATAATAGCTTTCATAATTCGCACGTCCCAATTGTATTTCTCAAGTAAAGGTTGAAACCTGTCGCAGCCGCCTACACCAGCTTTCTCCACAGATTTTTGAGGTGCAGGCGAGGCTTCAACCTTTGCGGCAGTTTGTGGTAGCAACGGTTGCCGCTTTTCCGTTGCTACTGTTTTGACACTTCAACTTTGACATTCTTGACGATTGTCGCCGCTTCAGCTTTGACTTGTTCAGTTTGGTTCTTTTGATATTGCATACCGCCGATAAACGCGATAATTCCTGTAATTAAAATAGTAATAATAATAGTTTTGATAGTTTCAATATTAAGTTTTTTCATTTTCTTCTCCTTGTTTTGTTTTTTGTTTTCTTTATTTTCTTTTAAGCTAGACATTGTATTAATTCCTCTCTAGCACATATGTTTACAACTTCGTCCTCAATTCCATCACAATCTGGATTTGGACAATAAAACTCAGGTTCGCCCTGACAACCACACCACTCAGCTTCTCTGCCTGAACAGCAAGGTTGAATTACTTCTAAATTATCGTGGTTGCAATACCACTCGTTATCAAAGAAATCAAAGCGATAACTCGCTCTAATTTGCTTTACGTTAATTTTCATATTTACTCTCAATCTGCCATTTGATATAATGGCTTTGTAGCCGCTCTTTTGAGCGGTTTTTGCTTTATACTGCCCACTTTTCAGCGCAGGTGTGGGAGACCTGTAGTGAGCAGCGCTGAGCGTTCGAAAATAAACATAGGACTACAAAGATGTAAACTTAACCCATCGAACGCCAGCTGAATTAAAAATGTGCTAGCGGTTATCAAACCGCTCGACGCTACCCACTAATTCCAAATTGTTAAAATACTAACTTCTACACGTGTTACGCCTGAACCTTCGAGCAATCTGTCACGCTTGTATAATTTTCGTCGTACGCTCTTTTGCGGTGTCGCTTACGTAATCGTAATAGTACAGTTTGTTAATTCTGCACGAGATTATCAGACAGCCGATTGATAACCTCGTGGAAATTAAAAAACACCACTTTCGTGATGTAGATAAAAAAAGAACCGCCATAAAGGCGGTGGTTTACAAAACCGTTGCTCTAGCCAACTGAGCTAAAGCGGCAACTGAATTTATT
>ERZ773254.348-NODE-348-length-27228-cov-3.631730_pt1 | contig 27228 bp, 39 predicted proteins | sample MGYA00580516_ERZ773254 | MGnify/ENA primary metagenome ERZ773254 (study PRJEB29015, sample SAMEA2738158) | human oral metagenome | biome: human oral; feature: human-associated habitat; material: saliva | place: China | collected 2192 ...
CTGGGGGCTCTCTTCCTCTCCCCCCGCCAAGATAACCGGGGGACGCGCGCGCGATTATAACCCGTGTAAAAAGAAATGCGTTTATGTGTAAAGAAATGCGAGAAATTACATGCTCGATTTGGACGATGTAACCTCCCGCGTCTACCTTGCACCGCTTGTCAAAGAAGCTATCGAAGAAGCAGAAGCTGCAGGCGTCATCAAGGACATGGACGTAGCCGCCAGCGCCCTCGCAATCGAATACGCTCGGACGCTTGATGAGACCTGGGACGACTGCATCGAAAACGGAACCTGGGATGTCTGGCTCAAGTGCCTCAACATCGCCGGCCCGAACCTCAACCGCACCCTCACCGCGCTAGGCCTAACCCCCGTCTCCCGCGGTGAAATGGCAACTAAGGACGCGAAGGTGGATGTTCTTGATGAAATCCTCAGCAAGAGAAAGCGCCCCGCTTAAAGGCTCCACCGTCCCCCGCCTTTGGACTCGCCCGCTGCGCAAGCTCACCCCAGAGACCAGTCTCGGGTTCGAAGCTATCGAATTTGCCGAGCGCGCGCTAGGACGCACCCTCCACCCTTGGCAAAAGTGGTTCCTAGTTCACTCAATGGAGCTTGCACCCGGTAGCTTCGTCTCAGATGACGTTCCGATGCTCCGATTTGAGACCGTGCTCCTGCTCGTTGCCCGACAGAACGGCAAGAGCTATATCATGAGCACCCGCCTCTTGTGGCGCATGGCCACTTGGGACGGCCCAGAAGAAGAACCGACCCTGGTTCTCGGCACAGCCCACAAACTGTCTCTGGCAGAAGAAATTCTCGACCTCTCGCACACCGCGCTGAAGAACTCGCCTATCCGTGCTCGCCTTGCAAAGAAGAGCGATACAAACGGAAATAAATTCATCAAGCTCACCAATGGCGCACGGTACCGATGCGAGGCCGCCAGCGATGACGGCGGCCGAGGTCTCACCGTCACCGACCTCGCCTTCGACGAGCTCCGCCAGCAACGCGAATGGTCAGCATGGTCAGCAATGACCAACACGACCAACGCGGTTGTCTCCGCACAGACAATCGCCGTCTCTAACGCCGGCGAGGCAAAATCGGAAGTGCTGCGGGGTCTCCGTGCAAAGGGCATTGAAGAAATCCATGCGTGGGAGGCTGCGCAAGCGAAGGGCACGGACTATAGCCCGGCTGACCCGTCTCTCGCCCTGTTCGAATACAGCGCTCCAGACGACTGTGACATCTTCGACCGAAAAGCTTGGGCAATGGCGAACCCCTCGCTCGGCTACCCTCATGGCCCCAGCGAAGAAACCCTTGCCGCCCGCGCGGCCCTTGTCGGCAAGCCCGGCGAAGGCATGCCCGAGCACAAGTTCCGCACGGAGAACCTATGCCAATGGGTGAACGTTGCAGAAGACTCCCTGTTCAAGGAAGAAGATCTCATCGAGTGTCTTGATCCTGACAGTGAACCGGCACAGGATTCGCCTATTTATATTTCTGTCGATGTGGCAGAAGGCCGCAGGATGTCCACCATCTCTCTCGCCTCTTGGCGTGATGATGGACTCCCTCATGTCGAGGTGATGGCTCAGCGCCCCAATACTGAGTGGATCCCCGCGTTCCTCGCTGAAAAGCTCACCTTCGAACCTGCAGCAGTCATCGTTCAGGGGCGGGGCGCTCCTGCGTCATCGCTGATTGACTATATCGAGGCCGCAGGCACCCCCGTCCTTAAATGTGAGGGAACCGCTCTCACTAATGCCTACGCGCAGTTCTATGACAGGGTTATTAACCATTCGGTTCGGTGGCGAGACCAGCCAGCGCTCACTCTCGCTCTGGCTGAAATCCAGGTCAAGAGCATGGGTGACACATTCGTGTTCAATCGTGTGAAATCCCCTGTGGATATCGCCCCTGCATGTGCCGCAGCTTTCGCACTCTGGGGTCTGACCTCTCAGAAAGCAACCGAAAAGAAGACCAGCGCATACGCCGGCGACTACGAAGACTGGTACACAGCAGACCAAATAGAGGACGGAGGTAAATGGTGGTAGCACAGAGTATCGGCCAGATTATCACTGAGGCCATCATTAACCGCCTCCCCAGGACTGCAGGCACGTTCCAAGGTCGCCACGTAGACATCTTCGTCAACAACGCTGAAGGGAGCGACGGCTCAAACCCCGCCAACGCAACGCTGGCAGCTCTCTACCGCTACCAGCCCTACGTGAGGGCCGCGGTCGATTGGTATTCGCGCCATGTCGCCCAAATGGCTATCCACACCTTCGTTCGCGATGGTGAGCACCGAGAGCGGAACACTGACAACCTCGCCCATGAGCTCCTGTCTGGACAGCCGAACCCGTGGATGACAGGCTATGAGCTCATCTACGACCTCGTTGCGAATCTGACTCTGTACAACCGTGCTCACTGGTTTTTTCTACCCGGCGGTGACGGCACTCCAGAGATTCATCCCTTCCCCACCGCGTGGGTCACCCCCGTCTGGGACACCTGGGAGTCAATCTCACACTACAAGATCCAGCCTCCGGGCAAGAGCTCAGCAGTAGAGATCCCAGCAGACAAATGCGTAACCTTCACCGGCTGGTCACCGACCCCCGGCAACTCATGGAGCGTCATCGACACCCTCCGCATGGTGCTCGAGGAAAACTACCACAGCCACCGGTACAGGATTCAGCTCTGGCGCCGCAGCGGACGAGCCGGCACATACATCAGCCGCCCGACCTCAGCCCCAGAATGGGACAACAACGCGCGCAGGCGATTCTACGCAATGTTCGAGGACTTCACCGGAGACCACGGCGCGCGCGCAGGCTCAACTCCTCTGCTCGAAGACGGCATGGAAATCAAATCCACGACCTTCAAATCGGCAGACGAGCAATGGGCCGAATCAATCACCCTCAGCCTGCACACCGTGGCTCAGGTGTTCCAGATTCCCGCAGGGCTCCTCGGCGCAACCGACGGACTCAGCTACGCCAACATGCGAGAAATGAACCGAGCAATCTTCAGCGGCACGCTCGGCCCGCTCGTCCGCTCGATTGAAGACCGCCTAAACACCTTCGTCCTGCCGCAGCTCGGCATCGACCGGAAAAAGTACTTCGTCGAATTCAACGTCCAGGAAATGCTCCGCGGATCTATCGAAGACCAGGCAAACATCTTCTCCACCTCAACCGGCGGCCCCTGGATGACCCGAAACGAAGCACGACGGATCAACAACCTACCCCCCGTACCCGGCGGAGACGAACTCATCACCCCCCTCAACGTCATCGTCGGCGGACAAACATCGCCGCAAGATGGAGGTTCCGCATACCAAGGCGGAGGAAAAGCCGCAGAACTCATCCGAGACAACCTTGAACGCGCCGAGCGAATCCACCAGGCACGAGGCAAGACCCCCATCAGCCGCCTCGAGAAGGAGCTCGCTGACGACCTAAAAAAGCACTCAGCAGCACCAGACCCCGCCGGTACCGCCCGCAATATCTACCAGCAGGTAGAGACCCGCGGCGCTCCTCCGTACACAGACATACAGGAAGAGACCAATGACAATCCACTATAAGGACGCAGCCCCCGGCGCTGTCTCCATCATCGAGGAATCAGAAGAGCGCAAGGGCATCTTCACCGGCTACGCCGCCGTCTTCGGCAACATCGACTCCGTCGGCGACCGAGTCATGCCGGGCGCCTTCGCAGAAACCCTCGCCAACGACTACCGAGCCGGCGGCGCAGGTATCCCCTGCTACTGGGGACACCGCCTCGACGACCCCGAAATGGTAATCGGCGAAACTCTCGCCGCCGTCGAAGACGAGCGAGGCCTCAAGGTCACCGTCCAGCTCGACCTCGAGAACCCCAAGGCTTCAAAAGCATACGAGCTCATCCGCAGGAAGCTCGTCAACCAGATGTCATTCGCATACGTCATCGAAGACTGCACTGAAAACGCAGATGACAAGTGCACTGACCTGACCAAGCTCCGACTCTTCGAAGTCTCCCTCGTCCAGATCGGAGCAAACACCGAAACCGAACTTACTGACGTCAAGGCGTTCAAAGCCGGCCGCAAGATTTCCTCCTCAAACCTGGAAACCCTCAAGCGCGCCGTAGAACTCCTCGAATCAGTGATTGACGACGCCGAACCCGACGTCGAGAGTAGCGGCAAGGACCACCCAAAGCCCAATCCCGAGGAGCCGGAAACGGCCAAGGGAAAGGAGGCCCCGGCTGACACACCGCGCACGCTCACGGCAGAAGAGCTGGCAGAGTACAAAGCATATTTCGCATAGAAAGGAGCCAACATGGCATCCATCAATGATCAGCTCGCATCCGTCAAGGCAGAAGCAGAAGAACTGCTCGCCGCCGCCGCAAAGGGTGGAGCTGTAAACCGCGCCCGCCTCGAGGAACTCCGACACGACATGGAGAACCTGAAGGCAGACCAGGACGCAGTCGCAGAAACCAACGCACTGCTGAAGGCACTGGGCACCCCGCAGCCCGACCCCCAGCCTGAACCCGCCGCTGAAAAGGGCGCTATCAGCTTCGGCCGAGAGGTCGCCACCGCGCTCGCAAAGACCGGTGCTCTGGGCATGCTCGGCGCGTCCCGCAAGGCAACCGCTGAGTTCATCAGCTCCAAGGCCGCCGGTGACGCTGTGACCACCAGCAATGCCGCTACCGGCACCGGCCTGCAGACCCTGCTGACCGACGTTGACAAGAACATCATCCCCGCTTACGTAGAGGGCCCCACTATCGGCAAGTGGCTCTCCTCGGGCACCATCGACGGTAACTCCATCACCTTCTTCACCGGAAACGAATGGACTGCAGTATCTGGCCGCCCCGGCGGCGCGGCAGAGAACACCAAGCGCGCAGGCGTTACCCCGCCCCCGCTGACCTCTGTCAACATCTCGCTGAAGAACATCGCCGGCTGGCACATGATCACCAAGGAAATGGCAGAAGATCTGTCCTTCCTCGCCACTGAAATCAACACCAACCTGCTCCAGCAGCTGGTTCGCGTGGAAGAGGAACAGTTCCTCAGCGGTACCGGTAACGGTAACGACCTGACCGGCATCTTGACCACTGCAGGTATCCAGAGCGAGACCGCGGCGACTGCCGACGACAACTTCAACGCAATCCTGCGTGCACAGAACAAGATGCTCAAGGCGACCGGTCTGCGCGCCGACGGCTTGGTTATCAACCCCGACGACTACACCAAGCTCCGCCTGGTGAAGGACAGCAACGGCCAGTACCTGGGCGGCGGCGCTTTCACCGGCGCGTATGGCGTTGGCGGTGTGCTCGTTGACCCGCCGATTTGGGGCATTCCCGTCATTCAGACCAACGCAATCCCCGCCGGTACCGCCCTCATCGGTCACAGCTCCGCAGCAACCGCATACCGCAAGGGCAGCCTCACCGTTACCGCGTCGAACGACGTCAACGACGATTTCCTTTACGGCCGCTTCCGCGTGCTGGCAGAGGAGCGCGTCGCCCTGGCAGTCAAGGCGCCGAAGGCATTCGTCAAGATCACCTTGAAGTAAACATCTCATAAGAAAGGGGGAAACATGCCACAGTACCCGTCCATCAACACGCAGCCGGTATCTCCCCGAGAAGCCGCTGAGGCCGCAGTCCGTTCCTGGTGCGGTTGGCATGTTTCCCCCGTCATTGAGGAAACGCTGACGATTGATGGCAACGGCACTAACCGCTTTTCTCTCCCCTCGAACATGGTGCATGCCGTCAACGAACTGCTCGTTGACGGCATGCCCGTTGAGGGATTCTCTTTTTCCCGAGACGGATGGATTCAGCTCCCGGCAGGGTGCATCACCCCTCGCCGCCCTGGCTGCATCACCGCCGTCATAACCCACGGCTGGGAATCCGTCCCAGACGTCCAGAAGGTTATCGCCGATTTCACAGCCCGCGCGGCGATGGGCGCTCCTGGATCTATCGCCTCCCAGCGTGCCGGCACGCAGTACGTAGCCTACGCGACGCACAACGGGGAAGTCACCGGCGGCAGCTTGCTCTCGACAGAGAAGGCTCTGCTCGAGAAATACAAGCTGAGGCAGGTCCCCTGATGTTCGGCCTAGCATCATACTCAACCACTGCAACGCTTACCCGCCGCATAGGTACAGAATACGACGCACGCGGTTTCAAAAAGCCAACAGAGAAACAAGAACAAATCACGGTCTTCCTCGACGCCCCCTCCACCGTAGAACCAACCAGTGTGGGCGCCTCCGAGACCGACATCTACACGCAGACTCTTTACGCGGCACCTGGAACATCAATCAATGCCAAGGACAAAATCACCATCGCCGGCACCACATACCAGGTGGTAGGAGTCTCCCCGCCAATCACCAACATCTTCACCGGCACAACGTTTTACACCGAGGTCAAAATCCGGAGGGTAACCACATGAACGCAAAAAACAAGCTGACCATCAACAAAGAAGCAATCAAAGCTCTGCGTAAATCCCCTGCAGTAGTCGCAGACCTCGAACGGCGCGCCAAGAAAATTGCCTCTGCAGCCGGCGGCGAAGCAATCGGCTACAAGGTTACCCACCTCGCACTCGAAGACCCCCGAGGCGCAGTCTCCGTCATGGCCACCGGCCACGCCGCCCGCCACAACCGAAAACACAACTCTCTCGTGAGGAACCTCGATGCCGGCCGCTAACAACACCATCTGGGACTTCGAAGGACTCGTCACCACCACGTACATGTACCTCGTCTCGAGATACAACGACCTCCCCATCTACCGTGACGAACCCCCCGCAGACTGGGACGGGCTCACCGGCTGCGTCATCATCAAGGACGGCGGCGGCAACCAGCTCACCACCGACCAGCTCCTCACCGGCCGCGTCACCCTCGACATCAGACACCCAGACCCCGCAATCGCAGAAACATCTGCACGCACAGTCTCAACCCTCATCCGCGAATGGGACTACCTCCCCGACCCCGTCTGGGTCACCTCCGCAGGCATCCCCACCTACAACCCAGTCGACGACCCCGCCACCCCGGCGTGGACCTTCACCGCAGAACTGACGGTGAAATCAACAACCACCCGCGCACTCAGCGCTAACTCTAAGGAGTAACCAATGGCAGAACCCGCATACTTGACCGAAACGTTTGTCCCGAAGCCCGAAAAGATTACCGGCGGCATCCTCTACGCGCCCGTCGGCACCGTAGTCCCCACCAACGCCAAGGATAAGCTCAACGCCGCCTTCACCGAACTCGGCTACGTCTCCGCTGACGGCGTGAAGATTCGCAAGGACTCATCCGACGACGGCGTAGACGCATGGGGCGGCGTCGAAATCCGCAAGATCCGCACCAAGTTCAGCGAATCCCTGTCCTTCAAGCTCTACTCGACTGTCTCCCCCGACGTCCTCAAGGCAGTCCTCGGCGCCGACAACGTCATCGTCAACGGCACCGACATCACCGTCAAGCACAACGCAGACATCGCACCCCTGCAGGCATTCGTCATCAACACGATCGACCCGGCAACCAAGGTCCGCAAGCGCTACGTCATCCCCGAAGGCCAGATCCTCGTCACCGGCGATACCACCGTCAGCCACTCCGAGATGACCGCTCTCGAGGTCGAAGTCGGCGCAAAGGCAGACGCCACCGGCACCGGCATCTACGAACTTATCGACGTCTCCGGACTGAGCGCCCGCCCCGCAGCGGCAGCAGTAGTCCCTGGCGGCTAAACCACACACCCTCTAAAGCACCTGCGCGCCGTGACCGTGACTCCCACGGCGCGCAGGCAAACCAAGGAGTCACACACAGAAGTCATAAAAGGAGTCACACATGGCCACCAAGAAGAAGCATACCCGCAAGAGCGCTAAGCTCTACCGCTCCCTCACCTTCGAAAGCTCCATCTTCGACGGAGAATTCACCCTCCCCGACATGAAGCAGGCCCCCAACCACGTCATCGCCGCAATGGAACGCATGGACCTCGACGCCCTCGCCGAATGGTGCATCAGCGCCGGCGCCTCCAAGGAAGACACCGAAATCTTCTGGGAAATGGACCCCGAAGAAACCCGAACCTTCATCGAAGAGTGGTCCCACGGCACCGTGGGAAAATTCTAGCCGCCCTCGACCTTTACCGCCGCCACGAATCAGCGGTGCGCGCTCGCCTGCTGGAGCTCAACCTCAACTGGGATTCCAGCAGGCGAGGCAAGAGCAACTGGGCGAACATTATCGCCGCGTTAGAGACTGCGCCGTGGGATTCTGCCCTCCGCCAGGCCGAAATCCCTGACTCATGGCAGTGGGGAAACCCACTATACGAGCCTGTGCTCACCAGTATGGAGGCGCTCATAGCCGCCAACATCCAGCGAAGCGGCGATAAGGCCGCGGCAAGGCAGTTCAAGCGGGTCCCCCGTCCTGGCGACCCCGCAGAGCAGAAGCTGGCAACCGCAGTAACCACCATCGACGAGCTCAACGCGCTTTTCGACAATTAAATAGGAGGGCATATGGCAGCCATTGAACTCGCAACCGGCTATGTTACTTTGGCTGCTGAAACCCGTACTCTGACTCAGCAGATCGCTACTGCATTCAAGGGCGCTGGAGACCACGGTGCCCGCGCGGGACGCGAAATCGGCTCGTCTATGGCGAAGGCTTTCAAAGAGGCAAACCCCATCGACATGGATTCAATCCGTGCGAAGGTAGAAACCGCTGAGAAAGCTATGGCGCAGTCTGCGGCACAGGCCGCTAGTAAGCGTGCCGCCGCAGCCGCCAGCATTGAGCAGGCTCAGGCAAAGCTGCTCGCTGCGCAGAGCCGAGTGGAAGCGCAGACCCTCAAAGTCCAGCGCGCCGAAGACGCTTTGGCATCTGCACGAAAGAGTGGAAACTCTGATGCAGTGCTGGCGGCTGAATCCCGTCTCGCATCAGCCCGCTCCCAGCTGCACAGCGCCAGCGCATCGCTCACTGGCGCAGAACAGGGCGTAGCCGGTGCACGTGCTCGATACACCGACATCTCCAGGAAGGCAGTCGCCCAGACGACTGCTTATGCGCAAGCTCTCAAGAGCGCAAAGGGCGACCTGCACCAGGCAGAATCTGCCACCGCATCGCTTGGCAACGAGACTGAGCGCGCCGCAGGAAAATTTGGGCGGCTGAAGACTGGTTTCAAGGCCGCTATGGCAGACTTCAAAGCTGACGCGACGAAGAACCTGCGAGGCGCGTTCAACGGAGTCGAGGCAGAGGCAGAAGCCGCTGGACGAGCGTCCAGCGGCAAATTCAAGAGTGCATTTACTGGCGCACTGACTGCCGCCGGCGGTCTCTTTGCCGGTGTGCAGCTCTTCGACTTCGGACGTGACGCAATCTTCAAGGCCGGCGACATCGAGCAGTCAATCGGCGCAGTCGATGCTGTCTTCAAGGGCTCCGCCGAACGCATGCACGAGTATGCCGCCACTGCGAGCTCAACGGTAGGCATTTCAACCAATGCATACAACGAGCTAGCGGCAAAGCTGGGCGCGTCATTGAAAAATGGAGGCACCAGCATTGACGAACTCGGAGAGAAAACTAACGGTCTGATTCAGCTGGGCGCTGACCTGTCCAGCCTCTACGGCGGCAGCACGCAAGAGGCGATTGACGCGATTTCTGCAGCTCTTCGTGGAGAGATGGACCCGATTGAACGCTACGGCATTTCGTTGAACGATGCGGCGCTCACAGCAAAGGGCCTAGAACTTGGCATCAAGAAGGTTGGCGGCTCATTCTCCACCCAGGAGAAGCAACTCATAACCCAGGCGCTCCTCTTCGAGCAGTCAACCGACGCGCAGGGAAATTTCTCGCGCGAATCTGACACCTTCGCGCACAAGATGCAGGTCGCCTCTGCCCGCATGGAAGACATGAAAACCAAGATCGGCTCCGCGCTACTGCCTACAGTCGTGAACCTCATGGACGCCTTCGGGGAGAAACTCAACCCCGTGCTGACCGAGGTTGGCGGCGGTTTCAAAGCATTCGGAGCCGCATGGGAGAAATTTGACGGTGACGTGACCTCTGCCGGCTTCCCCGGTTTCATGGAGGTTGCTGCCTTCGCGATCAGGGGTTTCTACGAATCCGTCAAGCAATGGGTGGTCGACAATATCATCCCTGTTTTCCGAGACGTGCTCATCCCCACCCTGCAGAATGCAGGTGCAGGGATCGCTGAGTTCTTCAGAGGACTGTTCGCTGTCCCCGATGGCGAGCCCGGCGCTGTCTCCATCATACGGTCTATTGGTGATGCGGTCCGTAACACCTTCACGTTCATTAAGGACACCGCCTCATGGTGGGGACCGTTCGCCGCCGGTATCGGAATCGTCGTCACTGCGTACAACGGGTGGCAGAAGGCCACTATGTTGGTAGCTGCTGCTCACACCTTCCTTGAGAAGGCGGCTGGCGCGGCAACCAAAAGTAATATTATCCTCGCTGTCATCGGCCTTATCGTTGGCGGTCTAATCCTCGCCTATGAAAAGGTTGGCTGGTTCCGAGACTTCGTTGACGGTGCGCTCCAGGCTGTAGGTACCGCCTTCACCTGGCTGTACGAGAATGCAGTTCAACCTGCTTTCGACTGGATTAGCCAGGCGATTGGCGGGTTCATCACGTGGTGGAACGAGAGCTTCGTCCCCGCACTCAGCAGCGGCCTGCAGGCTGTAGGTTCAGCTTTCCAGTGGTTCCTTACCTATATCGTTGAGCCTGTCTGGACGGTCATCAAGACGGTTATCGTCGCAGCAATCGCGATTATTCTGACGGTCTTTGATGGTCTCAAGTGGGCTTTCGATAACACGCTCGGCCCGGTCTTCCAATGGTTCTATGAATCAATTGTGAAGCCCGTCTGGGACGGCGTAACCCAAGTAATCAACGGCTTCCTGAACTGGTGGAATACGACATTCGCACCGGCCATGTCTACCGCTGTCACCAACTTTGGCAACGTGTTCACCTGGCTGTACGAGAATATTGTGAAGCCTGTCTGGGACGGTATCCAGACCACTATCCGTATTTTCTCGGACTGGTTCCGAGACGTTCTAGCCCCCATCATCAAGAACGTTGTCGATGGAATCAGTAGCGTCTTCCGATGGCTACATGAGAACGTCATCCGCCCTGTCTGGGACGGAATCGGCTCAGTCATTCGCCGCGTCTGGGAAGGCGCTATCAAGCCAGTCTTCGACGCACTCACCGACTGGATTACCAATAGGGTTCCAGCAGCGTTCAACCAGGGCGTCAACGCAATCAAGGAGTTCTGGGACAACCTCGTGAATGTTGTCAAGAAGCCTGTGCGATGGGTGCTTGACGTGGTTGTGAACCAGGGATTCATTCGTCACTTCAACAACCTCGCAGGTACCTTCGGCATCAACAAGCTCCCCGAAGTCAGCCTCGACGGCTGGGCGACGGGCGGCTACACCGGCCGAGGCCGTAAATACGATGTCGCTGGCGTCGTCCATCGCGACGAATTCGTGATCCGCAAGGAATCCCGACAGAGGTTCGAACGTGAGAATCCTGGCGTCCTCGACTATCTGAACAAGACAGGAACCCTGCCAACCGCGCCGGTTGCCCGTCCTAGCGCAGGTGCCGCCGCAGCATACACTCAGCCTTTGACTGTCTCTGCTGCCGGGTTCCCTGGATATGATCTAGGCGGCATGGTCAGCGCCTTCGTAGGCGGAGCGCAGAAGGCTGTCTCTGACACCATCAACACTGTGTCCGCCGCGATTAGTGCTGGTGCCAGCTTCGTCATCGACAAAGCAATCAGCCCTGCAAGGGGCATCCTCGATGGCATCGGCGGGCTATTCCCCGGCTGGGCTGGTGACCTCATGCGAGGCGCAGGCAACCATCTACTCGATGGTGCCCGTGACTGGATCGTTGACAAGCTCAAGGGCAAAAACCAAGACGGCACCGACGTTGGCTCAGCAACACCCGTTGCGGCCTCCAACGGCGGCGTGATGCGCTGGCGAGACACCGTCATCCAGGCGCTCGGCATCGCCGGGCTCCCCCAAGACGGTGCCTACATCAACGCATGGCTCAGCCAGATCCAATCAGAGTCAAATGGCGACCCCAACGTAACCCAAAACGGCTATGTTGACGTGAACACTTTGAGCGGCGATTTGGCAATGGGCCTCGTGCAGGTTATCGGCGCCACCTTCGCAGCCTTCCGAGACCCCTCACTCCCCAACAACAGGCTGGACCCACTCAGCAACCTCGTCGCCGGCATGCGGTACGCCAAGGCGCGCTATGGGTACAGCGGCATGTTGGGAGTTATCGGTCACGGACATGGCTACGCGGACGGTGGTCGAGTAGCGGGCAACCCGGCTTGGGCTAAGGCATTTGCCTCCCCGCCGAAGCTCTACGATGCAGGCGGCCTGCTGACGCAGGGCGTCCAGCTCATCGACCACCGCAGGAGCACCCCCGACTATGTGCTGACCGACAGCCAGTGGCGCGCGATGTACAACATCGCAAACCACACGGCAACGTCAACCACTACCGGAGGAATCCACATCGGCTCCGTCAACGGCCTCTCAGCCGAGGATGTCGCATACGAAATCTCAAAGCTGCAGAGGCGAAAGGAGGCGCTCGGCATTGCCTAACCAGGCTAAACCTGCCCCCCGCATGAGGCTCCACCCAGCGGGGGGCGGGGCGGCGCTGGAGCTATCCAGCCGCTCCACCACCGACTTCACCGTGCTCAACGGGTGGGAAGGCTTCGGCATCCCACCCGTAGATCACAAGACATCGGACCGTGTCGACGGACCCGGCTCAACAGTGCGAACCACGAGGCTCAAAGAGCGAGAAATTCACATTCCTCTCATGATCTTCGGAAACTCACAGGCCGAGTGCCTCAGAAAATGGGACGCACTTGTAGCCACAGTCTCACCTCTCTCGACGACAGCAGGCACGACTCACGCCAAGCTGGAAGTCACTCGCCCCGGCAAACCCACCCGATACATTGATGTGCTCTACAAGAGCGGTCTCGAAGGGACCTTTGGAAGTAACTTCAATGGGTGGTGGATGAAGGTTGGACTCACTCTCCTTGCCCCCAACCCGTTCTTCTGGGAGCATGACACCTCAATCAGCTGGAATGTGAGAGGCGCGTACAAGCCCTTCATCAGCGGAGGCGAACAGACGAAGACACACAAGTTCTTCCCCATCATGCTCGCCCCCTCTGTTGTGCAGGGAGAACGCGAAATCACCATCACAGGCGATTACGAGGCAGCCCCCGTCTGGAGAATCACCGGACCAGTCACTGACGTCAAAGTCATGCACGCCGAAACAGGCGCATACTTCGTCGTGACCGGAACCCTCAAACCAGGCGAAACAATCACCGTGGACACCCGCATCTACGACATCTATTCCGATAACGCCCGCAACGGTGAGCTATGGGACCGACTCACCGACACGTCGCAGCTTTTCCGTCTACCCCCAGGTAGATCAAAGCTCCTCGTGACCGGCACAGGAATGGACGACAGAAGCGAGATCGCTCTAATCTACCGGCCCCAATACCTCACAGGAATCTAAATACGCAGGAGGCCACGATGCTAACCGTCGGCATGCGCGATGACAAATACCGGTACCGTGGCCTCCTCAAAGCCTCAAAGGTCGAGCTCATCACCCGACTTAATGAACCGGACACCTTTGTCGTGGAGGGACTCGGCGATGTCTCGCTGAGCGTCGCCCCCGAGCTCGCGCAGCAGGCCACCCGACTCCGAGAAGGCTGGGGACTAGTCCTCCACGACGGCGGTCTCCGAGTCTCCGGAGTCATCACAGCATTCCATCGCACAGCAAAAGACAACGCGCTCGAAGTGGAAGTAACCTGCACATCCGAGCTCGTCTTCCTCAAAGACCGACTCACCTACCCAGACCCTTCACACCCCGAAGACCAGCAAACTACCGCACGGTACCGAGACCGCGGCCCCGCAGAAACCGTCATCAAACGCATCACCTCCCGCAACCTCGGAGCTGAAGCAATCCCGTCCCGCCGCGCTGAAGGGTTCCACATCACTAATGACGGCGGCCGCGGCAGCACCGCTTCCATCGACACCCGCCTTAAAAATCTCCTCGAAACCCTCACCCCAATCGCCACATCCGCTGGTCTGCGCATGACCGCCATATACCAAGACGGCAAAATCCACTTCGACACAACCCCCTTCAAAAACCGAGCCAGAGCAGTCCGCCTCTCATACCTCTCAGGCGAAGTCGTCGGCTGGGAAATGACAGACCGAGTCGGCACCGCCACAGCCGTCGTAGTCGGCGGCCAAGGTGAAGGAGAAGACCGCAAACTCACCAGCCAAACCCGCAGCGACTCCTGGCTCCGCCGAATCGAAATCTTCAAAGACCGCAGAGACAGCGACAACCCCGAAACCCTCACAGCCGCAGCCAATGAAGAGCTCGAAAAAGCAAAGAGCGAACGCTCGATGAAAATCACGCTCTACGAAACAGAAACTCGCCGCCTCGGAGAAGCCTTCAACATCGGCGACACAGTAACCATCGACGCCGCAGCACACGTCACCCCATACAGCGCGCAAATCGTCGAAGCAAAAATCTCATGGGAGAACAACACCCGCACCGTTGAACTCACCATCGGCGCACTCGACACGACCCTCCGTCAGCAAGAAATTGAGAGGCTCCGTAATGAGGTTGCCGCGTTAGCAACCGTCTAGATGAAAGGTTTTCATGCTATGAGCACAAATACTGAGACATCATTCCCCGTGGTCAATCAGCCGCTGACAGCTGAGCAGTGGTCGAGTGTCACGTACGGATTCGGAAACGGCTCTTACGATGAGGGCACCGGTGACTACCGGATTGGTGTCGATAACGCGTCTAACAGTGTTTGGGTTGAACCTCCGTCAGGAACGGGGTTTGCCCATGCGACGGTGGCAGGCTTTTATCATCGCCTCCATAAGCGGATTAGTTTCCCGTGCCCGCCGGTGACGGCCAAGACTACTTATTCTTTGACGCTCTGTTATGACCCTGTTCGTCAGAGTTCAATGCCGCTGAAGTTGGAGCTGGTGACCCGGCTAGATTTCAGTGGAGGCAAGCAGCACCTCGTGCTGTGCGAGTGGGACCGTGAGCCGAACCAGTTGGTGTCTCAGATGCCGATTCGCCTCAAGAAGCCTAGGGTCGCTCCCAGTCTGGACGTTCAGGACATCGGTAATCTGCCGCCGGCAGAGTCTCAGATCTTCGCCACGCTGGTTTATGTGAACTCTGAGAGAAGCTTTTATCGTTGTTCGATTCTGAATGGGCAAAAGGCGTGGGCGCGCGTCGCTGGCTCCCGACAGTCAGGCATTCAGATGATGCCTGGATGGGCGTACAGCACGTCGTCCCCTAACACGTCTGGGATCATTACGACTCCAATCACGGATGGCTTTAAATGCGATTTCTCGGGTACCTTCGGCCGTGCTGCCTATACCTACGTTGTCGGTGAATCATGGCACAACATGGGCACGTTTATACCTGAACCGCTCCGCACGAAGCGGTACAAGGAGACGATTTTCCCAGTGCTGTACAACACCAAAGCGAATGGGGTGAAACAGCTTCTGTGCCGTGTCCAGTTCAGCTCAGGGAACATTGACATTCGGAGCGTATCTGGGGAGGTCACTATCGAACAACACGGTGAGCTCCATATTCCAGCGATCAGCTGGATCTCGGACAAATCCAATATTCTCGACTGGTAGGAAAACAGATGCACACCATCACAGCAAAAATGCTCGACCCATCAGGAAACCCCCTCCAAGGATCCGCCACCTTCACGATGGCACAGATCCGCACCATCGGAGACAACGGCGAAGTCTACAGCGGAAGCGTCACCGCCCCAGTCGACCGAGACGGTACTGTCCGCGTCAACCTTCTCGACGGGGACTATATCGTCACATTCAAAATCTGGGAACCTGCCTCTGGGAAGATGCTCAACATCCCCAACGCACAGATTAAGGTGACCCGTGACGCAACACTGGCAGAGCTAATGCACCCTGCCGCCGGCCCCGCGGCTAGAGGCGTAACCCCGCCGACACGACCTGGCGAGCTTGTAGTCTCCGAGGACACCCTCAACTTACTCACAGGAGCTAACCACTAATGGCGAAGAAAATCTCAATCGTCATCCTCAATGACAACGGAGAACTCGATGGACAGGCCAAAGCCCACGTCCAGCGGATGATTTCCAGCGCGGTCGAAGAGGCAAAAGCTGAGCTACTAGCTGACCTCACCCCCCAAATCATCAGTAAGCTCGACGCGGCAGTATTCGCTGAATACACCGCAGCGGACCATAGTTAGGAGCACCCATGACCGCATATATTAAGGTCTCCGCAGATTTCAAAACCATGCTGGAATCTGAATCAGTAGTCGCCGGCACCGTCGAGTTCATCCCCACCACCGTGGTCACTGACGCTGGAACCGTCTTCGCCCCCGCCAAAATCACTGGGCACCTAGTGGGCGGCGGCATCCTCGCCGACAGCCCCTACGCCAAAACCGACAACGCTGGGGTGAAGCTCGTCGCCCTACCCGGCGGCGTAAGGTACACCGCCACTGCATACCTCCGAGCAGCAGACGGCACCGGTATCCCCGCCATCACCTGGGCTCTCACCGCCATCGCTGGCCAAGACATCAACCTAGCAGATACCCCGGTAATCGGAGACAAGACGCAAACCCCCGCCCAGCCGGCGCTCCCCAGCGCTCGCCGCACAGCATTCCGCGTCGTCGATGCCGGTAACGGACTCGGCCGACTCATCGAGGTAGAGGAGAACTAACAATGTCTGAGAAGACCCTAATTGACCGCATCGTACTAGCAGACGAACAGGGGCACCTGCAGGGCAAGCCGCTGGAAAGTGTCCGCGGCGCAGTCGCTGAGGCTGTCCCGCCTGCTGTTGCCGCTGAAGTGGCTAAGCTACCGAAGCCTGCGCCATCGGCGGAGACGAACCCAGTGAAGATTGTCGCCGGAGGCTCTATCCCCGCGCTCGCTGAGGGCGAGCAGGAGCGTGCTTTCATGGTCACTGCCCAGGCGACTGCACCTGATGGTGTGACTTGGATCGGTGAGGCACCGTCCGCGGCGTTCCGGGGGCTCGTGGTCCTGCGTCGAGTCTCGGATGGCACCGTCCTGGGCGTCTCTCGCTCGACAGAGCACAGCAGCACCCCCGTGGTACCGCCTGCCCCGACTCCGCAGCCTGTGCCTAACGCACTGGCTCGCCCGACTGTCACCACCACCGCGGTGACGGGCTCTGTTACTGCACACTGGGAGCCGGTAGCAGGCGCTGACTCATACGAGATCCAGGTGGATACCGGTGCCCCCGCGCTCGCCACGTCCCCGCACACGTTTACTCCCACCGCGGCTAACGGCACCGTCAAGGTCCGCGCTGTCCGCGGATCTGAGCATGGCCCCTGGGGCATCGCCCTCTATACTGCATCAGTGGCTATGGCCGAATCCGCAGTGACTGGCTACGCGACGACCTGGGCTCACGGTGGCTGGATTGAGGTCAACAAGAGCCTCGCCCAGTACTTCAAGGCAGAGGGTGCAACGGTTACTGGCTGGGAATACCCGCGTAACTCTCAGACGTGGGAACCGGTGCCGGCATCTGACACGGCACACTACAAGCAGCAGCCTGCGGACAAGATCTTGGTCGCCCAGGGAGTCAAGATTGAATTCGAAGGAGACAAGGTCGTCATCGCCACTGCCAAGCCCATGGGCCCGGGCGACGCAATCGGTCTGGACCTTGGAAACGCGCCGATGCGGTTTAAGGTGGTCGACCGCGCGGGCACCCCTACCTATACGTGCGAACAGCGCCCCCCGATTCCAGAGGCCGACGGCCGCTTTGCATCCGGTCGCTGGGACTCCGCACCTGTTCAAGATGGCGACAAGCTCGAAATCTCGCACGGCCCCGACAGCTATATTGTCGGCACCGTCATTCGGGCTAATAGCGACCGTGTGAAGGTCTACGGGTTCAAGGTGAGTGACTGGTCCACGACTCGTCTCATCTGGCACGGCTGGCACTGGGAGTCTGGCTCAGCAACCCTATCTAAGGCGGCGTAGTGTGTCCAGCCTATTCACTATTCTCGCTATGGGAGGCGGCGGCGAGCCAGTAGCGACAGCACCGCACCCAGTAGCACCCACCCCTGCGCCAGCGGCCCCGTACAAGCTCGGCCCAGATACCCACATCATCATCGACGCAAACAGCTACTATGCGCTCTGGACCTACTCACCGATTCAGGAAATCGGCGCGCTAAAGCAGCTCATTACGAGTGCTGGAGCAACCGTCAGTAACACGGCTATCCCCGGCCAGACATGGTCTAACATGCGTGTCAATAATGAGGACGTCGTCGCAGCATTTAGGCCTGGCAAGCGAAACATTCTCATCTGTGGCGAGACCCGCAACTGGGTTGCCTCGCATGGAGGTTGCACTGTGGATGATGTCGCAATGGAGGCCTCTCTCTACATTGCGACCGTCCGCGCCGCTGTCCAGGCGCGGTACGGGCAGGATTTTGACCGAGTCATTATCTGCGGCACTATCCCAAACAGCACGTTCATGGACGAGCCGTGGAAGGCTGACATCCCCGGCTTGAACCGTGTGCTTTCGGGCTTTGATGACCTGGCGCGTGCAGACCCCGGCGCGCTGGGGGCTGACGTGTTCGCTGACTTCCGCAGCAAGACCAAATGGTTCTCGGGCGATGGAACTACCCGAGCGCCGTTCGCTCAAACCCAGGAAACCGTCAAGGAACCCATCAACGGAACTGACTGGGTCCACCCCACGGGTGCGGCGCGCGAGGCCTTCGCAGAGGCAATCGCTGACGCACTCAAGCGATTGGAGACATAACCGAAAGCCATGGAATGGGCAATCCCCCCAGAGATATGGGCATTAGCCGGCGTCGTGCTAGGCACGTTCATCCCCTCAGCCATGACATTTTTCACCGGCCGTCAGCAGGCAAAACATGAAGCGAATAAGGCTCTCATTGAGGCGCTTGAGCGCCGCATCGGCGACCTAGAGACACACCTTCGTGAGGAGACGTCTGCGCGCAGGGCGCTCGAGGTGGAAGTGAGACGGCGTGAAGAAGAGGCACATTCGGCGGCCGACCGCGCCCGTCTGGTGATGAGTGTGGCGGTCGCCCACATTAATCGCCTGACCGCGCATATTGAGGCAGGCTCCCCCCCCCCCCCCCCCACCTCCGCCGGCAGTGCCGACTGAGGTGGCGGATTGGGTGTCTGCTGAGCTTTGGACGTCGAAGCTCGGTGAAGACAAAAGATAAGTAATAAGGAAAGGCGCTGACATCTTTATCTTCTAGAGACGCCAGCGCCTTTCTGCCTATGAGAAAGAGGAAACCATGAAGTACATCGACATTTCAGATTGGGACGCGACCTCGTTTACTAAGGAGAACCGCGTAACCATCACGAATGGCGTAGAAATCCTGGACCCGTCGGTCGACACTATTGTGATTCACCACTGGGGCAACGATGGCCAGCGCTTTGAAGACGTCTGTAACTTCTTCGCCGGTGGCCCCGGCACCTCCGCACATTTTGTGGTGGAGGCAGGCCGCTGCGCCCAGCTCGTCGAAATTAAGGACATCGCCTGGCATGCAGGTAACTGGGCGGCTAACCAGCGCAGCATCGGCATCGAGTGTCGCCCCGAGATGAGCAACGAAGACTTCGAAACTGTTGCTCAGGTGATTGCAGATCTGGAAACCTACTACGGTCGCAGCTTCTACATCAACGGTCACCTTGATTACTACAACACTGAGTGCCCTGGCCGCTGGTACAGCCGACTAGAAGACCTCATCCGCCGCGTGAACGATATCAAGGCTGGCAAGATCGAGCGCGGCGTGGAGAATGTCCCTGCGCCGCTGCCTGCCGTGGATGTGGAGCGTATCCGTGCCGAGTTCGCAGAGCTGGATAAGAAGCTGCGGGAGGCTGTGGAGGCTGGTAAGCAGCTTGGGGAGACCCTCGATGTTTAGCTGGCTTACCCCTACCGTGCGCGGCTGGGCCTACCGGGTGGCGGTGGTTGCTTTGCCGCTGCTGGTCGCCTATGGTGCGTTGGATGCGAATAAGGTGTCGCTGTGGGTTGCCCTGTTGGGTGCGGTGTTGGTGCCGGGTATGGCTGCGGCGCATACCCCTGTCCGCTCCCCCAATGATGACGCCCCGCCTGGCGAGTCGTAGCATGGCTCCCTGATACGTTAAGAAGCCCGCCCCTTCCTTCCCCCTTGTTGTGGGGTTGGGAGGGGCGGGCTTCTTTTTTGCGCCCTCATACCTCTGTAATAGGAGGACATAATGAGGACACAATCAACCGATATTAGGGGTGTTCGCCTGGTGTAGCCTGGGGCGTATTCCCCAGAAAATCAAGGCGACACAGCCGCCTACGGTCGGTTAATGTGAACCCTTAGAAGTCCCAGCTCTAACCGGGTACCCCTTAAAACCGCGCCAATTCAACGAAGTAGCCCCCCTGTGGTGTTCTAGGAGGACACTAAGAGGACACATTTATCTGGGGCGATTCGGCTACTAGATGCGCCACTCCCTGCACGATTTTGCGAGGCTGCACGTAGAACTGGGCAGTCACCGCGGCACTGGAATGTCCCAGCACTTCCGCCGCCGCGTCCAGGTTCTTCTCCCGCGCTAGGAAGGTGGCTACCGTGGTGCGCATGGCGTGCGGAGTAACCCCCACAAACTCGGTGCCTGCCACCTGCTGCCTCCAGATTCGCGCCAACTCAGTAGAAGAGATTGCCTCCCGCCCAGGCACCCAGTGCGGGAAGAGGAGCCCCTCTCCTACCTGTTCGGCTTGGGCGGTGATGGCGGCGGCAACCGTGGCGGGCACCCGCACAGAGAGCACCTTCTTGTTCTTGCGCTGCTCTTGTCGGAATACGCGGGTGCCGCTGCCTACGGTGGTGCCGCGCAGGTGAACGACCATGCCACCGTCCCCGGTAGGTTCAAGGTCTTCGGGGGTGCGTAGAGCCAGCACCTCGCCCGGGCGTGCCCCGGTAGAGAGCATGATGAGGGCCGCTAGGCGGCATATCCCGTCCAGGCGCGCCAGCAGTAGGGGCACTTGCTCGGGTTCGAGCGCCCGCTTATGTTTCACCTCGGTCACTGGCAGCCTGACCGCGCCCATGGGGTTGGTGGTTACTACTCCCATGCGGATGAGCATGGTGAACACCTGGGTGAGCATGGTTTTAGCGAGGCGGGCGTTGCTGGGGGTGGTGGCGTGCAGCTGGTTGAGCAGCGCGTGCATGACCCCGGGGGTTGCCTCCTGGATTTGCAGGTGCCCCAGTAGCGGGGTGAGGGTGCGGGCGGTGAGGTGCCGGTACCTGTCCATGGTCTGGGTAGCGAGGTTCTTGCCCTGCGTTTCTTCCGTCCATGCCTGGATTGCCTCGGTGAGGGGTGAGGCGGGCGTGAGTGCCCCTACTCCGAGGCGGGTGGCGGTGGCTAACCTTTCCCGTAGCGCGGCTTCGGCTTTGCCTTTGGTGGGGCGGGTGGCGCGTAGCCGTTTGCGCTGCCCATCTAGCCCCCGGTAGTAGGCGTATGCCGCCCATGCCCCGTTTTTGGTGCGGGTGGTGAAGATGGTGCCGTGCCCGCCGATGGGCAGCCTTTCCCGGCTCACGACTCCGCCCTGGTGCCCTGCCGGCGGGGTTTGCGTCCCCTGCCTTTGGCGTATTCGGGGCGAGACTTGTATTCCCGGTTCCATGCTTCGGCGGTCTCGGGTAGCCATGCTTGGCGGGTACCGGAGGGGTTTACGAAATCGGGTGCGGGCAGTTCGCCGCGCTTGGATAAGGTGGTGCGATCCAGCCCGAGGTGGGCGGCGATATCGGCGGCGGAGAGCAGGATGATACGCGGTTGGGACATTAGCGGCGCTCCTGGTTCTTGCGTAGGTGCCAGGAGATACCATGCATAGCAAGGCACGCCGCCAGGACAATGGAGGAGACCCACGGAACGGCGGGAGCCTTAGGACCTGCCAGGAATGCGGCGATAAACGCCAGAGCGTAGAGGAACGCGATATATAGGGTGTTGGTTTTCATGTCGATATGGTACGGTGGAAGCCCGCCCGGCTCTGAGATATTACGGTTATTTCAGAACCGGGCTTAGCGCTTAACGGCTATTCGCCGTCTTCCTCTTTCTTCTTTCGCTCCATCCCCTTGGAAGCCCTGATAATATCAGCAACTTCGTGGAGAATGGGAGGAATAAGGGTGAGGATGGGAACCAACCAGGTTTCCACCGTGCTACCTTTCTACTATATTTACTTGTGTTTGCCGGTCTCTCACCCCGACATATATAATTCTACTACACATGGGAACTATATTCAAGTTGAGGGATGGAAAATCCAGTGCAATAACCCCACACTGACCCACGAAAGATACCCCATGCCTGGACTCTTCATCACCCTCGAAGGCGCGGACGGCACCGGCAAAACCACCCAGCTTGCGCTACTCACCCAAGCCCTCACCATCTTTCTCCTTTCCTCCCCTCCAACCACGCAGAGAGAATCCTCGGGGTAACATCCAAATCAGCCGCCGCAGCAGACAAAGAATCAGGCGACACAGCCAACGCCGTCCGCACCGCAACAGGATCCAGAAGCCAGCCAGCAGCAGTCAGGTTCTGCCCTGCGCTCGCGTTTGCGCGCGGCAACGTCGTCGAGGAGGGCGTGAGTGTCGCCATTGACGGCATGCGCCAGCTCGTGTGCAAGGACGCATCGGCGCTGGCGGTGAAGTAGCCCTGGGCTTGCGAGAATCGTCTTCGTTGTCTCATCCCAGAGCGCTAGTGTGCCGGCAGGTAGGCAGGCGTCAATAATGCGGATACCAAGCTGGCTCGCATGCATTTCGGGGTCATATGGAATTTGGTTCATGAAGTTCAGTGAATTGTCGGGTGCGCTATCCCTTTCTTCGCGCCCGCGGGTTGTCGTTATGCTGTCCAGTTGCCGTCGTCGGTAATGAGCATTGCGTTGTATGCCGCAGAGATAATTACCGTCATGTCCACATTGAGTGCGGTGCAGATGGTCATGAGGTCACGAACGGGGAGCGAACCTTCTGACCGATATACGGATCGGCTGAGCTTACTCTTGGAGATACCAGTTTTTGCGGCGAGAGTCAGCAGGTCTTCGCCTCGTCGAACCATCCATACCTTGATTTCACGGTTCACCAGGTCGTTGAAGAGTTCTGCTTTGGATTGCGTGGAGCCCATTACGCACTCCATCCCGAATCCTCGGTAACAATGTCGTCTGCAGGATGTGCGGCTAGAGCATAGCCTGCCTGCCTTGCAGCTTCGGCACGTGCCAAAATCTGCGCAGCCAGTTCCTTATCAGACGCTGAAGAGGTTTCTGCCGCCAGTTCTTTCTGCAATGCCGCTTCTGCGCGGAAACATACCTCAGCAGGACTCAGATCAAGCGCCCTACAGATGAGTTCAAACTCGTTCGTATTGAGCGGGGACGAATCGAGGTTCAAAGTCAGGGAAAGGCGATTGCGGCTAACCCCTGACAATTCCTCTAGCGCCCGCAGAGTCAGCCGTCGGCGTGATTGCGCGGCGCGCAGTTCCTCGTTCAGCAGTTGGCTAAAGCGGTTTGCGGGGCCAGTACTACGGCGGCCTGCGGTGGTTTTACGTTCTTGCTTCATGCACTCAGTGTATATAAAAACAAGAAAAAAATCTAGATTTTTAAAAAATTTCAGATTTTTGCTTGACTTGTCCCAAACCAGAGACATAAACTAATCACAACACCAGGAAAGGAGGGTGGCCATGAGCACCCGACAGATTGGCGAAATCCTAGCAGAAAATCTCTCGCTCGCACTCGCCAAAACCAAACTCACCCGAACAGAGGTAGCAGACAAAGCAGGAATTAGCCGCGCTCGCCTCTCCTCACTCGAAAATCACAACACTCCCATCCGAGCTACTGAGCTCTGGGATATTGCCGCAATACTGGGCGTTGAGCCAGCCTGGTTCTACTCTGAGCACCTTTCAGAGCTAGCGGTCAATTAATTTTTTACCCACATGTCTGTAAATGCAGATATATGAGCAGTTAGGTGACACAAAATGCTAACCATCCCCCAAGGCCAGATAGCTGACTGGCACAACGCCCCCACCGTCCCGCCGCGTCTCTGGACAACCCAGGACCTCGCCGACTTCACCCAGCGCAGCGTCTCCTCCATCGAACAGGAACGCTCCGCAGCAAACGACGGACGCACCCACCACCCGCCGTACATCCGCATCGGCAACGCCGTCCGCTACGACCCCGCCACCGTCTACGCCTACTACCAGGCAACCCAGACCGCCCCCGGCGCACCTACCAACTAAAGAGACCGAAAAAGAAGAGGGATCACTAACCATGAAAACCGCCATCGACACGGCATACGAACTAGCCACCAAATACGCACAGTGCATCTGGTGGACCCGAATCCCCATCCTCAGCCGCCACGACCCCCGCCTCGGAGCAAACAAAACCGCCCCGGCGGCATGGTGCGAAGTCTGCGAGGAAGTCTACGCCGAGCTCCCCAACAACAAGAGCCCCTACATCGCCGCAGCCGAAGCCGCCCCCGCCCATATCAAAGACGCACACCCCGCGTACTGGGACGCGTTCATCGACCAGGCATACCTCGCAATCCGAGCCGCCCGCCTCTGGTGGGGACGCAGGCGAAACCTCCCCGAAACGACTGCCCTCCACCTAGTCGAGAACCCCCTGGCCAAGCACTGGATGAACATCCATCTGCCCTGCCCCACCGGATGCGGCACCACACTCCACGAGCACTTCGCCACCGACCAGATCAAGGACGAAGCGAATCTCGCCTTCTCACAGGACGTAACCGACGCCTGCATCCTCCGCATGGCTGAGCACCTTATGCGGCACAGCAGCGACAAGCTCAGGGCACTCTAACCCATCAAACAAGGAAGAAACCGAAGTGACTACCAAGACCAAGCGCGACCGCGCAGCAGGCCGCCAGCACCGCCACACCGCAATCCAAGGCATTATCAGCAACCACCAAGGCATCATCGACGACATCGCCGGCATCGACAACAGCATCGCAGCCCTGCAAGAGAGGACCTGCGACCTCGGCAACCGGGTGGACAGCTGGTACACCATCCTCGACGAGAAGAACACCCACACCCGACAGAACGTCGCCTACACCATGCGGTGCGTCGTCGAGAACGAACGCAAGGTAGCAGAGATTGAGCCCGCGCTCGCGCTCCTCCAGGAGTCCAGCAAGCAACAGATGACCATCAACAAGATGGCTCACAACGTGCAGAAGGAGCACCAGCACGCTATCGCCCAGCTCATCGCCTACACGAACAAGGTGAACGACCGCGCTGACGCTCTCCAGCAGGAAACCGACATCCTGCGCGACGAGCTCAACGAAACCAATAAGAGGCTATTCCAGCTCGCATGGATCAACACCATCATCTGGTTCTGCGCAGCACTCACCATCTTCGCTCTCCTCATCGTCCCGTAAGGAAACACCAATGGAACGCACTATTCGAAACACCAAGCTCGTCATCTGGGCGCTTGTCCTCGCAACCGTCACCATCGCCGGCATCGCGAGCGCTCAGGAAGATATTGGGATCCGCGGCGGCCTGCTCGTTGCGTCGCTGATTCCCGCAGTACCGGCAATTCTGCTGGGTTCGTGGGTGAACGGCATGAAGGCAGGAGGTGCCGGCGGTGAGTAGCGTTAGGGATAAGTTGCCGTCCCCTGCTGATTGGGGGGGTCTGAGCGTTTGTACACGCAGGCTGAGGCGGCTGAGGTCTTGGGCATTAGCCAGGGGACGCTGACGAAGCGTGTGCACGGCTGGACGATTAAGGCTGTGGCGTGGAGTGAAGAGACTGGCTTCTGCTTCACGCAGTCGTCGCTGGATAAGGCGCTGGAGCATGCGTCAGCGCGCCGCGCTCGCCATAGGACGTACCGGGGTTGTTTCCCCAGCGCGGAGATGCTGACCCCGCCGCGTATGCGAGTCTCCACGATTGACTGGAGCCGCCCCTACGAGGGAAAGGAATCGTAATGAACACGTGTACTGGCTGCGGGGCACCTATCGAGGAGCGGACTCGTGGATGCAGGATTTGCTCCAACAGGCACAACAAGTGGCGGCGTGCTGGCGATACGCGGGCGTTGCGTCCGCCGGACCCGGAAACCTGCCGCATGTGTGGCGGCCCGTACTTGACGAGGAATCAGCGGTGCCGCAGTTGCGCTCACCGTCACGACTACTGGCTCCGCATGGGGGATCCTCGAGGCATCCATGGCCCGCGGAAAATCTGCAAAGGATGCGGCGGCGACATCAACGCGTACACCGACGGGTGCAAGATATGCGCTCGACGGAAACGTAAGAGAGAACGTCAAGCCGCCGAGGCACAGGAAACGCAAGGAGCCATACCGACACCTGCGGCTCCTGTAGAGCTCATCTACCGCCCAGCACCCACCAGCGACCCAGTCCCCGAGGATACTCTCGACAGCCCCCGAGACATCGAGAACCTCCACAACCTCCAAGCCTGGCTGAGCGCTCGCCGCGCTCGCCTCACCAAGAAGCACTAACCACCCTTTAGGAGTCACCATGCGGCACATCATGCACACCATCGAGCATGCCGCCCTTGTCCAGGCCGCCGCCTACGGCAAACACCGCGCCGCCGCTCTCTGCGGCAAGACCGTCGATATTGACCTGTCAGGCTACTTCATCACCTACGACCGCACCCCGCAGCGAACCCCGGCAAAACTGCCCGGCGTATGCGCCCCCTGCCCCGCCTGCCGAATGGAACTACACAATGCTTGACGCAGACATCCTCGGCACCCTCGCAGAAGCCACCTGGCTCGACAAGGACACGAACTGCCGCATGAGCGAAACCCACCGCCGAGCCCTCTACTGGATCACCCTCCATTCAGACACCAACGGGCACAGCGACCTTTCCCCCGCCAGCCTCGCCCAACACCTGGGCATCTCCCAGCCCACCGCCAACAAACTCTGCAAAGAGCTGCGGGGCGCAGGGCTGGTCACCTTCCTCAAAATCGTCCCCTCCGCATCGGAATGGCGGTGCGAACTCAACATCGAACGAATCGGAGCGCTGACATGAGCTACGGACACATCCTAGCCGCGTGGAAAGTCACCGGACTCACCCCGCGTGAAAAGGTGGTGCTGCTGGCGCTCGCTGACTGCATGAACGCCACAACGGGGATGTGTTTCCCGAGCGCGCGACGGCTCAGCGAAATGACGGGGATTCATGACCGGAGCGTATGGAGGGTGCTAGGGCTTCTCGAAGAGAAAGGATTGCTTACGCGGATCAATCGGGAACTGGATAGAGGCGGGAAAAGCTCAAACCGTTACCTTCTCCATTTGTCGGAGCCTGTCCCGCCGCCGACTTCGCTCCCCATGACGGAGCCAGCACAGCCCTATGAAGAAATCTACACA
>ERZ773254.349-NODE-349-length-27217-cov-21.327038_pt1 | contig 27217 bp, 23 predicted proteins | sample MGYA00580516_ERZ773254 | MGnify/ENA primary metagenome ERZ773254 (study PRJEB29015, sample SAMEA2738158) | human oral metagenome | biome: human oral; feature: human-associated habitat; material: saliva | place: China | collected 2192 ...
AGATTGGAACTATGTTCCGTAGTATCGACAACCTTATCACTCTTCATCAGCGTAAATCATAAAATTAAAAAAGGAGAATAAATAAGGAATGCTCAATGATATAAAAAATACCGATTTATTTCACGAATATTATTCCCAATGGATAGATGTATATAAATCTGGAGCAATACGTAAAGTTACGATGGATAAATACATTTTGACAAGCACATGGGTAAGAAAATTAATCCCTGAATTAAAAATTAGCGAAATAAATAGACTGACTTACCAGCAACTTCTCAATGACTTTGCTGAATTTCACGAGAGGCAGACAACAATGGATTTTCATCACCAGCTCAAGGGTGCAATTTTAGATGCCGTTGATGAGGGACTTATCGAAAGAGATCCGACAAGAAAAGCGATTATAAAAGGAAAAATACCACGCGTAAAGAAAACAAAGTATCTTAATCAATTTGAACTCCATAAGCTATTGCAAGATTTAAACTTAACAACCGATATAAATTGGGATTGGTTTATTCTACTTGTTGCAAAAACAGGATTAAGGTTCTCTGAAGCTTTAGCACTTACGCCAAGTGATTTTGATTTTCCTCATCAGTCTCTTTCAATAAGCAAAACTTGGGATTACAAAGGAAATAATGGATTTCTTCCAACTAAAAATCGCTCATCTATAAGAAAAATCCAGATTGATTGGCAGCTCATCGTACAGTTTTCTGAATTACTCAAGGGTTTACCAAAAGACGAGCCCATATTCATCAAATCGCGTGTATTTAACTCAACCGTAAATAATGCACTAGAAAGACATTGCTTACATGCTGAAATCCCAGTTATTTCAGTTCATGGACTCAGACATACACATGCCTCACTTCTACTGTTCGCAGGGGTATCAATCGCTAGTGTTGCTAGAAGACTAGGTCATTCAAGTATGACAACCACACAAAAAACATATCTTCACATTATTCATGAGCTAGAAAATAAGGATATTGACCTCGTAATGCGCTCACTTTCTAGCTTAAGTTAAAATGTCAAATGATTTACGCTGATGAAGAGTGATAAGGTTGTCTAGGAGCTTAAAATATTCTCCTATAAGTTCCTGTTCATCAACAGATTTCGGCAACAGTATATCAAATTTAGTAAACGTTGAAATCCAATGACGCTCATGACTAACAGGTAAGTAACTGATATTTTTTAGAACATTATAAGCACAATACACATTATCTTTCGTGGTGCTTAAAGTAAGAAGTTTTATAGCAGAACTCTTGACTTTGAACGGAAAATCCACATAGTGTGATGATGTTGTAAAGTCATCAAATATAATTACTGGGTTTCTCTCATTTGCTTCTTTTATGCCAAAATGTTCATCAGTATATCCTAAAATAAAGCTTTGACCTGCAGTCAAAACAGGGATTTTATTTTTATCATCATACTCAGTATTTTCTACAATATACGTCTGGGGTTGCTCATATTTAAACACATCCCCCAGCTTACGCTGTTCCCAAGAAAAAGCCATATTCACAGAGAATATGGCCTAATCTTTAATTTTCTTTTTTTCCTAGATAGATATCAAATCCTCCACGCAGGATAAATTCCTTTAGCAGTTTTGATGTTTTTTGATTTACTTTCACCTTTGTTAGTTCCGTTTCATCTAATTTCTCAAAGTACTCCTTAGCCTTTGATTTATCAACAGTACTTTTTAGGTCATCAAACATTCCGAATTCGTTTAAATTTGCTTCTTCTGGATGTTTTTCAATCATATTTTTCAATTTTGTTTCATCAACACCTAAGGCTTTTACTAGCTTTTGGATTTGCGTATCCTTATCCTTAGTCTTGTATTTTACAATCTGTTCTCTGAAAGATAGAGATATATCCTTGACTTCTCCCCTCTCAATATCATGAAGGAAAATATTTGCATACTTTTGGTCTTCTTGGCTTAGAGTTGCAAATGTTTTGTGTAACTCTTCCTTCGCATTCAGAACCTGGTCATTAGAATTACCATCTGTTTGGAGAAGCTTAAGATATTTTTCAAACCTTGAATTCATATAGTCAGCATCAATCTTATCTGTATCAATTTCTGTAATATATCCCTTTATATCATACGTCCCTTGAGGATTAGAAGGACCATCTGAGTCGATTAATTCTTTATATCTTTGTACCAATATTAAGTATGTGTTTTCATCAAGTTCTAATGAAACAGTATACCCACGACCATCTTCATCTGTAAATTCATATTCTTTTTTACTAAAAGTCATGCCTTGTATATTTGCAGCATCAATATGTTTTTTTAACTCATTGAAAAGCTGAGAGAACTTTCTTTTCTCAGACACATCATCAGGAAGCTTTTCAAAATCCACGATGCCAGCATTATGAAATAGATATTTTATATCACTAAAAATCTCGTTAACCTTTTCTAGGTTACGATTTAGCTTATTCACAAATAAGCCTAATGGCTTATCACCTGAATAAAGCTTTACTGCCGCATCTATGTTTCTTTCCATTGTATGAGGCTTTCTATAGTACTTTATAGTTCCAAAAGGTTTCAAATCTTCACGGCATAGACGATTTGTTCTAGAAAATGCTTGAATAAGGTTTTCGAATTCTATTATTTTATCAAGGTATAGCGTATTAATCCACTTTGAATCAAAGCCAGTAAGCATCTGATTAACGACAATTAAGAGATCGATTTGTTTTTCTGGCGTAGTGCCCACTCTCTGATATGGTGCCTTATGTGCAAGCCTTGCTGATATATCCTTCTTCATCTTAGGCCAAGTTGCCAAACTGAACTGGTCAGCTTGAAAGAAATTGGCATTATAGTCCTCTATTATTTCCACTAATCCATCTTCTTTAAAAGCAAATCCTTCTTCATTATCTATGCTAGGATCAAATAAGGCTGTGACTTTTAAATTGCTATCTGCTTTTTTAAATAGTCTATAGTAGTCTATTGCTTCCGGAATGCTATTCGTCGCAAAGATTCCATGAAGCTTGTTACCTCTACTGAGAGTCAGCCAGTTTTCGACAATATCGTTGACAACATTTTCCTTATGAGCTTGTAATGTATACTGAGCCATAGGTATATAGTCTTCTATACCTTTTCTATATTTACCACTTGAATCAAATGAACCAGCCATAGGAACATCGTTCATATAGTGATAATATATCTTTGATTTTTCGCTATTTTTAATTGCCTCGTCTTCTGTTTTTGCTTTAGCTTTGTCCAATGCTACAGCTTTTCTAAGGTCCTTGTCTCGATAAGTTAGTATTTTATATGGATCAAAACCCAAAACATTCTTATCTCTTATTCCATCTGCGATACTGTAGCGATGTAATTCATTGCCAAAAATATCTGATGTTGTATTCATCTTCTTTTGATTTTCATCTTGTATTGGCGTCCCCGTAAAACCGAAAAATATAGCCTTTGGAAAGGTTTCTTTGATGCTTATAAGCATTTCTCCAAATGTTGATCTATGGCATTCATCTACAATAAATACTATTCGTTTAGTATTCATTCTCTTGATATCGGCATCCTTTAGACCATCATTTTCTTTGTTGATGTTACTCATTTTTTGAATAGAGGTGACAATTAATGTATTGGAAGGATTATCACTCTTTAATTTACTAACAAGTACGGATGTATCCTCAGTCTCCTGAACTTCTTCGTTTTCCTCTGCAAAGCCTCTATATTCTTTCAATGACTGTGTTCCAAGTTCAATTCTATCCATTAGGAAAATTACTTTATCGGCATCCTTAGAACTTGCAATTAGTTGTGCCGACTTAAAGCTCGTCATCGTTTTTCCAGAGCCCGTTGTATGCCAAATATATCCACCAAGCTGATTTTTATCATCCCACTGAGTCTTTGAGACTTTGTCTGATATCGCATTTGCAGCATAGTACTGATAACTACGCAAAACCTTTAGCACTCCATCTGCATTATCTGCAACAGTGTAGAATCCAATTAGCTGATGTGCCATTGGAATAGATAGTAAAGTGGAGGCTATCACATGCCAATCATTTATAGGTTCGTTGTTAAAATCAGCCCAATGGAAATAGAAGTCCGAGTTAAATTTATTCTCTGGTCCTGGGTTTGCAAAGTATCTAGTTTCGTTTGGCTCCATAGCAACAAAAATCTGTACTAGAGAAAATAAACCTGTGAATACCCCTTCATACGAATACTTTTCTATTTGATATGCTGCCTGAGAAACTGGTACCCCAGATCTTTTTAGCTCAATATGAATAACTGGCATACCATTGATCAAAAGCATTAAATCTCCTCGACGATCATTTAATACCTTTGATTTTGTATTAAAAATAGGTTGGCGTGCAATCTGATAGCGACTTTCACCTGCAGCAATTTCGCGTCGATTGTATATTTTGAGACTCACTTCTTTACCCAAATGATTTATATCGTCTGGATTATCTCTTTTAATAGAAACGCTGCCACCATTAATGAATCCACTTAGTTTTAGAGGAGTTCTCAAGGAAACAACCTGATCCAAAACTTGTTTCATTTCACTATCTGTCAAAGGATAGTTGTTTAGTCTATCTATTCCTCTATTATTCTCAAATAGTATGTTAGCCCAGTTTCTTAGTAAATCCTCTTCAGTTGGATTTTTGAGTATAGTCCTTTCCCAGCCATGCTCTACAAGAACCTTTATAAGTGCCTCTTCAAAGTCAGCTTCTTTACTAAATATCATCGGTTTTCCTCCGCAAAATTAAACAAACATGTTATCCAACATGGATTTTTTTATATTTTTCAACTTATCTAGCTTACGCTGATGAAGAGTGATAAGGTTGTCTAGGTTATAAAAAAAACTACCTATTTCTTCTTGCTCTCTGTGTGATGGCGAACATACCAAAAGTTCTTTAACAATGGTTCCTGATAGATTTCCTTGTCCCCCTTGTAAATAAGTTTCTACAATACTTTCCTTGCTTTTTCTAAGCCAGTTAGTGAGGAATTCCGAATCATATTCTTTATGTGGCTTTATTACTAATATAGCTTGATTTACAGCACCTTTAAGCCTTGCACGACCAACTTCTCCACTAGTTGCACCATATAAGGCATACAGAATATCTCCAACATCTACAAGACGTGCTGATGAATTTTTTAGACCCTCTTCAGTTAAGAAAAGTTCTGTTATTTCACTATTTATTTCTGCCGAACGAATGAATGGAATTTGTCCGTTGTAATATTCTTTAATCCCCACAGAAGGAGTCCCACCAGAGTATGAAATAGTAAACTCCCCTAACTTACGCTGTTCCCAAGAAATAGCATCACTAGACTATAATAAAGCTAATTTACTACACAGATTAAAATCCAGTACAGAGTGATTAACCTAAGGTGTGATTTGATATTATGTTAACTTCGATATTATTGACAGAATTTTTCATATATGATAGCATTAAACTACAACTAAATAGTATTCAAAGGAGGGAATTAGGTGCAATTCCTAAGCGGTCCCGCCACTGTGAAGACATTAGTCAAGCCAGGATACTTCTTTGAGTATAGCCACTTTATTCTACGAGCGATGGAATGTGATGACTGTTAATTGAGATTCTGTGCTGGCATGCACAGAGCCTAGGCCTGACATGATTGATTTTGATATTTCTTAGCAGGTTTTAGCTAAATACATCAGAAACATTGCAGCTTATGCTGCTTTTTTGTTTGCCGTAGAATAGCGATAGTCTTTTGTAAAGGAGAACTAGTATGAACAAAAGGTTTTTAACCAAACTATTCAGCTTGATGTTAGCCATATCTCTTGTTTTACCTAGCTTTGGCGTAAACCAGGTATTTGCAACAGATAGCACCACAGAAGTGAGAACTAGCAGTGAGACTGAAGCACCTGCAAGCAAGAAATTAACTCGGTTTGCAGAAAAACAGTATTCTGTAGAGGGAGTTGTCGGAGAGCAAAAGGAACTTGTGCTAAGAGGTTTTGCTGAGGATGGCTCAGAGCTAGACCTAGACCTTGAGGTTGAGGTTCCAGAAGGCTGGAAGCCTTATGTAGATGTTACTGCTAATGGTAACAAGCTTACAATAAGGGATAAGGGCAAGGCATGGAGCTCACAGTGCATAGTAAATGACAAGAGCAATAAGGATGTAACTGTAAGGATATATATCGAATTTAAGGAAGCTACATCAAATGATCCCTTTGTAGGAACTCTTGCAGAGTGGAATTTTGATAAGACAACTAATACGCTTAAGGGATTTAAGGACAAAAACAATCCTACTGAGGTTATAATTCCTAAGACAATTGATGGAATACCTGTTAAGCATATCGATAAGGATGCGTTTAAGTTTAGCTCATTTGGTGGGAAGGTAAAAAACAGAATCACAAAGCTGACTATACCAGAGGGTATCGAAAGCACAGGCTATATGTCATTTCAGGGTAATGACCTGAGCGAGGTTAAGCTACCTAAATCTCTTACATCGCTTGGTGGAAGAAGCTTTTATGGCAACACCAATTTAAAAAAGGTAGAGTTTGCAGATGGCATAAACCTAGAGGTTATACAGAGCGATGCCTTCCAAAACACAGGACTTGAAAGCATTGAACTTCCTGACTCAGTAAAGAAAATTGAGAGTGGTGCATTTAATGGTTCTCATCTAAAGAGCATCAAAATGAGCGATGGCGTTAGCGAAATCGGAGACCAGGCGTTTTCATTTACCTTACTTGAGGAATTTACAATGCCTACAGGTCTTCAGACTTTGGGTAAGGCTTCAAGAAATAGCGGCGCGTTTTTCAGGACCTTCAGTGAAAAGACTGAATATGCAAAGGGAACAGAAAGATTTACAAAGGTCTATGATAGCACAGGCAAAGCAAATGTTTTAAATACAAGAGCAGTAGTAAATCCACAAGCTGTAACGATTAAATTCCAGGATGAAAATGGCAAGACTATCAGTGAAGATAAGACCTATATCGGTGCAGAAAAGAACAAGCTTGTTGTTGAGAAAATCCCTGGAAAGTACTTCACAAGAGAGGTATATAGCACTGGTGCAGGTGATGGACACTACTACACAGACTACCTAAATCCATTTGTTACAAATGGTGCAAAGGTATACTCAGATGACGCTATATCAAAGGCAATCATCGGTGAAAACTACTATACACTCGGAAATAACTATGAATTCACACCAGAGTATATCAAGGGATATATAACACCTGAGAAGGTGACCAAGACTATATCAAAGGATGACCACGAAGTTATATTCACATATAAGGAAGCTGAAAAGGTTGAAGTTAAGTCTGAGGGTGAAGGTCTAAAGCTTGATATCGAGGGCGATAAGGAAAGCGTTGGAAAGACAGTAAATTTCACACTTTACGAGCCTTCTGGAAAGGAACTTGAGAAACTTCTTTTAAACGATGAGGATATAAAGGCAAAAGCTAGTTTTGATGGACTAAAATACAGCGGCTCATTTGAGGTAAAAGGAAAGACCTTAATAAAGGCTGTATATAGGGATGCAAGTGTTGAAAATAAGCTGGAGTTTGATGTAGAAAAGACAGAACTTAAGCTTGGAGATAAGAGCAATTTCACGGTTAAATACCGCGGAAAGCCTGTTCAGCTGCCTAATGCAGATATTGAAATTACAACTGATGTTGATAGACTTCTAAAGATAAATGAAGCAGAAGGAAACTTCAAGGCTATAACAGCAAAGAACGGTAAACTAAAGCTTTCTGTGAAATCAAATCCAGTGCTTAATGCTGAAAAAGACATTAAGGTTGAAGCTATCGATGTTGATATGAGAATGGAAGATCTTCATAACACAGTTATAAGCAAGACTCCTGTAAAAATTGACAAGCTATACTTCACTGCAGGTGTTGATTACTACACCGATGTTGAGTTTGATGCACCAGTACCTGCGCTAGCTATAGAAAAGGCTTTGAAGGCAAAGGGCGTTAATACTGCATCAAAGGAAGAGTTTGACTGCGGCGATAACTGCAGCTGGATGAAGGTTCTAGGCAAGGGACTTTGGACAGGCATCAACCCAAACGGAAGCTTTATGTATTCTGTTGATAACAAGATGGCCGATAAGGTAATATCGGAATTTGAGCTCAAGGGGGGAGAAAACATCTGTGTTTTCTATGACGATAACTGGATGGTAAGAACTGATCTTACTTTCTTTGATAAGGAAGAGTATGTAGTTGAAGAGGGTGAGGAAGTTGAATTCACTTTGATGGGTTCAGACATTACTTACGGAGCAGATAATACAGCAAAGCCAATCAGTGGCGCAGTATTAGAGCTTACTGAAGGTTCTAATGCTCCAAATGTGAGCGAGGCAAAGACGGATACTCAGGGTAAGATTAGCTATAAATTTGAGAAGACTGGTGAATACAAGATTTCAGCAGTAGTCGAAGGCAAGTCAATTGCAAGACCTTATGCTAAGGTTGTAGTTAAGAAACGTGCAGAAGATCAGGAACTTAATTTCGAAGACACAAGTCTAGAAAATAAGGATCAAAATGTGAACTTCGACTTCGGTAAGAAAAATGTTTCCTTTGTAATAGGCGAAGCTAAATCACTTGTATTAAAGCTAGATGTTGACCTATCAAATATGTTCAAAGGCAAGATAATTACTGAGGGAAACCGTGTAGGAAGCTTAGTTCTTGAAGAAGACGGAAAGCCAGCTAAGGAGCTAGAATTTGGCAAGGATTATACAGTAAAGGAAGGTAGCATAATACTAAATATAAATGGTAGCTACTTGAATAGTTTAAACGCAGGAACTTACAGACTTAAGCTTAAGACTAAAGCAGGCTTTGCAAGCATAGGCCTAACAGCGGTAAACCCAGCACCTAATACTGGAAATCAGCCACAGGTTCAGCCAGGCAGTGCAGGTAATCCTTCTGTAGGTCCAGGAAATGCAGCGGCAAATAAACCTGCTAAGGGTGTTTTGACAGGGGATTTTGTAGGAATCACAAGCTATGTGATGATTTGGGGATTTGCCCTAGCAATCATAATCACGGGGTTAGTAGCAAGAAGAAAAGTAACTAAGAACAAATAAAATCATAATTCAAAGGACGATGGCTAGGCTGTCGTCTTTTTTTTGTCCAAACCTAAGGATGAACTGTCGTATAGATTGAAATCAAAAAAATTAAAAAAACACTTGTTAGACACAACTAACTTATGTATAATAAAGATACCGACGGACGCGTCGGTTTAAAGAGGAGGTATTCATATGTGTGCTGCACGTAGACTTAGTGAGTCTGAAAGAAAAAATGAAATAATGAATTCTGCTGTCGATGTAATAACCCAAAAAGGCCTGGAAAATGCAACGATGGAAGAGATTATTGCTGGTACTAGTTTATCAAAAGGTGGTGTCTATCACTATTATAAAAGTGTCAACGAGATTTTTAAAGATATTATGCTCTCTGGAATTGAATATAGAAAAACAATTATAAAGGAGCATATGAATGAGTGTAAAAAGGGTCACGAAATGGAATTTATAGCAAAGCAATTTGTTGATAAAATTATAGATGATAACCCTTATATGCCACTTTATGTTGAGTTTCTTATTGCAAAGAAGAGAAATCCTGAGCTAGAGAAAATGATGCAGGAGCTTCAGAAGCAGACTAACGATAAATTTAGCACGGTCATGGGTGATGAATCAGGGTGGTCATTTGATGTAAACACATTTAATGTTTCAACTGATGTAATTAATGCACTTATCCTTGCATCTAATATTCTAGGAGCTAGAGAGAACTTCAAAAAAAACAGACATTTTCTAGAGAGGATGTTTCTCAGTATATTTAAAGAAGGAGAGGAGAACTGATATGGACATATATAAGAAATCGTTTAGATATGTACCCGAGTATAGGGTGTTTGGTTATTTAGCGGTCTTAATATCTGCTATTTCGGCATTTATTATGGTGCTTGGATACCGTTACATATATAAATTCTTTGATGAAGTTATAGTCAAAGACAACCTTGAAAATGCAAGCGTTTATGCAATAAAGATTGTAATCTATTTGACTTTAGCAGCTATATTATACCTAATCTCTGGGTTAGCCTCACACAAGCTAGCCTTTAGGTTAGAGACCAATCTTAGAAAAAGAGGAATCGATGGATTAACAGACTCAAGCTTCAGATTCTTTGATATTAATCCGTCAGGTCAGATTAGAAAAACAATAGATGATAACGCAGCGATGACACATACTGCTGTTGCGCACATGATCCCTGATAATTCACAGGCATTTTTAACACCTATACTTGCAATAGTTCTAGCATTCTCGGTGAGCATTAGAGTAGGGATAATCATAGTTGTTTTGACCCTTGTAAGTGCTCTAATACTAAAAGCTATGATGGGTAATTCTGAGTTTATGAAGGTATACCAATCGGCACTAGACAAGCTCAGTTCAGAGACAGTAGAGTACATAAGAGGCATGCAGGTTGTTAAAATCTTTGGAACAAAACTAAACTCATTTAAAGCCCTTGACGAATCTATAAAAAACTATTCGAAATATGCCTATGACTACTCACTTTCGTGCAAGAAACCATATGTCATATATCAGTTGATCTTTCTCGGTTTAATTGCAATTATCAGCATACCGCTAAGTTTTTTCATTACAGGTATTGGAAACCCTAAGGATATTACCGTTGAGCTGATTATGATATTTTTTATCAGTGGTGTAATAATGGTTTCTTTCATGAAAATTATGTGGGCGAGCATGAATATTTTCAATGCTAAATATGCAATTGAGAATCTAGAAGCCTTGTATGACAAAATGCAAGAGGATAAGTTGACATATGGAAACAGAATCAATTTTGATAACTATAATATAGATTTTGAAAATGTGACATTCTCATATGGAGAAAATAGAGTAATCGAAAACCTTTCGTTCTCGCTTCTCGAAAAGCGAACTTACGCCCTCGTAGGACATTCAGGTTCTGGTAAATCGACAATAGCAAAGCTGCTATCTGGATTTTATAGGCTTGATGCTGGAACAATCAAAATAGGAGGATACCCTCTTGAGGAATATACTAAGGAAGCGATTATACGCAATATTTCATTTGTGTTCCAAGATAGCAAGCTATTCAAAAAGTCAATATTTGACAATGTTGCCATGGCAGATGAAAATGCGAATAGAGAAGATGTCATGAAAGCGCTGAGTTTAGCTGGTTGTGATGAGATTTTAGCTAAGTTTAAGGATAAGGAAAATACAATTATTGGCTCAAAGGGGGTTTATCTTTCGGGAGGAGAAAAGCAGAGAATTGCAATTGCAAGAGCCATTTTGAAGAACTCACCTATAGTAATAATGGATGAAGCGAGTGCCTCTATAGACGCTGATAACGAGTACGAATTACAAAAAGCTTTTAAGAATCTCATGAAGGACAGAACAGTAATCATGATTGCCCATAGACTAAGCAGTATTCAAAATGTTGATGAAATAATAGTTTTAGAAGGCGGTAAGGTGGTCGAGCGTGGAAGTAATGATTCCTTGATTGAAAAGCAAGGAATATATAGCAGGCTACTTCGTCTATATGAAACAGCAAATGATTGGAGGGTGTAAAATGAAAAACTATTTTAAAAGAAGATATGCCCTATCCGAGCAGGGTGCAAAAAATGTTACTACTGCATCTTTAAATTGTACACTTACTTACTTTGCAAATCTTGCACCTATGTTCATTTTAATGATAGTGTTCGATCAGCTGATTCTAGGGAATGTACATGCTACTTGGCAATATATCTGCATGTCAATAGCTACACTGATAATAATGTATTTACTCCTATCAAAAGAGTATGTTAGCCTTTATAACGCTACATACAAGGAGTCTGCAAAGTTGAGAACAGATATTGCTGAGAATCTTGCAGATTTACCACTTGCTTACTTTTCAAAGCATGATCTATCAGATTTATCTCAAACCATCATGGTCGATGTGAATTCGATTGAACATGCCTTGAGCCATTCAATACCTAAGGTTGTCGGTATGTGGATTTTCTTTCCTATTATGGGTCTAATGCTTGTAATTGGAAACTGGAAGCTTGGACTTGCAACAATAATTCCTACACTTGTGAGCTTTATAGTAATCCCATTGAGCAAGAAGAAAGAAATCACGGCTAACAGTAAGTACTACAAGGTTTTGAGAGAAAACTCTGAGCTGTTTCAGGAGACCATTGAGCTACAGCAAGAAATAAGCAGCTTTAATCAATCTAAGAATGTTAAGGAAAATCTCTATAAAAAGATGGAGGAAAGTGAGAAAATTCACTTCAATGTCGAGATGATGTCGATGGTTCTTGTTGCGATATCTACACTTTTTGCATATATCAGTGTAGCAGTGGTAATACTTGTCGGAATAGAACTTCTCATGCGTGGTGAAATTTCTTTGTTATACCTCGTGCTCTACATTATAGCTGCCATAAAGGTCAAGGAAATCTTTGATATATCAAAAGAAGGTATCCTCGAAATGTACTATATTGAGCCAGCAGTAAGACGCATAAAAGAGATTAAGAATGCTGTATTGCAGAATGGTAAGGATGTTAAGCTTTCTAACTTCAACATTGAGTTTAAAAATGTATCATTTGCGTACGACAATGACACACAGGTATTAAAAGACGTGAGTTTTACAGCAAATCAGGGCGAGGTTACTGCTCTTGTAGGTGCATCTGGCTCTGGAAAAACATCCATTTTGAGATTGATATCAAGATTATACGACTACGATGGTGGAAGTATCTTGATAGATGGAAAAGATATCAAAGATATATCGACGGATTCTTTATTCAAGGATGTTTCAATTGTATTTCAGGATGTGACCTTATTTAATACAAGTGTTATGGAAAACATCAGACTTGGAAGAGAAGATGCAAGCAATGAAGAGGTAAGGAAGGCTGCCGAGCTTGCTAATTGCATGGACTTTATTGAAAGGCTTCCTGAAGGCTTTGATACTGCTATAGGTGAAAATGGCGCAGAGCTTTCTGGTGGTGAGAGGCAGAGGCTCTCGATTGCAAGGGCATTCCTCAAGGATGCACCAATACTGATTTTAGATGAGATTTCAGCTAGTCTTGATGTTGATAACGAGAAGAAGATTCAAGAGAGCCTAAACAAGCTGATTAAAAATAAGACGGTAATTATAATATCTCACAGGTTGAAATCCATAGAAAATGTTAACAAGATTGTTGTAATAGATAATGGTGTTGTTGAAACTTCAGGCACACATGATGAACTAATGAATAAATCAAAGGTATATAAAAACCTAATTCAAAAAACTAAGCTTGCAGAGGAGTTCAATTATTAGGAGAAAGAAATAGAAAATATCAAAAGGCAGCCAAAAGGCTGTTTTTTGTTGTAAAACATATGAGCCTTTGTATGTCTGTACAGCCATAAATCTTGAAATTTTGCCATTTATATGGTATCGTTTATAAAAACAGTTAACAGTTAGGAGATGCCAGATGAGCATAATGACAGTGAAAAACCTATCGCATGGCTTTGGCGATAGAGCTATATTTAACGACGTTTCCTTCAGACTTCTCAAGGGCGAGCATATAGGCCTCATAGGAGCAAACGGCGAGGGAAAGTCGACTTTTATGAACATAATCACGGGCAAGCTTATGCCAGATGAGGGCACAGTGCAGTGGTCCAAGAATGTGAGCGTAGGCTATATGGATCAGCATGCTGTGCTCAAGAAGGGCATGACCATTAGAGAGGCGCTAGCAGGAGCCTTCGATTCACTCTTTGATATGGAAAAGCAGATGAATGAGCTTTATGAGCAGATGGGAAGCGCTGACCCTGACAAGATGGATGAGATGATGGAGGAAGCTAGCGTTCTTCAGGAGCTTTTGATGGCGCATGACTTCTACAGTATAGATGTCAAGGTGGACGAGGTGGCAAGGGCTCTTGGACTTATGGAGCTAGGTCTTGATACCGATGTTTCCGCGCTTTCTGGTGGACAGAGAACCAAGGTGCTTCTTGCGAAGCTACTTTTATCAAAGCCAGATATCCTTTTGCTCGACGAGCCTACAAACCATCTCGACAGGGAGCATATCGAATGGCTGAGAAGATATCTTGAGTCATATGAGAATGCTTTCATCCTCATAAGCCACGATATACCATTTCTGAATAGTGTTGTAAACCTTATCTACCACATGCATAACAAGAATCTCGATAGATATGTCGGAGACTACGATAAGTTCATGGAGGTTTTCAAGGTTAAGCAGGAACAGCAGGAGGCTGCCTACAAGAGACAGCAGGCAGAAATCGCAGAGCTTAAGGACTTCGTTGCCAGAAACAAGAGCAGAGTTGCTACTAGGAATATGGCGATGTCTAGGCAGAAGAAACTCGACAACATGGAGCTTATTTCAAGACCGACAGAGGCACCTGAGCCTGAGTTTAATTTTAAGGAGAGCAAGATCAGCGGCAAGGTTATATTTGAGACTAAGGACCTGGTCATAGGCTACGATGAGCCACTCAGCAAGCCTTTGAATCTATACATGGAGCGCAAGCAGAAGATTGTAATCGAGGGTGCAAATGGTATCGGAAAGACTACTCTACTTAAGAGCCTTCTAGGCCTGATACCAGCGGTGTCTGGAGAGGCTAAAATGGGCGATTCTATCGAACTTGGGTACTTTGAGCAGGAAAGCTCTGGTGATGGAGAAAAGACCTGCATAGACGAAATCTGGCAGGATTTTCAGGCATGGACACAGTTTGAGGTAAGGCTTGCTTTAGCAAAGTGCGGTCTTACAACAAAGCACATAGAGAGCAAGGTTAAGGTCCTCTCAGGAGGAGAGCAGGCAAAGGTAAGGCTTTGCAAGCTGATTAACAGACCTTCTAACCTACTTGTACTGGACGAGCCGACAAATCACCTTGATGTTGCAGCAAAGACAGAGCTAAAGCGCGCACTTCAGGAATATAATGGCAGTATTTTGATGGTATGCCACGAGCCTGAGTTCTACGAAGGACTTGCCACAGAAATCTGGGACCTTTCAGAGTGGACGACAAGGCTGATATAAAAGGAGAGTTTCATGACTACCGCTGAAGATATCAGAAATAGACTTATGGATCTAAAGGATGAGGAATATAAGGCTTTTAATTCAAAGCTAATTCCAAACGTCGACGAAAGCCTTGTAATCGGCGTTAGAATTCCTGCGCTTAGGAAGCTTGAAAAGGAGCTTAGAACTGAGGATTTAGGAGACTGGCTCTCTGACCTTCCTCACAAATATCTTGAAGAGAATACTTTGCACGGAATCGTAATTTCCAATATGAAGTCTCAGGAGGATTGTCTTTTTAGACTTGAGGAATTCCTTCCGTATATCGATAACTGGGCTACCTGCGATATAATAAATCCTAAGATTCTAGCAAAGGATAAGGATGGCTTTCTATCTTGCATAAAGTCATGGATAAGATCGGAACATCTTTATACAAGTAGATTTGGCATGGAGATGCTGATGAGCTATTTCCTTGATGATGAATTTAAGGAGGAATATCTTGAACTTCCAGCTAGTGTTAAAAGCGAGGAATACTATCTTAACATGATGATAGCCTGGTTCTTTGCAACTGCCCTTGCCAAGCAGTGGGAGAGTGCGATAGTTTATCTAGAGAATAATAGATTATCAAAGTGGACCCATAACAAGACCATACAAAAGGCGATAGAAAGCTATAGAATAAGCCCTGAGCAAAAGGAATATCTAAGAGGACTAAAGATAAAGTAAAACCTCAGGAGAAGGTGGAAACTATGGACATTAAAAAAATATATCTAGTTTATTTTAGCCCAGGCGGAAATACGGAAAAAGTAGTAAAGCTCATCGGAACAAAGCTAGCTGGTGAGCTAGACGCTGAAGCATACGCAATTGACTTCACATCACCTGAGATGAGAAACGCGCAGTACAGCTTCGATGAAGATGCACTTGTGATTTTCGGTATGCCAACCTACGCTGGAAGAGTTCCAAACAAGCTCCTGGCTTTTCTTCAGAATGGTTTTAAGGGGAATGCCACAAAGGCAGTTGCTGTTACCACATTCGGAAACAGAAGCTTTGACAGCTCTTTGACCGAGCTTTCGCTAGAACTATACAAAAACGGATTTGATATCTTTGCAGCAGCTTCATTTGCCTGTCAGCATCACTTCTCCAAAGTAATAGGAACGGCAAGACCAGACAATGATGATATAGCTGAAATAGAAAAATTTGCACTAAGCGTAGCGCAGTGGCTATCAAAATCGGAAGCAAATAGCATAGAACAAAGAAATATACTTGCTGAATCCGAAGTAAAGCCTTACTATATTCCACTAGGTGAGGATATGCAGCCAGCAAAATTTTTAAAGGCGGTACCAAAGACTGTAGAAGAGCTATGTGATGGCTGCGGAGTCTGCGTCAAAGCCTGCCCAGTAGCTAGTATTTCTTCAGATTATATGACGATTACAGGGCCATGCATCAAATGTCAGGCCTGCGTTATAAAATGCCACAGCGGAGCAAAGTATTTTGATGATGAGGCGTTCCTATCTCACGTAAGAATGTTAGAAACAAACTATACCAAAAGAGCAGCAAACTTTGCCTTGATTGAAAAGACTGCTGAAGTGTGATAGATTAGGTTTGTAGTAAATTAAGCTACAGTTAACGGGAGGGATTAATGAAGTTACCTGATAGAAATGAAAAATATCAACAGATACTTTTGTATGTACTACTTGGAGCATTTAGCATCTTAGTTATGCTCTTTTTGCTGCTTAATATCGGCGTGATAGTGCCAAAGGGAATGAGTTTTATTTCGACATTTTTCTCGCTGATTTCACCATTTATAGTCGGACTTGCAATAGTTTATCTGCTAAATCCAATTGTAAATCGTATAGAAAAGATACTTTACAAAAGCTTTGGAATCGTTTTAAAAAGCAAGAAAGACAAGCTATCATTTAGAAGCTTATCAGTCTTGATTACATACCTTATAGTTGCAGGATGTATTTTCCTGATTCTATCTGCAATCATATCATCTATTGCTAAAGAAATACAATTAGCTGATACCGATAGCCTCAAGAACATAGCGCTTTCACTTCTAAACTCAGGCAAGGAGTTCATCAAAGCTGTAACGAGCAAGCTTGATCAGTTTGGCATCAAGTCTGCAAATCTAAGCGAGTATCAGCAGAAGCTGATTAGCTGGATAAATGATAGCACTACAAGTATCGCAAGCGGTGCCTTCTCATTTGTATCAAATGTCGGAAGCGCAATATCAAAGTTCTTAATCGCTATGGTTCTATCAATATATGTGCTTATCGACTTAGATAATCTGAAAAAATACTGGCAGAAGGTTGCGGGAGCACTGCTAGGAAACCGCAGCTATGGTGCCGTATCAACTTTCCTTAAGGATGCAGACTACTGTTTCTCAGGCTATATCAAAGGCCAGTTCCTAGATGCCTGTGTAATGGCTGTACTAGTTAGTGTAGGACTTTCAATAGTAAATGTAAAATACAGCATCTTAATAGGTATCCTAACGGGAATTGGAAACCTAATCCCTTATGTAGGACCAATATTTGCCTATGGCGGAACAACCCTAGCTTGCATAGTTGATGGGGACTTCAAAAAGATGGTAATCGGACTTATTGTGGTTTTGGTTATCCAGGGACTAGATGGAAACTTTATAAATCCTAAGCTATTATCAAATAGTATTTCGGTAAATCCAATACTTGTAATTATAGCTCTTTTGATAGGAGCATCACTTGGAGGACTTTTAGGAATGCTAACAGCGGTTCCGATGGCAGCCCTATTGAAGAAGGAATTTGATAGATTCGTAGCTTGGCGCGAGGCCAAGAAACTAGAAAAGTCAGGAGAAGTACAATGACACTGACACAGATAAACTATGTCATAAAAATAGTTGAATGTGGCTCCATGAACAAAGCTGCGGAGCAGCTTTATGTGGCTCAGCCATCTTTGACGGGTGCAATCAAAGAGCTAGAGAAGGAGCTAGGCTTTAGCCTATTTAATCGTAGTGGTAAGGGCGTGAGCCTGACCCCTGATGGCGTAGAATTTTTGATGTACGCAAAGGAGGTCTATGCTAGCTACGAGACTTTGATGGAAAAGTACGGCGATGGTGCAAAGATAAAGAAGAAGTTTGGTGTTTCGACTCAGCACTATTCTTTTGCGATAAAGGCCTTTGTCGAGATGGTAAAGAGCTTTGATACGGCAGAATATGAGTTTGCAATTAGAGAGACTCAGACAAGAACTGTTATATCTGATGTTGCTAATCTCAGAAGTGAGATAGGACTCCTTTACATGAGCGACTTTAATCGCAAGGCTTTGATGAAGCTGCTGAATGCCTCAAATATAAGCTTTACCAAGCTCATAGATTGTGATGCCTTCGTATATCTGTGGAAGGGTCATCCCCTAGCCAATGAAAAGTCGATTAACTTCGACCAGCTAAAGGACTATCCTTGCCTTTCTTTTGAACAGGGAGAAAACAGCTCGTTCTACTTTGCTGAGGAAATTCTAACAACCAATGAGTATCCTAGAACCATCAAAGCTAACGACCGTGCAACCATGCTGAATCTAATGATAGGCCTAAACGGTTACACGCTTTGTTCAGGAATCATTTGCGAAGAACTAAATGGTGATGACTATGCAGCTGTTCCTTATGAGGATAAGCAGAATCCAAATAGCGTAATGGAGATTGGATATATCAAGAAAAAGGGTATAAACTTAAGCCATACAGGTGAGGAATACATAGCGCATCTCAAGAAATATCTAGGTGTTGCAGAGGAATCCTAAAATATGAGCAAAACAAAATCGGTGCCTTGCAGCACCGATTTTTTGTTATCTTAATGTGAATTCCTATTTAGCTGATTCGTTATCAGTACCCTGATTTTCCTCAACGATTCTTAGGTAATCTGAGTATTCACTATCTAGTGGATTCTCGTACGGAGCTTCCTTAGTTGTCTTAGCAACTGCGTTGTTACCCTTTGTTAGAGAAATCATTGTTCCAGCACCACCGACGCATCCGCCTGGGCAACCCATTCCCTCAAGTAGGTATCCATCGTACTTACCTTGCTTAGCAGCCTGAAGAAGCTTACGGCAATTTGCGAGACCGTCAGCGTTTGCAATCTTCATTTCTCTTTCTGGCTCTAGCCTAGAAATTACCTGAACTACAGCGTTAGCTACACCACCGCTTACGGCGAAGTTTCTTCCTGCTGAGCTTCCGGTTGCTGCTTCGTTTTCGTCAACCTCTACCTTCTTAGGATCGATTCCTCTTGAGTCGAACATTCCGATTACTTCCTCGAATGTAAGAACGAAGTCGATATATGGTCTGATATTTTCTCTTGTTGCCTCAATCTTCTTAGCAGCGCATGGTCCGATGAACGCAACCTTACATCCTGGGTGCTGCTCCTTAAGAACCATACCTGTTAGCGTCATAGGTGTTAGAGCCATGGAGATATGTCCCTGTAGCTCTGGGAATAGCTTTTCTGCCATGCCTGACCATGATGGGCAGCATGATGTTGCAAGGAAAGGAATCTCTGCTGGAACGTTCTCTAGGAAGTCGTGAGCCTCCTGAATTGTACAAAGGTCAGCACCTACAGCTACATCAAGTACATCTGTAAAGCCAAGCTCTCTAAGAGCAACCTTTAGTTGTTCCATTGTGATACCGTTTCCGAACTGTCCCGCAACAGCAGGTGCAACTGCAGCATATACTGGTGTATCGCTCTTGATTGCTGTAATAGTCTGGAATAGCTGTGCCTTATCTACGATAGCACCAAATGGGCAGTGTGTTAGACACATTCCGCATCCTACGCACTTATCTTCGTCTATGTCTGCGCGACCGTATTCGTCTGAGCTGATTGCATCCATTCCGCATACAGCAGCACATGGTCTTTCCATCTTGATGATAGCATTGTATGGACAGGCAGTTACGCATCTTCCACACTTGATACAATTGTCCTGGTCGATGAAAGATTTACCATTGACAATATCAACAGCATTCTTAGGACAGACTTCAGTACATGGGTGAGCAATACAACCCTGACACATGTCAGTAACCTTGATGAGCTTCTCTGGGCACTGATGACATGCAAACTTGATGATGTTGATCAGTGGAGCCTTATAGTAGTTTTCGCCCTTTACGATTTCGTCAATACCTGTTGTGATTGAGATATGCTCTCTTGCCGGCTGAATGTCTAGTCCAAGAGCTGCACGAATTCTTTCTCCGAGGATAGCTCTCTCTAAGAATACGCTCTCTCTGATTGATGCTATTTCGCCAGGAAGAATCTCAAATGGAATTTCTACGATTTCACTAAGATCACGATCTTCGTACGCAAGATTTGCTACTGCAGAGAAAACCTGACGGCGCAAATTATTAATTCTTGTGTATATGTCACGCATGTTTAAAAACCTCCGATGTATAATGAATACAATTTTACTTATAAATTAAATTTAAACCCTACATATCATACTATATTTTCATGTGCATGGGAACCCCATTTTAAATAATTTTGATAGGAATTTAACAATGATAAAATTCGATTGTATCAGAATACTTAAACGCTGATTTCTAGTGCGTCTGGAGCAAAGATAACAACAGTATTTTTTGAAATATTTAGATAGGCATTTGAGACCCTGAAATACTTTTTTTGCGTGCCTTTTAACCCTGCCGAAGAAGCAGGATTTTTTGCATCAAAATTTGGACCTGAGCTTGAGACGGAATCAGCCCTTTGAGTAGGTGGCTCGTTAATGCTGATTACTCCGTCCTTTATGCTCTTTGTCGTATCGCAATGATGGGGCATGAAACATTCCTGCCCCTCTGCATCTTTGATTGTCAGCGAAAGAACATCGCCTGAGTATATTATTTTCTTGTCTGTCTTTATCTCTAGGAGCATGGTATGGCTATTTTTCATTTTCGTACCTTTGTACCACTTCTTCAATTTCTCCTGCATAGAGGAACATGGACTCTGGAATATGGTCGTATTTGCCGTCGAGTATCTCGCGGAATCCTCGGATTGTTTCTGCTAGAGGAACGTATTTTCCTTGCATTCCTGTAAACTGTTCAGCAACTGCAAATGGCTGAGAAAGGAATCTCTGGAGCCTGCGGGCTCTTGCAACTGTCAGCTTATCCTCTTCAGAAAGTTCATCCATTCCAAGGATGGCGATGATGTCCTGAAGATCTTTGTATCTTTGCAAAACTGCCTGTACATCTCTTGCTGTATGATAATGCTCCTCGCCCAAGATGAGCGGATCCATGATTCTAGAGGACGATTCGAGCGGATCAACGGCAGGGTAGATTCCAAGCTCTGTAATAGCTCTCGATAAAACTGTTGTTGCATCGAGGTGAGAAAATGTCGTTGCCGGTGCTGGGTCAGTAAGGTCATCAGCAGGAACGTATACAGCCTGAACTGAGGTTATGGAGCCATTTGATGTGGATGTGATTCTCTCCTGAAGCGCACCCATCTCGGTAGCTAGAGTTGGCTGATAGCCTACAGCTGAAGGTATTCTACCTAGCAAGGCCGATACCTCAGAGCCAGCCTGAGTAAATCTGAAAATATTATCTATGAACAAAAGAACGTCTTGGTGCTCTCTATCCCTAAAGTGTTCAGCCATAGTGAGGCCTGTTAGGGCGACTCTCATTCTTGCTCCTGGTGGCTCATTCATCTGTCCAAAAACCATGGCGGTTTTGTCTATTACACCAGACTCTTGCATTTCGTTATATAGGTCGTTTCCCTCGCGAGTTCTCTCTCCAACACCTGCAAATACGGAAATTCCTCCATGCTCCTTGGCTATGTTATTGATGAGCTCCTGAATGAGAACTGTTTTTCCAACTCCTGCACCGCCGAAAAGTCCAACCTTACCGCCCTTTGTGTAAGGTGCGAGAAGGTCTATAACCTTGATTCCTGTCTCGTATATCTGTGTAGAGGTTTCCTGCTGAGAGTACTCTGGAGAAGGAAGGTGTATAGGTTTTTTCGGTGCATCCTCTGGTGCTGGAATTCCGTCTATTGGCTCGCCTAAAACATTGAAAAGTCTGCCCAAAACATCATTACCAACTGGAACCTCGATAGGTGCTCCTGTGTTTATAGCCTTAAGTCCGCGCTTCATACCGTCGGTAGAGGAAAGGGCAATACATCTAACCGTGCTGTCACCGACATGCTGAGCCACCTCAGCAACGACTACATGGTCTTCCATTTTTATTTTGATAGCATCAAGAAGTTGTGGCATTTCACTATCTTCAAATTGGATGTCAATTACTGGACCTATAATTCGTTTTACAATTCCTGTATTCAAGTTATTCACCTATTTTCTTTTGGACCTTTTTCATCTTCTGTGATTCGTGGCCGACTATTATTTCAATCATTTCGCCAGTTATTGCGTTTTGGCGAGCTGTGTGATATTTGTTAGAAAGCGTCTCAATCATCTTGAGCGCGTTGTCGTTTGCGTTCTTCATAGCAATACGCCTTGCTGCGTGTTCGCAGAGAGTTGCCTCAGCGATATACCTAAGTATTTTCATCGATAGATAAGACCTTGCTATTTCATTAAAATATGCATGGTCATTATCGTGCTCAAAGAGGCTTGTATTATCTATATCACCATCTCCGCCTGGACCTATCTTTTCGAGAGGGAAAAGAAGCTTTGTGTCGATGTCAAAGGCTATCGGATTTCTGTATTTAGTGTAGACTATTTTAATCTTTGATATTTCGCTTTTGCGATAGAGCTCAAGCACTGCTGATGAAAGCTTTAGAATTTGATTAAATGTTAGCTCATGTGCATGATCAGCGTATATATCGGAAAATTTCTCTACCTCAAAGATATCAAGACCGTGCTTAATGCAGTAGTTAAAGCCCTTATCACCTAAAGGCACAAAGACAGTACCCGCATTTTCATTCATCTCAGCAGCATGCTTTATCAAGCTCGAGTTATATCCTCCACATAGTCCCTTACATGATGTAATCAAAATGCACAGCTCCTTGACAGGATCCTCGCTGGAGTGTGGCACCGTGCCTACCTCAAACTGCCTCATATCTAGGCGCTTTTCGTAGTAGACCTCTGGCGCTATGTCGCAGGTTAGAATCTGAGCGAATTTTGATATCAAAGGTTCAATGTGATCCTTTGCATAGGTCAGATGGTCTGTGGATTGCTTGAGCCTGGCAGCTGAGATGAGCTTCATGGCACCTGTTATCTTCTCGGTGTTTTTGACGCTGTTTATATGTCTCTTAATCGCCTGAATTTGCTCAGCCAATATATTTACCTTCTTTCTTGCATTCCTCTATGCCCTGTATCAAAAGTTTTTCCGTTTCAGCAGACATATTGCCTGTAGCCACGATCTCCTGGCTTATCTCTGGATATTTCATAGCCATAAACTCATATAGACTATCCTCAAAGGAGGCTATGCGCTCTAGCTCAATATCATTTAGGTAGCCGTTTATTGCAGCGTATATTATCATGATTTGGTTTTCGACTGAGATAGGGGAGTACTGTTTCTGCTTGAGTATCTCCATTAGTCTCTTGCCGCTCTCAAGACGCTTTGTGGTATCTGAGTCTATATCTGAGCCAAACTGAGCAAAGCTTTGAAGCTCGCGAAACTGGGCGAGAATGAGCTTCATTGTACCTGAAACCTTTTTCATCGCCTTAATTTGGGCATTTCCTCCGACACGGGAAACAGAGATTCCTGCATTTACTGCTGGAATCTGGCCAGAGAAGAAGAGATTGCTCTCTAGGAATATCTGTCCATCTGTGATGGAGATTACATTTGTTGGAATGTAGGCAGACACGTCACCTGACTGGGTTTCTATTATTGGAAGGGCTGTGATTGAGCCTCCTCCAAGTTCGTCAGATAGCTTAGCAGCACGCTCCAAAAGTCTGCTGTGCAGATAGAAGACATCTCCTGGATAGGCTTCACGTCCTGGTGGTCTGCGGAGTAATAGGGACATGGCTCTGTAGGCCACGGCGTGCTTTGATAGGTCATCGTAAACTATCAAAACGTCCTTTCCCTTGTGCATAAAATACTCTGCAATTGCACAGCCTGAATATGGAGCGATGTACTGTATTGGAGCAGCTTCACTTGCGGTAGCAGAGATTATGATGGTATGCGACATTGCATCGTGGTCCTCGAGTGTCTTTGCAATTTGTGCAACCGTTGACTTTCTTTGACCTATGGCAACGTAGATGCATATTACGTTCTGCTTCTTTTGATTTATTATAGTGTCTATGGCGATTGCGGTTTTACCAGTTTGTCTGTCTCCGATAATCAGCTCTCTTTGACCTTTGCCTATTGGAATCATGGCGTCTATGGCTTTAATTCCAGTCTGAAGAGGCTGGTATACTGAGCGTCTGTCGAGAACTCCTGGAGCATCGCTTTCGAGGTGCCTTGCCTCGCTACAGATAATCTTTCCCTTATCGTCTATTGCGCTTCCGAGAGGATCGATTACTCGTCCAAGAAGCTCTTCGCCTACTGGGACCTCCATGGCTCTACCTGTAGGTCTAACTATGTCTCCCTGCCTAATTCCGCGGTCTGAGCCTATGATTACAGCGCCGACCATATCGTCGTCAAGGTTCATGGCCATTCCGTAGCTGCCATTTGGGAATTCTAAAAGCTCACCAGCAAAGCAGGATTTGAGGCCGTCTATATGAGCAACACCGTCGCCGACCTCGATAACCTGACCGAAATCGGTTATCTCAAGCTCTGAGGTAAAGCTTTCTATTTTGTCCCTTATATTACTTAGGATTTCATCAGTATTAATTCTCATACGCATCTCCAATTAATTAGAATTAGTATTGTAAGACAGGTGCAGACGCATATCCTCCATACGCTTGCGTATCGAAGCATCTATAAGCTTATCATCGATGGATATAATAAAGCCGCCGATGATTTTTTCGTCTATGCGATTTGTCAAAACACAGTCCTTCTTTATAAGGTCAGAGGTCTGTATTTCCATTCTTTGAATTGTTTCACGGTCAAGAGGTATAGCTGAGTAAACTATACCTTTGATTTTATTTTCTTCTCTTTTGTCAAATAGGCTTAGACCCTCGCTTAGGGCTTCGATAAAGGCATACATTTTCTCCTGCTCGTGCAGGGTGCGCTTTTCTAATGCGTAGGTATGTAGGTCACGATACTCACCACTTGTCTCCTTGATGAGATTACGTAAATCTCGTAGGCTTTCTGTGGCTCTATCTAGCTGCTCGCAGAGTGCCTCTAAATCATTGCTATTTTTCTGTTTCACTGTTTGCCTCTGATCTACTGATTATTTCATCTATTACTGAAGCTTGAGCATCGGCGTCAAGCTTGTTCTCTAAAATCTTTTCAGCGACCTGAACTGCAAGTTCGCTGGCTTCGTTGTGGATTTCTTTTCTCGCCGCAACTTTTTCTCTTTCAATCTGAATTCTTGATTTCTCACGAATATCAGCAGCTTCTTTGCGGGCTTCGTCTAATACAGAGTCTGCCTGAACCTTTGCGCTTTCCATTGCACCTGCAATGATTGCACGCTTTTCTTTTTCGGCACCAGCGAGTATATCGTTGTATTCGTCAAGCTTTTTACGGGCCTGATTCTCGGCTTCATCTGCCTTTTGGAATTGCGCCTCGACCTGAGCCTTGCGCTCATCCATGAATCTCTTAACCTTTTCGAAGAAAAAACGCTTTAATATCAAAATAAGAACTAAAACAGTAATAATCGAAAAGATAAGATTCCAGTTGATAGTGAGCAGGTCTTGGTGTTTATTAATATCCAAAGTTCGTGCCTCCTTTAGGAATTTAAATTACAATTTGTTGCTCATGATTATAGCAATTACAAATGTCAAAATGCCTATGGTCTCCATGAGCGCCATGCCTACAATCATAGCAGTCTGAATCTTGCTTGTAGCTTCAGGCTGTCTTGAAATACCTTCTAGTCCCTTGCTCAATCCGATACCCTGGCCTAGGCCAATGCCAAGTGCTGCAAGTCCCATTGCTAAACCGATTCCGATAAATTCCATTGATTCTCCTCCTAAAGTTCTTCTCTATTTGCATTATTGCTTACTGTGGCTGTAATCTTCATAGCTGCAGCAAGATTAATAACGGTCAAAATTGTAAATATAAAGGTCTGAATTGCCGGCTCTGCTATATCAAAGATTGCATTCAGAGGCAGCACTGTGACTGCGCGTAAAAATGGTACATCGCTGAAAAAATTGCTGAGCTTTGTCATGAGGTGCATCCATAGCTCGACTATGATGTATCCTCCTAAAATGTTACCGAAGATACGAAGTCCCAGCGAAATAGGGAGTGAGATTTCTTCTAAGATTTTGAGTGGCAGCATGAAGACGTATGGTTCGCACATGTGCTTTAGTCTGCCTCTAAAGCCGTGAACCCTTGTTGAATTAAAAATGATCATAGCCATCGTCATAACGGATAGTGCAAAGGCAACGTTAAGGTCTGCCGTTATCGGTCTAACGCCGAAAACACCTAGTGAGCTTGCACAAAATACGAAGGCAAGAAGAGTACCTATATATGGAGCAAAGTTAGAATTAGCTTTACCCATATGTTTTTCTGTGAACTTATAAACCCATTCGACTATAAATTCTGCAAAGACTTGCTTACCACGCGGGACTTTCTCAAGTCTACTACCCAGCCATATTCCCAGTATAGCTAGAAAGGCGGCTATCAAAATTCCGAATAGGGTACTTTCGGTAATGAAAAGCTTACCGTCGCCAAAACTAAATATTATTCTGGCACCTAATTCATTTATGTTTAACAAAACAAAGGCCTCCTTTTAATCCGAATTCAACAAAGATAACTAAGCTAAAGCCTGTGATGACTATAGCGAAGAGGAGCACGGACTGAAAGCCTAGCTGCGTACAGACCCATGCGCCTAATATGTAGATGAGCAACCTGAATATCATAAACTGTACCGCAAGAAGACGATTGAGATTGAGCAACCATCTAACGGTCAAATTTAGAAGAAACCAGTTTGTGAGTGCTATCAGATATCCGATTAATATACCGCCAATCGCTAGAATTGAATTTGACGAAATTATCAGACATATAATAGTGCAGATAGCACAATACAGGCTGAACGGTATTAAAACACCTAAAGCATTACGATTAATATTCATATTTGATTAATGCATCCTATATTTAATATAGGATTCCTGAATTACTTTGATAAAAAAGTTAACTACAGAAACAACGGAATTAAATTTGTTTTTCGCGCTAAAATGATGCGCGTTTTTTAGAATAAAACAAGTATTAAACTTAATACAATTTTAACATAGCGAAAAAGAGGTGTAAAGAATAAATACTCTGAAAAGCTTGTATACATTATTGATTCGTGCACAAGTATGTAAATATTGTAAAACAATTTCAAAATGTGGTAGACTAGATATGAA